>Ga0068871_100000044_pt1 | contig 67105 bp, 62 predicted proteins | sample KBSMisM72_FD_72750 | JGI IMG/M metagenome (GOLD analysis project Ga0068871, IMG submission 72750) | Miscanthus rhizosphere microbial communities from Kellogg Biological Station, Michigan, USA - KBS Miscanthus M7-2 | ecosystem: Host-associated > Plants > Roots > Rhizosphere > Soil ...
CCTTTTTTGAGCGGGATTTCTCTTTCGATGATGTATTTCTTGGTAATCTTATTACCGGTAATATTTACGTTCCTGATGGTGAGAAAAGAAGTCTTCAGTACGGCCGCATCTTCAAAGGGTTTTTCTTCCTTTTCCTGGCCCAATAGAAGGACGGACCATAACAACATGCCTGTTACCAGTATACTATATTTATACGCACGCTGCATCAGGACGGTCGGCAAGTTTTTGACACCGGGTTCTAAGATAATTTTTTTATTTAATGCCTTGCCAGTTTTGGGGAAGCTCAGATACTCAGGTAATTCATCAGGTGCTCGAGGTTACTTTGCAATTCATTCCGATACGTCTCTTCGCCGTAATAGAATTTAATCGTGTAGTCGTGGCGTTGCAGCGTAGCCACCACGTCACTCACTTCATTCTTGTTAATGCGAATGGTGACAATCAGTAGTTGAGTTGCAGGATCCAGCGAGGTATTAATTTGGGTGATGATTGCGTCGTTTGATTCCACCAGCCTGTTGATTTCGCCAAAGGCATAGGCCTTTCTTTCCATTTCTAATACGATCAAACTTCCCTCCTGGTCTGCCCCCGTAAAGACTGACAATTGTCGGGCCAGCTCAGTAGCCAGGATCACGCCTTCCAATTCATCCGTTTCATTCAACACCGGAATGACGTCAGTATTTGCAGCGATCAAGATTTTGGTAGCCATGAGAAAATGATCATTGAACCTCACGTAAGGCCGGCCGAACACCGGGACCATCGATTCCAGCACCGCATTCTCATTCACTTCCATCAAATCGTCTTCACTTACCAGGCCGATGTATTTGTCCTCTGATATAACAGGCAGGTGAGTAACTTTATGGTCAGCCATTTGCTGCAAAGCATGAGCGACGCTGTCGTGCAGATGTAAGGAAGGGACGTGATGTGATATAAACTGACCACAAAACATGTTGTCTTTTTTATAGGGTAAGACGGGAATTACTTCGCAACCGCTGCAGGTTGATTCAATTTTGTGAGAAACTGATGTAAAATCCTGTTAAATTCCTGCGGCACTTCCATCATTGGTGCATGACCGCACTTATCAATGAAGTGAAGTTCGCTGTTAGGAATCAGTTTGTTGAATTCACGACCCACAAAGGGCGGGGTAATTGTGTCGTTATTTCCCCAAATTAATAACGTCGGTTGTTGAATTTGATTGAGCTCTTCGCCCAAATTATTTCTGATTGCGCTTTTGGCAAGTGCAATGATTTTGATTGCTTTCAGGCGCTCATTAACAATATGGTATACTTCATCAACCAGTTCCTTAGTAGCCACAGCCGGATCATAAAAGGTCAGTTCGGTCTTCTTCTTGATGTATTCATAATCTCCCCGCTTAGGATAGGTATCCCCCATTCCATTCTCAAAAAGACCAGAACTACCCGTAAGAATAAGCGATTTTATCCTGTCCGGATGTTTTAAAACGTAGAGCAGCGCAACATGGCCTCCCAATGAGTTGCCGAGTAGATGACATTCAGTGTAGTCGCGATGTTCCAGGAATTTGTGAACGAATTTTTGAAGACCGCCCACGGAAGTGTGCAGAAGGTCCAGTTCAAACAATGGCAACATCGGCACCACCACCTTGTAGTGATGCCTGAAGTAATCAATCAAATCCATAAAATTGCTCAATGCCCCAAAAAGACCGTGGAGGAGCACCAGGGGTTCCCCCTGACCTTCTTCTATGAATCTGAATTTACCATCTTGTTTGATCTCGTAAGTCATCAGCAGGGATTCTTTGCCTTCAATTGTTGGCTAAAATAATTTTTTCTGTTCAAAAAACAGCAGCCGTAGAATACAAAGAAAAGGAAAAAAGTTGGGATACAGGCATTTGCAGCGCCAGTCCCTTTACAATTGGAGTCGCCCCCTGAGACGCACTAATACCGCGGGTTTACCGGGATACGGCCTTATCGACCCGGCGTCCCACACCTTCGAAAAAATTTTCAAGGTCGTGAAATACGTCTTTAAACATGGGCAGAAATTTCCCGATCCACTCTATGACCACCGGCCCCCACGGTTGAACAAATGCATAGCTACGGCTGGCTTTTTCAGTCGTTTCACTGACCAGGTTCATTTTATCTGCATAAAAAAGGAACACGCTGAACAGCAAAGTATAAATCACACCATATAAGAATATGCCACCAATCTTGTTGATCCAGCCCAGCATGGCCAGTTCTATGCCTTTCTGCACCAACATCGCTCCCCATCTCACCAACATGGCTACACCGATGAATACCGCGATGAACGAGAGAAAAGGCAACCATCGAGAATCCCAATGTGCCTCCTCCCTGAGGTAGTTAGCCACGGTGGCAGAGAGCTTCAATGCGGCGGCCAGGCCAATGACCCAACCCACGAGCGAAAATACACCGAGCAGGAGTCCGTTCCGAAGACCCTTAAAAATGGCGGCGATGAGTACGATGAGGAAGACAATATCAATGGACATACTATGGTTTCATTTTTCCGGCTCAACTGAGCAATTGTTTTACCACAGCCGCAATGGTTTTGCCATCTGCCTGACCGGCCAGCTGTTTGTTGGCCACGCCCATGACCTTACCCATATCCGCAGCCGAAGACGCACCTGCAGTCTTGATGATTTCGGCAATGATGGGTTTCAATTCTTCTTCGCTCAATTGTGAGGGGAGGAATTTTTCGATGACAGCGATTTCTTCCAGTTCCTTTTGAGCCAGGTCGGTCCTGTTCTGTTGTTGGAAAATTGTGAGCGAATCCTTTCTCTGTTTTACAAGCTTTTGTAACAGTTTTATTTCATCAGCTTCGTTGATAACACCACCGGCGCCTTCTGCGGTTTTTGCAGTGATGATGCCGGCCTTGATTGCCCTGAGTCCGCGAAGTGCTTTTTCATCCTTCGCGAGCATCGCGGTTTTAAGTTCAGCGTTGATTTTAGTTTCTAATGACATGATTGATATTTAGATATTTTTGTTCGTTGACCGTCGTTCGTTGACCGTTGTTCGTTGACCGTTGTTCGTTGACCGTTGTCCTCACCTTGCTTAAATCGAAAAACGAACAACGAAAAACGAACAACGATCCCTGTTATTTGACCTTCTCCAGGTTCTCCTTAGCCTTGTGAAAAAAATCGTGAGCAAACTTCTTCATATCCTCTACTAATTCCTGGTGACGCGTCGCCCGGTTATAGGTATCGGCCATTGTCATAAAGGTCTGATAGAAGAAATCAGCCATCTCATCTACCATCATGTCCTTCGTCCAAAGGTCTATCCGTAGCGCAGATTTTTCATGTCCATCCCAGAAAGCCAGCATCATGGCCTTTGCCTTCTGACTCATATCGGCAGAGCTGTCGGTTGCCGACCATGAAATTACTTCCGGCACCTTGTCTGCATCCAATTGCACGTTAATTTTTATCGTGGATTCATGCATACTCTCAGTTTAAAATTTTGGGCCAAAGTTAAGTGGATTGAATTTTTCCCACGTTAATGATTTCCTGCCAGAATTGGGCGGCCGAATCTTCGAAACTATATTGCCGGCTTCGTTCCTTTCCCTTTTCAATTAAATCCTGTCTCCAGGTCTCATCTTTATAAATTTTTTTCAACTGCTCCGCCAATGCATCTGAATTTCCCGCTTCAAAGAATGCCGCCGCTTCTCCGGCTGTTTCCTGAAAGGCTTTGATATCGCTGCAAATGACCGGCGTCTCGGCGCGCATGGCATCGGAAAAATTCATACCGAAACCCGCATACAAAGAGGGATCCACCATGGCATAAGCAGCCGCCTGAATTTTCGCCCGGGTTTCAGCAGACGGATCTTCCAGGATCACCACGTCTTCGCGAAACCTGAACGTTTCCAACTGCTCCAGCACATCGTGGCATTTTTCACTCCAGTTTCCCACAAGCAACAGTTTCATATTGCTCTGCTGCCATTTCTTGAATTGTGAAAAAGCTTTTATTAAACTCAGGATATTGGCAGCCGGACTGATAAATCCATCAAACAAGAAATAATCTTTCCCTCCGGCATATTTGTCTTTTGTGTACTCGCGCTCATACCAGGGCAGGGCCTGACTTGAATCAGACGCAGCGCAAGGAATGACAAATATTTTTCCCGGATCAACTTTATACTGTTCCAACAACTCCTGCCTTATGGCATCAGACATGACCATCACTTTTGCAGCCTTCTGTAATTGCTGGCGCATGATGGATTTCGTAAATCGCACCTGCGCTTTCGAATAGTCGGCCGGGCTCTTCATGAATTTAAGATCCTGCACAAAAAGAATTTGTGGCAGATGGGAAGTTTGAGAACAAATTCCAGAGGCCGCAACAAGCAGGTCGACGTGATGATTTTTTAGACTCCTGGGCAGTTTGAAATTGTACCAATATTTCCAGCCCAGCGGTCCGTTGGCTTTCGGCTTGATGAGTATGGGCGTGACATTCGAGGAAAAAATAAGTCGCTGCGGATAGGGTGAATCAAACAAAAAAAAGAATTCTTCCCTTGGGTTGCTCCGGGCAATTCGACTGAAAAGGTTTTCGAGGTACGAAATGCTACTTTCAGGGCCGTGTAAGCGAAATATCCTCAGGTCAATTGCAATTCGCATGGAATTTATTCAGTTTTAGTCTTCTCAGCCATATCCTATGCCCGAAAAAGCATGTCATTAATAAGCCAGTTCAGGGATAACAAAAGCCTGCAAAAACCGTTAGAGTAGTATCCCTTAATTAGATCGTAAATCCTGCAACTGGCTTGCATTTGATACACTATTAGGGTAATTTTATATCTGGCAAAGAGATCATTATACTTGGCAAAGTAGATCCAAACCTATTGATAACTTAAACTAGTACCTATGAAGCAGCTGTACATATTGCTGTGTGTCATCAATATTTTTATTGGTGTCATCTTCTCTCATAAAACCCTGGCTCAACCATGTAGTTGCCCCGGAGGCGACCCGATCGATTCGGTGGTTCAGCACCAGATGATTCAAGGAATTGTACCTTTTTCTACCAATCTCAATTTTAATCAATTCGATCCCAGCATTGGTTCCCTTACCTGCGTTTTCATGCGCAGTTATAGCACGTATGCCGTCGTGAACGGACATATAGCAAACAGGGACTCTACGGCGAGGCAAATCTATGAACTTTTATACTCGAGGGTAGTGGGTATCACAGGACCAGGCATCAATGTAAATGCCTCTAGCCCTTCCCGTGACTATGGTCCTTATGACCTGGGGCAGGCCGGCGTGGACGTTGATACCACGGTTGACTGGGGTCCCGACACGCTGATCAAATTGAAGACCTTAGTAAAAACAACCAGCAACGTGGTGCCTTATACAGGTACCGGATCAGTAGTGCTGAAATATTTGAATACGCCTTCCACCACCTGGTTGCAGGGTACTTCAAATATGCTGTTCCAAATCAACGACTATACCAAGCTGGACATCTGGCTTTCTTATTATTGGTGTCCACAGGCGGCACTTGCCACCAATATCACATCGTTTTCGGTTGCCAATAAGGATCCGAATGTGGTTTTTGTCTGGCAAACAGAAAATGAAGAGCCGGGTCGGAATTATTACCTGCAGTACAGTACCGACGGAAAAGAATTTAAGAATGTGGGCCTCGTGAGTTCAACCACGTCGGGAGCTGCGAATTACAAATACCAGTTAACGCCCATTGCGGGTGCATCAGGAAACGTTTACGTGAGAATTCGCCAGGTTGATGCCGACGGTAAAGTGAGTTATACCCCTGTAAAACTGATTAACCTTGGAAGCTCGGGTCAGGCGGTTCCGTTTTCTACTTTCCCGAACCCGGTTACAAGAAACGTGAACCTCATGTTTGCGAGACCCGTGAAAGGCAATGTGATGGTTGAATTGGTGAACAACGTTGGACAGGTTGTGGAACGCCAGCGTATTTTCATGAATCAGTCAGACAATTATCTGTTGAACTTCAAGAGTACACATTCCACCGGATTGTATTACCTGAAGGCCACGGAAATTGAAAATACCGACCACAAGTTCACGACGCGAATATTTATTCAATAACCAGAAACATTCATCGTTTGAAGAAGACGGGGCATTGCCCCGTCTTTGTTTTATCAGGACCTTGGCCACCAGGAAACGAGGAATCTAAAAAATCCCAGAATCCCGGCTTAGTTTCTTATTTTTGTTACATTATGAGTTCAATGGAATATAATACCACGAGGACCCACCTGATCATGAAGGAATATGGCCGACATATTCAAAAGATGGTAGACTACCTGCTTACAATCGAAGACCCCGAAAAGCGTCAGAAAAACGCGATGTCGTTAATCGAATTAATGGGCTTTTTGAATCCACACCTGAAAAACGTAGAAGACTTCCGTCACAAATTGTGGGATCATCTTTTCCTGATTTCAGATTTCAAATTAAATGTGGAAAGTCCTTATCCGATCCCAACCCGGGAAACACTGAAGGCAAAACCGGCCAGGCTGGCATATCCAAAAAGATATCCGCGCTACTCACACCTGGGCAAGAACCTGGAGGTTGTCATTAATAAGGCTTTGAAAGAAGAGAATCCAGACAAACGACTGGGTTTTGCAAATGCCGTCGCCTATTATATGAAGCTTGCTTACAACAACTGGCATAAGGAACTGGTGCATGACGACGCTATCCGCCAGGAACTGAGCGCCATTACACAGGGACAACTTGATTTCACCAATACCCCCTACGTAAAAGCGTATCGCGAAGAAGTCAGGAGTAACAATGGTGGAAGGAATAAGAATTTCAGGCAGAGGAATGGCGGAAGCCGTGATAACCGTGGCAATTCCGGAAGAGACGGCCGCGACAATCGCGGGGGTGGCCGGGATAACCGGAACAACAAATTCAAGAAGCGCTTTTAACCAAGCGAGTCAAAAATAATATGACCCCGGTTGCCAGGCTGCGCCGGGGTTTTATATTTGCACACTAAATCACCCGCATACATGAATGCTTTTGAAGTTCGGGGCGGTAAAAGCCTGAAGGGGGAAATCATTCCGCAAGGCGCCAAGAACGAGGCCCTGCAGATCATTAGCGCTGTGCTCCTGACGCCCGAAAAAGTGGTGATCAGGAATATTCCCGATATCGTCGACGTGAACCTGCTTATAGAACTACTGGGTGATATGGGTGTTAAAATCGAAAGAACTTCCCGGGACACATGTATTTTCCAGGCCGATACCGTGAATATTGAATACCTGCGAAGTGAATCGTACCGGAAAAAAAGCGGTCGGTTACGCGGCTCCGTTATGCTGGCCGGCCCGATGCTATCAAGGTTCAGAAAAGCATTTATTCCAAAACCCGGCGGCGACAAAATTGGAAGGCGCAGGCTGGATACACACATTGTCGGCTTCGAAAGACTCGGCGCTCAATTTCATTATCATGCTGAAGACGGCTTTTTTCATCTTGAAGCGCCCAATCTTAAGGGTGTTTCGATGTTGTTGGATGAACCGTCGGTAACCGGCACTGCAAATATTGTAATGGCTGCGGTGATGGCGAATGGTATCACCACGATCTATAATGCGGCTTGCGAACCTTACCTGCAGCAGCTTTGCAAGATGCTGGTGAGAATGGGTGCCAAAATCAGCGGCATCGGTAGCAACCTGCTCGCGATTGAAGGCGTATCCTACCTGGGCGGTACAGAACACCAGATGTTGCCCGACATGATTGAAGTGGGTTCATTCATTGGTCTGGCGGCGATGACCAGGAGCGAGATTACGATCAGGGGAGCAGGAATAGAACACCTGGGCATTATCCCAGAGAAGTTCAAGCAGCTCGGAATCGCCATGGATTTTGTGGGCGATGATATTCATATTCCTCAACAGGACAGCTACGAAATCCAAACTTTTCTAGATGGATCCGTGCTTACCATTTCTGACCATCCATGGCCGGGCTTTACGCCTGACCTGCTGAGTATTGTATTGGTAGTTGCTACGCAGGCCAAAGGCTCTGTGCTTATTCATCAAAAAATGTTTGAAAGCCGACTCTTTTTTGTCGATAAATTGATTGACATGGGTGCACAGATCATCTTGTGCGATCCACATCGCGCGGCCGTGATTGGATTGGGTAGAGAACAAAACCTTCGCGGAATCACGATGAGCAGCCCCGATATCCGAGCCGGTGTTTCCCTGCTGATTGCGGCGCTCAGCGCAGAGGGCAAGAGCGTTATTCAAAACATTGAACAAATAGATCGCGGTTATCAATACATAGATTCCCGACTGCAGCGCCTTGGCGCAGACATAAAGCGTATAGCGGGATGAAACAGGCCCCCAGCAATAAAATCGTAATTCTCACAGCTCCCTCCGGGGCCGGCAAAACTTCTATCACCAAACACCTGTTGCATCATTTTCCTCAACTGGCCTTTTCAGTCTCTGCCACCACCCGGAAGGCAAGAGCGAACGAGGTTGATGGGAAAGATTATTATTTTTTGACGCCCGAAAAATTTCAACACAAGATCCAGGAGAATGCGTTCGTAGAATGGGAAATGGTCTACGAAGGAAAATATTATGGAACCCTGAAAAGTGAATTACACCGGATTTGGGCCGATGAGAAAACACCCATTCTTGATATTGATGTAAAGGGGGCCATCCACGTTGAACAACAATTTCCGGGAAATTGCCTAAGCATCTTTATTCAACCTCCATCCGTAGCAGAGCTGAGAAAAAGATTGGAAAGCAGGGGCACTGAAACCGCCGAATCATTGGCAGCACGCGTCAATAAGGCAAGCTACGAAATCTCTTTCGGCAGCCATTTCAGCCATATCCTGGTGAACGATAACCTCGCAAATGCCTGTGTTTCAGCAGAGAAATTAGTCCATGCCTACCTAAAACACGTATAACTCCCTATCCCAAATGGGCCCAAATGATTATTTTTGGGCAGTGATAGACGTTAACAAACTCATCGGCATCGGGGTAACGCTTCTTTTTGTAGGTTTTTTTGCGGGAATCGAAATTGCCTTCGTTTCAGCAAATAAGTTATCCATCGAATTAAAGAAAAAGCAGGGGCTTCGAAGCGGTCTCATTCTGAGCCAATTCATGGAGGCGCCTGCCAAGTTCATCGGAACCACACTCATCGGCATCAACATCATGGTCGTTGTGTATGGCTTGCTGGTGAGCGAATTCAGCGCTCCCATATGGGAGCTTTTCCCTTCTTCTTTTGTAAATCCTTACCTCCGCCTGGTGGTAGAGACAATCATCTCCACGCTCATCGTTTTGCTCGTGGAGTTTTTCTTCAAGGCATTTTTCAGGTCTAAAAATGACTCTGTCTTGAGAATTTTTGCTCCCCTGCTCAAATTCTTCTACAATATTTTTTATCCGATTGCTTCCTTCTTCGTGGGTTTTGCAGAATGGATCCTGAAATACTTATTCAACGTGAGGCTTTATGAGAAAAAAGACTTTTTGAATCGCGTTGACCTGGAACATTTCATTCAGCAAACGAAAGAACAGTCGGAAGACAACAATGAACTCAACACGGATTTGTTCGAGGCCGCACTTTCATTGCCAAACATAAAAATCAGACAATGCCTGGTACCCAGAAAAGAAATAGAAGCAGTGGATATCAGGACACCAATTGACGAAGTGAAGCAGAAATTTATCGACTCCAAGCTTAGTAAGCTCGTGGTTTACGATTCTAATATTGATACCATACAAGGCTACCTGCACCAGCTGGATCTCTTCAAGAAGCCAACCGATATCAAGGCCATCCTGCTGCCAATCCCTGCCGTGCCGGAAAGCATGAGTGTGACCGGACTGATGACTAAGTTTTCGAAAGAAAGAAAGAGCATTGCCTGGGTGGTGGATGAATTTGGCGGAACAGCAGGCATCATAACAATGGAGGATCTGCTTGAAGAAATCTTTGGAGACATCAGGGATGAATATGATACGGAGGAATTTGTGGAAAAGCAAATTTCGACGGATGAATACATTTTCTCAGGCAGATTGGAAGTAGATTACCTGAATGAGAAATACGGTTTCGATTTTTCTGAGAACGCTTCAGAAACCCTAAGCGGCTTTATTATACACCAACACGAAACCATTCCAAAGCTCAAGGAGCGCATCATTATTGATGACTACGAATTTGATATCCTCAATGTGAGTGATACCAGGATTGATATGGTTAAGGTGAAGAGATTGAAATAGGGAATTGGGTATTAGGTATTGGGTATTGGGAAGGATTTTCTAAGAAATTTTTCAACATCAGCTCTTTCAAGCGGGCCCCCATGACCCGGGAAAAATCGCTGCGCGCCCATATCAAGCAATTTCCTCATGCTCCTGTGCAACGCATCAACGTCATCAATGAAATAATGATAGCCTGGCTGTTCGGGAATGATATAACCGCCAATCCAGCCTCCCATCATTAAGTCTCCCACCAACGCGTCTCCGTTGGACAGCAATACCGAACAGGAACCCGGAGTGTGTCCGGGTGTGTGAACCAGCTTGCCATCAATTCCAAAATCACTGAGATCTATCTTGTTTTGAAAAATGATGTCAGCGCGAACCGGGTCATATTCTTTAACAATAAACTTTTTGATCAGCCAGCCTATGAAAGAGCGATGAAGGATCCGGCCATTCTTTCCTGCAACCAGGTTGTCATAATCACGTGCATGAATAAGCGCTGGAATGCCCGCCTTTTGAATAAGTGCGGCCGTACTCCCGGCATGATCCATGTGGGCATGCGTGTGGATAATGAGCCTGAGATCCCTCAGCGAAAACCTGTGCGCGTCGAGCGCCCGGATGATCCTGGCTTCATCGCCCGGTGAGCCTGAATCAATAAGCACGGGTTGTTGCCCCTTCACGAGGTAAGCATTTGAAAAACGAAGGGGAATGGTAACAAGCATGTGGCGGCTATTTTAGCTCCAGATCGATTTTGAAATTGTCACGAAGAATTCGCTGCAAAATAATCATACTCACAAACAGATTTTAACTAATTGCATCAGTTTCTGCATAAATCTTGACCTATTTTAGCAAGGTCTTCAAAGGACACCTAAACGGTTCGTTTCGTTGCAAAAAAAAATTTACATCCTTTTCTTTCTTGCGGGTATTTGCGCGAAATTCTCGCTGGCACAGGAAGACAGTACCAGCCAGCGGATCGTAGATTCGTTGAATGTCACGGAACTGCAAAAATGGAGGACTGAATTTGGTCACCACAAAGAGTTCCCCGCCCAATATGAACTACAAATTCTCGCTGCGCTTTCGCATTTTCCCGAGCTGAAATCTACAGGCATAAAATTCCGGCTGCATTCTTCACACGCTTCTCTGAAGACCCGTATTAATTTCTGGACATTTTTCAACCAACGTGAGAATCGTCGGTACACCATCACCATCAGCACAAAGAGCGTAGAGAAAATGGAACCCCTGTTGCTGGGGAAGCTTCCGGAAAAAGCAAAAGTTGGTGTGCTGGGTCATGAATTAAGCCATGTCTCAGATTTCTCAAAAAAATCGATGTTTCAATGCATTGGGGTGGGGTTCGGACATCTTTCACAAACCTATATCGACAGCCTGGAGTTTAATACAGACCGGATTTGCATCAGGCATGGCCTTGGCAACGAATTAGAAGCCTGGAGCAGCTTCATCAGGAAAACGATGAAAGTTGAAAACTGGCGCGGATCTGATTTCGTCAACAAACCTGAAAGTCATGTTGAACGATACATGAATCCGGATACGATCAGGAGGGAAATGGATTCTTTGAACGCGCCGCAGAATTCCCACTAATCAGATTTGCAGGTGCAACCTTAGCCCCACTACGTGTACCGGTCCCCGGTCCTTATTGTAGGCGGGATTGAGCACAAATTGATAGTCCGGGCTGAGTGCCACATGCCATTTGGGAAATGAAAGCTGGTAGTATGTTTCCAGGATCAGTTCGTTGCCGTAGTTCAGGTTTCCATCTCCAATAATGAATCCATAACCGCCAGCTTTCAGATAATCGCGATGTGGTACCGAGATGCCGTTGAGCGAATAGGCAAAGGCAAGGTGATCAGATTTTCGCCCCCATGAATTTCCCTTCCATTCCAATCCCCCGGAAAAACTCTGATCGATTTCAGTGAACACCCAGGTTTCATTATTGCCATCATTCCAGCCCAATCGAATAAATGCACCGAGATTACTGCTTAGCTGTTGTTCCCAGGAAATTCCGAAACCGGTTTTCGTATGACCATATTCACGTACCGAGGTGATATCAGGATCAACCGGCGATGCCTTGACGGCATCATTGTAGTTGCCCATGTGTGTTTTGTTGTGCATAAACAACAGTCTCACCGTTCCCTTCAAGGATTTAACAAAATAGTTTTTCTCCACTTCTGCCACCAGCCCGATAGAACGACTGAAATCCAAATCCAGGTCGGGGCCATTCGCAACTTTAGGCAAAGCGCTCACAGAAAAGCGGGCTGCAAATTTTGGAGTGTGATATTCCGCCACTATCCCTTCCGTGTAGCCGCGCGTATTGGCCGGATAGTCCCAGGCGCCATTGCTCATGAGTGACCAGTTAAAAAATTGAGTGCGGGGATCGTGGCTGTACTCGACGTCATCAAAAAAATCGGCGAGACTATATTTTCCTATGCGAACCGAAATGTATTTCGCCGGCGTCTTGCCCTGCAGTTGATTGAGATCATCTTCGTCCAACGCGGTTTCGTTGCCAAGCGCAAATTTTTGTTCGAAAAATAACCTGGCCAGGTATAGCTTCAATTGCGGGCTGCCAATTCGGAAAGTTTCTCCGTTTACAAATCCCGCAATACCCAATGCCTTGCTGAGGCCACTGCCACCCGCTACTTCCGGGTTGAAATAGATTGCGGCATTTTTCCAAAGCCTTCTACCCAGAAATGCCGTTGCGGTAAACGAAGTTTGAGCGGGCTCTTCTGTCAAAAGGCTATTCTGGCCGGTATAGCCGGCAGAAAATGGAAAATGATATTGTGTTATGACAGTCGCTTGACCGTGTAGATTCCAGTTCTTGTTCCGAAGTGAATCTTGTGCCAATGTTCCGTAACAAATCAAAAGCAAACATAGCGCGGTTAGTGTGGTCTTCATATTGCCCAATCATTTCTATACAATCGATGAAGATAGGCAATAATACCAAACGGTTGAAGTCTCACCCACACTTAGGATGCCGGCCTCTGGAAATATTATCGCTTGTTCATGGCTCAATACCCGGCCACCTTGTGCAATAATTTCCGGTTACGATAATCATGAATGAACCGGTAGGTGATCGAATATATAATGGGCAGAATGAGCAGCGTAAGGAAAGTTGCGGTAACTAAACCACCTATTACCACAACGGCTAGCGGCCGCTGTGATTCGCTGCCGATGCCATGCGAAAGCGCCGCAGGGGTTAGTCCAATGGCGGCCATCAATGCCGTCATCACCACGGGCCGCACCCTGGACATGACACCATTATAAATGGCTTCATTCAACGGCATGTGTTCCTGTTCGAGATTTTTTCGGAATACCGAAATCAGGATCACCCCGTTCTGAATACATATGCCAAACAATGCGATGAATCCAATTCCGGCAGATATACTAAAGTTCATTCCCGTAATGTGGAGCGCAAGAATACCACCAATCAAAGCGAAGGGCACATTCAAGATGGTGAGCAATGCGTCTTTAGCATTTCCGAAAGTAATGAAGAGGATGAGGAATATGCCAAGAATGCAAAGTGGCACAACGCGTGAAAGCGTTTTCGTGGCCCTGGTCTGGTTTTCAAATTCGCCATTCCAGGAAATCTTGTAGCCCTTTTCCAACTGAACATTTTCCGAAACCTGTTCCTGCGCTTCTGCAATCGTGCCGCCAAGGTCTCTTCCCCGAACGGAAAACTTTACGGCAATATGGCGCATGTTGTTGTCCCGGAATATAAACGCAGGGCCCGTCAATGTTCTGATATTCGCGATCTCTTTGATGGGAACCTTTGCGCTGTCCTGGGAAGGCACCATCAGCCTGTTGATTTTCTCTTCGGTATCCCTGAAATCTTTTTGATAACGCACGCGAATATCAAAGCGGCGTTCATTCTGATATAATATGGTAGCAGCTTTGCCCCCGATGGCCATTTCAATCACTGCCTGTGCATCGGCCGTGTTGATGCCGTACAGGGCCATTTTCTGCTGATTCAGCTCTATCCTGAATTCAGGCTGCCCCAGGTTCCTCAACACACCCAGGTCTTCAATGCCTTTCACGTTTTTGATCGTTAGTTTAACGCGGTCAGCAAGCGAATCCAACTTGTTGAAATCAGGACCAAATATTTTCACCGCCATCGCGGCATTCACACCCGCCACCGCCTCTTCAACGTTATCTCGTATGGGCTGAGAATAGTTAAATACACATCCCGGAATCTTTTTCAACTGCTTGTCCATGGCATCAATCAGTTCTTCTTCACTAATCCCTTTGCGCCACTGCTCCTTCGGTTTGAGGTCAACCTGGATCTGCACGTTGAAAAATCCTTTGGGATCCGTTCCATCGTTTGTGCGACCTATTTGTGAAAGTGTTTGTTTCACTTCCGGAAACTCACGAATGATATCAATCATTTTATTCGAGATCTCCACGGCCTGCGGGAGCGAGGCGCTCATTGGCAATTCACTTTCAACCCACAATGCACCCTCGTCCAATTCAGGCAGGAATTCTGTACCCAGGAATTTTGCAGAAAAGAAGGTAACCGCCATGACCGCCAGTGCGACGAGCAGACTGGTTTTTTGATGCCCGTAAGTAAACCTGAATAGCCTTCCCACGCCCTTCTGGAAAAAAATTACAATCGGATTGTGTTTCTCCCGAACATTCTTTCTCAGCAATACGCTTGATAAGGCGGGCACAAACGTCAAGGTGAAGATCAATGCGCCCAGCAATGCAAATCCCAATGTATAAGCAAGCGGCGAAAACATTTTTCCCTCCACCTTCTGGAAAGCAAAAATGGGCACCAGGCAGGTTAGGATAATCACCTTCGAGAAAAATATGGCTTTACCCATCTCCGTTCCAACCTGCTTAAAAAGTCCGAGCTTGGCAAGCTTATTGAATTTTTCCATTCCCACTTCCTTAGCCTTATGGTCGAGCGCCACAAACAAACCTTCCACCATTACAACTGCCCCGTCGATGATGATGCCAAAATCCACCGCTCCCATGGAAAGCAGGTTAGCCGTCATGCCTCTCATTCGCATGCAGATAAAAGCAAATAAAAGCGATAGCGGAATGATGATGCTAACGGTAAGGGTTGTGCGCCAGTCGGCCATGAAAAGAAGCACGACCACGGTCACGAAAATGATTCCTTCAATCAGGTTGTGAATTACTGTATGCGTCGCATAATCCATCAACACGGTCCGGTCATAAAATGTATCAATCTTTACTCCGGCAGGCAGCACGTTTTCATTCAGGTCTTTTACTTTGGCCTCCACCTGTTTTAATACCTCACTGGGATTCTCTCCTTTCCGCATGACGATAATACCCTCAATCACGTCAAGCTGCTTGTCCCTTGAAACCTGTCCCAATCGGGGCTTTCCAGCCTCCCTGACAGTCGCAACATTTCTGACCAGGATGGGCACTCCATTGATCTTCGTGACTATGATGTTCTCGATCTCCGAAATATCATTAAGCAGCCCTATTCCTCTCACCACGTAAGCTTGCCCATTTCTCTCAATCACATCTCCACCTACGTTTACATTGCTTTTTGCCACCGCATTGTAAACATCAAGTGAAGTGAGTCCATACTTGATGAGGTAATTGGGATTAACACTGATCTCGTAACTAAGTTCTTCACCGCCAAAACTGTTCACATCGGCAACACCAGGTACAGACTTAAATGATCGGTCCAGCACCCATTGCTGAATGGTAAATAATTCGCGGATGGAGTAGGTATTGCTTTTTAGCGTGTATCGATAAATTTCACCCGTTGGACCATAAGGAGGTTGCACTTCAGGTTTTACTCCATCAGGCAAATCGGCGTTGCCCAGCCGACTCATCACCTGCTGCCTGGCAAAGGCATCGTCCACATGGTCTTCAAAAATGATCCTGATATAACTCAAACCGAAGGTGGAAGTGGATCGCAGATTCACCTTATCCTGTACCGAGTTTAAGGCCGTTTCAAGCGGAATGGATATAAATTTTTCAACTTCCTCAGCGCTTCTGCCCGGCCATTGTGCAATGATGATGATTTGCGTATTCGTAACATCGGGGAAGGTCTCAATGGGCGTGTTCCTATAACTTACAAAGCCCAACACTGCCACCACGGCCGTGAGAAAGAAAACAAAATACCTGTGCCTTAGAGAAAAATGTATTATTCTTTTGATAAGTTTCACCATCGCGTTCAGTTTATCGGGCTATTGAATTGTACACCTTTTACTGGTTGTCGGTGAACTCATCATAGATCATTAATGCATTGTGTGTAATTAATTTTTGGCCGGAAGGAAGCTCTCCCTTCAGATAGGTTTTGTCGCCAACAATTTTCAGGATGTCAACAGGGAACACTTTCAGGTCGCAGTTGTTATTATATAACACCAGGAACTGCTTGCCGCTCTCCTCCACCACCGCGGAGGAAGGAATGCAGACAGCCATCTTGCTTTCTGTATTCGTCACGATCACGTTGGTGAACATCTCCGGTTTCAGCAACAACTGTGGATTGTCGATCCTGATGCGGACGCGCATGGCCTTGTTCGCTGGGTCAAGCACCTCGCTCACTTTCTCAATCTTGCCATCAAATACTTTATCCGGATACGCTAATGTGGTTACCCTTGCTGCCTGTCCCTCCTTCACCTTGGCAATATCTGCTTCAAATACATTGGCCTGCACCCACACATTTCTGAGATCGCCTACAGTAAACAGGTTTTCGCTATTGTCTGTACGAATGAAATTGCCGGCGTTAATCCTTTTCTCTACGATATATCCATTTATGGGTGATTTAATTAAATAGACGCCGTCTGATTTCGTATTCCCCCCACCGTTAATTTTTATCAGCGACTGAATTTTTTCGTGCTGGTCTACTGCCTTTTCGTAATTCTGCTTTGCCTCCTCATACTCGCGCTGGCTGCTGATGCCACCCTGGTAGAGTGATTCTGCGTTGTCCAAATTGCGTTTTGCAATCTTCACATCGGCCTCAGCTGCTGCCAGGTCTGTATAGTTGCCGGCCACATCGGCGCTCCTGATCACGGCCAATACCTGTCCTGCTGTTACCTTATCACCAAACGATACTCTTACTTCCGTGACCTGGCCACTGCTGATCGGAAATACTTTTACGATCTTGTTTTCGTCAAATGAAACTTCACCTGACAGATGCAGTTCGTCGTCGATATTGCAAATCTTCACGGAGTCGATTGAAACCATTTTTTGCATGGTATCGCTCAGGCAGAACGCTCCCTTTTCTTTCTTTTCCTCAGGCCGGGTTTCGCAGGAAGCGAGTCCAAACATGCTTGCCAGCATTGCCATAGGAAGAAGGGATTTCATGAGATTGGTTTTTCTTGTCATTTTCATTTCTTATTTAACCACGTCGGTTCCCGTTTCAAAATTTAATTCCTCTTTGGCAAGTCTGAGATTGAGTAATTGTTGTTGTAACCTGGTCTGAGTGTCCTTATAGGCTTCAAAAAGGTCTATAAATTCCAACAGGCTTAACTGTCTGGCGCGATAACTCTCCACCACGTTTGATATCAAATTGTCATAGCGCCGGTAGAAGTCAACTGGCGCAGTTCGGCTATGCTCATAGGTGAGCAAAAGTTTCTGATAGGCGTTCTTCACGTTATTATTCAGAATGGTTTCGGATTGTTGCAATACCGTCTCTTGCTGCTTCACCGAGTACTGGGCAGATTTAATATTCCCCTGGTTACGGTTAAAAACGGGCAATGGCAGTGAAATGGATAAGCCCACATAGTTGGGTGCGTAGTTACTGTTATGGTCATATTCCGGCCCCAACGTGAGGTCAGGACTTCTAAGCGCTTTTTGATACGTAAGGTTTTGTTGCTGGTATAACAGTTCCTGTTGTTGAATGAGGTAGGCGCTATTGTAAACCCTTGCCGTATTCACCAGCGTATCCACCACTAAGGATGGCAGGGTTAAAAGCGAGTCGGGCACGGTTGGTTTAATGAAGGTCAGATCGGTCATCTGCAACAGCGTTCTCATTTCTGTTTGCACATCCTGTAGCTGCCTGTCATTGGTCAGCATATCCTGTTGCATAGAAAGCAGTAAGGCCTGCACCCTGATAAAATCTTTCTGCGCAATATTTCCAGCCTGGAGCTGTTGTTCCATACCCGCTACCAGCCGCCTGAGCTCCACCGCTTCTCTTTCATATACATTGTGGTTATTTGTCAATTGGGTAATGGTAAAGTAGTCGGAGCGGAATTGAAATTTTAAATTTCTCAACAGATCATTGAATTGAAGTTCACTAAGCTTCGCATTGGTGGTGGCCAGGTCAATCAGCTTGCCCCGTTTTCCTGCGGTTTTAATCAGTTGCTGAACCTGGATAAAAAATTGTCCCTCAGGGTTTCCATTCACGTCTTTCCCATGCGCGAACCACTTGTTGTCGGCGTAGATGTTTTGATCTGTAATCAGGAAAGGATTGTCCCAAAGTTTTGCCTGCTCTATAAGTGCCTTGTTGGCGTCAATATTGTATTTGCCAGCGAGCAGGGTGAGATTCTTTTCAAAGAAGATTTTCTCCGCGTCCGGAAGAGAAATGGTGAGCGTATCCGTTTTCACCTGCGCCCTGAGTATCTGGCAAGAAAGGAATGACAGGAAAAGGAAGAGGGAGAGGCGGTGATTCATCTATGGTTTTTTGAAAAGGGTGTACAAAATTGAACTCAACTTTGGTTAAGTCTCAATTAACAAAGGTTAAGCGTTCGTTAACCCACTTTGCAATTAAGCAGTTATAAGAGGATTAGCGGCTTGCTCTGCAAATTGAAACGCCCGTCTATACCGGTGTCGGCGTATTAAAACGAAATCCTACGCCGTGAATTGTTTCCAGGATCACGTCCGGGTCTGCCTTGAAGTGCTTGCGCAATTTTGTGATGAACACATCCATGCTACGGCCAAGAAAATAATCGTCTTTACCCCAAACGTTTAGGAGAACTTCTTCCCTTCTGAGAATTCGGTTCGGATGTTCACAGAGAAACTTAAGAAGATCAGCTTCTTTCTGCGTCAGATTTGAAACCTCGCTGTCGTTGAAAATTTTAAGATCATTGAAGAGGAAGCGGAGCTTCCCGATTTTATATTCAACCATATGGTCTGATTGCAATTTTTTTGTCCTTCTTAGAAATACTTCCATTCTCATTAATAACTCCTTCATGCTAAAGGGCTTGGTCATGTAGTCGTCTGCTCCCGACTTAAAGCCCTTCAGCTTGTCCTCTTCCAGCGATTTTGCCGTAAGAAACAGGATGGGAACAACATCGCTTTTTTGCCGGACCTTTTTGGCAACGGCAAATCCATCTTTATTCGGCATCATGACATCCAACAGGCATATGTCGAATTCCCGCTGTAGGTATTGCTGCCAGGCGGTTTCACCGTCCGGACAAAGCACCACCTCATAACCAGCTTCTTCCAGGTTGTCTTTCACTACGTATCCGAGTGACAAATCGTCTTCTGCGAGTAAGACTCTTGTTCTGTTCGTTTGCATAACTAAGTATGATTACTGTATGGTAAAAAAATTTTGAATTCGGTGCCGATACCAGGTATACTGTTCACGAGTATTCTTCCTTTGTGCGCGTCCACCACTTTCTTAACAAAATTCAATCCCAGGCCAAAACCCTTCACATTATGCACATCGCCGGTTGGAACGCGATAGAATTTCTTGAAGAGGCCTTTTTGATATTTTTTTTCAATCCCAATGCCATTGTCCTTGACCGAGATGTAGAATTCGTTATCTGATTGTCCCGTTTCAATCACGAGGTGAGGTTTGGTTGAATACTTGATACCGTTTTCAAGCAGGTTCACGATAGCCAGTTCAAGGTGCGCCTCGTCGGCCATGATGGTGTACCGTTTTTCATCCAGTTTGTATTCCAATTTCGCCTGTGTTTGTTCCACGAGGGGTAAAACCTTGCTCACAGCTTGTTTGATGAGATGATCCACTTGCACCTTCTTTTCTTCGAGCGGAAGTTCGTGTCGTTCTGAAGACGCCACCTTCAATAATTTCTCCACCTGCATTTGAAGGTGCTCGGTTTGATTCTCTATGATTGACGCATAACGGGTGAGCCGCTCGGGTTGCCCGGTGATATTCGGTTGAAGCAATACATCCGACGCAATCTTCATCACCGCAAGTGGCGTCTTGAACTCGTGCGTGAAATTGTTCACAAAGTCTTTCTGCGTTTCGGCAAGAAATTTCTGCTTATAAAAATAGAACAAGCCTACAGCGAAACCGATCAACACCAGCAAGAGCGTGGCCGAGGTGATGATCCAGAAATTCATTTGCGACAACACATATTTTCCGCGATGTGGAAAATTTAGCAACAAGTAATCGTAGGAATATGTAGCCATCTTAAGATCGGGTACATTGACAGCAGAAAAATGTGATGCGGGTGCCGGAATATATTCTTCAAAAACAAATCCGGCTTTTTTATGATCGTAGACAGCCACTTTACAGTCGGTGAGCACGTCAAAATCTGAAAGCTCCTGGGCGAGGTAGTGAAGCAGCGTATCCCTCGATGGAATGGTCCCAATTTTGACAAGGAAGCTATTCGCGTCGGGTTGTAAAATTGAATTCTGCACCTGCGAAATGGGTTCATTCAGGTCCGTGTCCTCAAACAAGCCGCGGATGCTTTTAACAACATTGGTATTGAACTGTCGCTTTTCCAGGGTATAAACCTGGTTGATCCAGTATAATTGAATAAGGATGATCAACCCGATGACGAGTGTGCTAATAAGGACCAGCCATTTCAATGTATATGATCGCATGAGTTATTTCTCTGAATGCACAAAGTTGAACTCTAAAACGCATTTGACTCCCAAATGGTGGGTTATTTGTTGTTAATCGCTTGTTAAGCTCCTTAACTGGCCTGCTTTTCCGCTTGGTTGCCTCGTCTATCGTCTATCTTTGCACCTGATAAATAGCCGGATTTGACAATGGGAAATAACCAACAGATCTTTCAAACTGATAGTCCTTCAAGATGGAGAAAAGTGAAGTGGACCAGTCGCGTTTTATCCATGATTGCACTGTTCTTCGTGGTTGTTTTGATCATTGCCGTTGTTAGAGGATATAGCCCCACACTTCCGAACATGGAAGCCAGGGCAAAGGCGTATGAAAAGAAACTCGATCCCTCCAACCCGCTTACACTTACAACAGCGAGAAATAAAAAATACAAGGGCTTTAAGGATTTTCTCATCAAGAAAGTAAAGGAGGACTCTTTGGCCAACAGCCGTCGCTTCAACCGGGCTACCTCCACCAAATACATTAGAGCTGCGTTCTATACGCCGTGGAAGCCTAACAGTCCCGCTTACCAGGACCTGGAAAAATATGGCGACAAATTGAATACCATTTTTCCCGAGTGGTTCTTTATTGACACGACTAATAGCTCGCAACTTCAAATCCGGATCGACACCGCGGGATTGACCCTGATGCGCCAGTACAAACTGGATGTTCTGCCGATGGTGTCAAACTTCAACTCCAAATTGCAGGATTTCGATGGAAATCTTGTACATCATATCCTCAACGACGCTTCAGCAAGGAAGGACTTTATCCAACAATTGACCGATACGCTGCAATTCTACCAGCTCCAGGGCGTCAACATTGACTTCGAAGAATTGGTCGAAAAGAACAACGAAGCTTTAACACAGTTTCAAAAGGACCTTTATGAATCCTTACACGCAAAAGGAATGCTGGTGACCATGGACCTGGTGCCGAAGAACGAAGACTACGATTTCAAAAGCCTGAGTCAATATAATGACTATGTGGTTTTGATGGCATATGATCAAAACAACAATTCAACCAACCCGGGCCCCATCAGCGATCAAAAGTGGATTGAGGAAGTGATGGATTGGACATCCAAAAGAATTGACCCCTCCAAAATTATTCTTGGGATAGCCGGATACGGCTACGACTGGACTGTTGACGACGATGGTAAAACGGAAAGGGATGACGACGGCAAGGCCATCGATTCAACGCTCACCTATGACGATGCCATCAATATTGCAAAAGCGGTGAGGGCCGATATTGATTACGACAATAACAATTACAATCTTCATTATGCATATATAGAATCCAGGAAGAACAAAAAAGGCGTAGTTGAAGATTCAAAGCATGAGGTTTGGTTTATTGACGCCGCTACCACCTTTAATATGCTTCGGTTTTCCGACAATTACTCAACTGCCGGAACAGCACTTTGGCGACTTGGCAGCGAGGACACCAGGATGTGGAATTACTACGATCGGGATCTGAGCAATTCGGCTATTCAAAAAAAGCCATTTGATTATAACAAACTGATTTCAATTCCAATCAATCCCGACAATGTTGGCAGCATTGGCGAAGGGGAAGTCCTAAATATCCTATTCCCACCACAGGAAGGAAAAATCAGGCTTGAAATAGATAGCACGGAACAGCTCATTTCAGAACAAGAGTACGAGCAATTGCCTTCAGGCTATGTATTACAGAAATTTGCCGAGGACACTACAACCGGCAAAGGCCATAAGCTCATTCTCACATTCGATGATGGTCCGGATAGCCGCTGGACGCCGGAGATCCTGGACATTCTCGAAAAGAACAAAATACCCGCAACCTTTTTCGTGGTTGGCTTGCAGGCAGAAAAAAATATCCCCATTCTACAGCGCATTTACCGTGATGGTTATGAAATTGGCAACCACACCTTCACCCACAATAACGTGGCGAAGATGAGCGCCCAGCGTGCGGAGCTGGAAATGAAACTTACCCGATTGCTGATTGAAAGTGTGACCGGGCGTTCGACCGTACTCTTCAGGGCACCTTACAATGCTGACTCAGAGCCACACACCTTTGAAGAACTTGAGCCGATTGCGCGAAGCCATAAAGACAATTACATCACCATCGGAGAAAGCATTGATCCGAACGACTGGAAGCCAGGTGTCACTTCTGATAGTATCGTTTCAAAAGTCATTCATGATGTTGAAGAAAGAAATGCAAGCATCATTCTCCTGCACGATGCAGGTGGTGATACACGACGTCCCACCATTGAAGCGCTGCCCAGGATCATCGATTATTTCAAAGCCAAAGGTTACAAGTTTACAACCGTTGCGGATCTTATGGGCAAGAACAGGGACGATGTGATGCCGCCCTTGCCCCCTTCCCGCGATCGCACCCTCATCAGGCTAAACTTTCTGTTGGCTGAAGCCACTTATTGGGGCGGACAAATCCTGTTTGCGCTTTTTCTGTTGGGCATTGGCCTGTCCATAGGAAGGATGATTTTTGTAGCCATCCTTGCCTGGCTGCAGCGGCGCAAGGAATCAAAAGCTAATGGGATGGGTGGTTTTAGTTTTCCCGGCGGACAGGCACCTCGTGTAAGCATCATCATACCCGCATACAATGAAGAAGTAAATGCCGTAAAGACGATTGATAGTCTGCTGCAGCAGGATTATCCGAATATGGAAATCATCTTCATCGATGACGGGTCGAAGGACAACACCTATTCAAAGGTGGAGCAGGCCTTCCTGGGGTTTGATAACGTACACGTATATACGAAGCCAAATGGCGGCAAGGCGAGTGCCCTTAACTACGGCGTCCAGCTTTCCATGGCGCCATTCGTGGTATGCATCGATGCAGACACGCAGTTGAAGAGCGATGCCGTAACCCTTCTGATGAAAAAATTCTTTCCTGCCGGATCCGAAGCGAACACCGGGAAAGTGGGTGCCGTGGCCGGTAATGTAAAAGTGGGAAACGAGATCAACATGATCACAAAATGGCAAAGCATTGAGTATATCACCGCGCAGAATTTCGATCGTCGCGCATTTGATCACCTCAATTGCATTACCGTTGTGCCCGGTGCAATCGGCGCTTTTCGGAAGGATGCCATCCTGGACGCGGGACTTTTTGCCAGCGATACGCTTGCCGAAGACTGCGACCTGACCATGAGATTACTTCGCGCAGGCTATCGCGTCACCAATTGTACAGAAGCCATTTCTTTTACAGAGGCGCCTGAAACACTCAGAATGTTTATGAAACAGCGTTTTCGTTGGAGCTTCGGCGTAATGCAGAGCTTTTGGAAGCACCGTGATGCCTGTTTCAATCCGAAGTACGGGAATTTTGGCATGATCGCGCTTCCCAATATTCTCATTTTCCAGATGGTTCTGCCCTTCCTGGCTCCCCTGGCAGACCTGATATTATTGCTTAGCCTGCTCGCTGCGGGTTTTCACGTAGTAGACGTCGGTGCCGTTCAAATTATTTGGTACTATCTTATTTTTACCCTCATTGATATCGCGGGGGCGGCCATTGCGTTTGCCTTTGAAAAAGAAGACTATAGAAAATTATGGTGGATGATTCCCCAGCGATTCATTTACCGGCAGCTGATGTATTATATATTAATCAAGTCGCTGCGCAGGGCCATGAAGGGTGAATTGCAGGATTGGGGAAAGCTAAAAAGAACCGGCAATGTGAAACAAATGGCCGTTTCGTAATCTCAATCCGATTTTTAAAAGTAAATTTGCTGCCGCAAAAGATTAGCCATTGAGTTCCACTTCAAATAGAAAGTCCTTTTTCCAGCGTATCCGGGGAAAAGAAAGCTCGTCCGAAAGGGGCGAAATGAGTTTCGTAGACCACCTGGAGGAATTAAGGGGTCATATTATCCGCTCCCTGCTGGTCATTATCGTGATGGCGGTCCTGATTTTCATTAAAATAGATTGGGTATTTGATACCATTATATTAGGGCCTATCCGTAAGGATTTTGTTACCTATACCGGCCTTTGCAATTTTGGTCATTTCCTTCGCATGGGCGACTCCCTTTGCATGCCTACAGTGAACGTCAACCTTCAAGCCACGGCATTCGGCAGCCAATTTTTGTCAAGCATCACCATATCTTTTGTAACCGGTTTCATTTTCGCATTTCCTTATGTCTTTTATGAGATATGGCGATTTGTGAGGCCTGCGCTTACACAAAAGGAATTGCGGAGCACACGGGGTGGTATTGCATTCGTATCGCTTTTCTTTTTTGCCGGTGCGGCATTTGGTTATTTTTTACTCGCTCCTTTCACCTTCAGTTTCCTTGCCAATTATAAGATGGGCACAACAGCTATTTTGGAAACAAGGCCGATGTTGTCTGACTACATAGAAAATCTCACGGATATTATTCTCGGATGCGGCATGGCTTTTCAATTGCCAGTTGCTGCTCACGTACTTACACATATTGGAATAATCACACCTTCATTCCTGCGCACCTATCGCAAGTATGCCATCGTAGTGATACTTGTTGTGGCAGCGGTGATCACACCTTCCCCCGATTGGATGAGCCAGATGATTGTAACCTTGCCCCTCATTCTGCTTTACGAAATCAGCATCCTGATCTCCGCCCGCGTATTCAAGCGGATGGAACAGAAGATGGCCGAATGGGATTAATTTCTGAACTTTGACGAGCATTCATTTTCATCATTCAATATTATCGTATGCATTCCCCGTTTAATTTATTTCAACCCATTGCGATAGGTTGCGACCATGCAGGTTTTGACTACAAGGAGGAAGTAAAGAAATACCTTGAATCAAAAGGATTGCACACGAAGGATTTCGGTACAAATTCTAAGGATTCCGTCGACTATCCCGATTTTGCGCACCCGGTTGCAGACTCTGTAGAATCTGGTGAAAGTAGTTTTGGAATACTTTTTTGCGGCAGCGCAAACGGTGTTGCCATCACAGCTAACAAGCACCAGGGCATCCGTGCGGCGATTTGCTGGAGCGTAAATGTTTCAAAGCTGGCAAGGCTGCATAACAATGCGAATATTCTTTGTATCCCCGCCCGGTTTGTTTCGTTGGATCTCACTTTCGAAATGATCGACAAATTCATTTCCACCGAATTTGAAGGAGGCCGTCACGCCAACCGCGTTGAAAAAATTGCCTGCAGTTAGACTGTAACGGTGGGTAAGGTAACCGCTCATACCTAAAGGGCCTGGACGGTTTTGTTTTAAATTATTTTCGCTCTATGAACAAACTATTTGTCACTTTCCTGGCTTTTGGTACCCTGATCTCTCTTTCTTCAAAAGCGCAGTTCAACCCGCAGAAAAATTACCCCACCACCAACTCGGAAGAACTTAAGAATTTCCTTACCGTCATCGCCTCCGATAGCATGGAAGGCAGGGAGACGGGCACGCTGGGTCAACGAAAAGCGGCAGCTTACATCGCTTCGCAGTACGAGGCATTTGGCCTACAGGCTCCAGCAGAAGCTGAAAATTTTATGCAATATTTTCCCGTTGGCTACGACACGCTCCTGCAATCTACACTCACCATCAATAAAATGAAGTTCAGCGAGGGAAGAGACTATGTGAACGAGTTGCCACTTAACGCCGATAAGAAAATCAAAGCTGACGGCTATGTTTTCGCAGGCTACGGCATCAGCGATGAGAAATATGATGACTATAAGAATGTTGACGTTAGGGGAAAGTTCGTCATCATTTTTTCCGGCGAACCTAAGCGAGGCCAGGATTATCTACTTACGGGAACTGACTCACACTCAGAATGGGTATATCCCGAAGGCATCGGTAAAAAGGCTTTTACCGCAATGCAGAAAGGCGCCCTGGCACTGATGATTATCCGTCCGAACATGGAATCAATCAATCCCCAAACGGCCAGGCTATATCGAAAGTCGGCGTTAAGGATGCTGGAAGATAAACCCAAGTCTATAAACACTGTTATCATAAGTCATAAAATAGCAACGCAACTACTTGGTGAACATCTATTTGACTCCCTACTGAATCGCGCGCACGGAAGTGAAACCCTGAACCTTTTTCATTCTTCGCACGAGGCAAAGATCTCCTATAATTTTCGTAGCCGCCTGTTCGAAAATAGGTCGAGCAATGTGGTTGGTTATATCGAGGGAACCGACAAAAAAAATGAATACCTGATTCTTACGGGTCACTATGATCACCTTGGGACGCGCGATGGAAAGATTTGGCATGGTGCCGACGATGATGGCTCCGGCACTTGTGCCGTCCTGGCTATGGCGTCTGCTTTTGCCAAGGCTAAGGCAGAAGGAAAGGGACCGCGCAGAACAGTGATATTCATGACCGTGAGCGGAGAGGAAGAGGGGTTGTGGGGATCGGAATATTATGGCGACCACCCATTGTTCCCTTTAAGTAAGACAACTGCAGACCTGAATACGGATATGGTGGGCAGAATTGATCCGAAACGCACCTATGGGGATTCGATGAATTATATCTACATCATTGGAGATGATAAACTCAGTTCTGATCTCGCGCCAATTTCAGATTCAATTAATAAGAAATTCGCCAACCTGGAATTGGATCGCAAATACAATGACCTGAAGGATCCCAACAAATTTTATTACCGCAGCGATCATTTCAATTTCGCAAGAAAAGGCGTGCCCGTTATTTTCTTTTTTAACGGCACACACAAGGATTATCATCAACCCACCGACACGATCGATAAAATCAATTGGGATTTGTATGGCAAGCGGGTGGAATTCATTTTTCAGCTCGCCTGGGCAATGGCGAACCGCGAGGATATGATTAAGAGAGATATTCCTTTGCCAAGTCTGGAAGATTAATCAGGCAACCAGGCAACCAGTTAACCAGGCAACCAGTTAACCAGTTAACCAGTTAACCGGTTAACTAACTCCCTACCATCCCAAAACCCAGGCGAAAATCAGGGGCGCTACAATCGTGGCGTCACTCTCCACAATGTATTTCGGTGTGTGAATATCGAGTTTGCCCCAGGTGATCTTTTCATTGGGGACCGCGCCGGAATAGGAACCGTAAGAAGTTGTGGAATCGGAGATCTGGCAGAAATAGCTCCAGAACGGAACATCGGTCCATTCAAGATCCTGGTACATCATGGGCACCACGCATATTGGAAAATCGCCGGCAATGCCGCCTCCAATTTGGAAGAAACCAACACCCTTGCCAGCAGAATTCTTGCGGTACCAGTCCGACAAGGCAACCATGTATTCAATTCCGCTTTTCATGGTTGTCGCCTTAATTTCCCCCTTGATTACATAGGAAGCGAAAATATTTCCCATCGTGCTGTCTTCCCAGCCCGGAACAACCATTGGAATATTCTTTTCGGCGGCTGCGATCATCCAACTGTCTTTCGGATCAATCTCATAACCTCCCTTCATCACGCCGCTGAGCAAAAGCTTATACATATATTCATGAGGGAAATACCGTTCTCCCTTTGCTTCAGCATCCTTCCAGATCTTTACGATGTGCTGTTGTATTTTACGAAAAGCCTCTTCTTCGGGGATGCAGGTGTCGGTCACTCGGTTCAATCCTTTTTCAAGCAGTTCCCATTCTTCAGTTGGTGTGAGATCCCGGTAATTAGGGATTCGTTTGTAATGGCTGTGTGCCACAAGGTTCATCACGTCTTCTTCCAGATTGGCACCGGTACAACTAATGATATCGACTTTTCCCTGGCGAATCATTTCTGCAAATGAAACGCCCAGCTCCCCGGTACTCATGGCTCCCGCAAGTGTTACCATCATCTTGCCACCTTCGACGAGGTGCCTCTCATAACCTTTGGCAGCATCCACGAGGGCTGCGGCGTTGAAATGACGATAGTGATGTTGAACGAACTGAGAAATGGGGCCCTTGTTCATAGTGTTTCGTTTGAGGTGGCAAAAATAGAAACTTTTTTGACTGCGGGCACAAAGAAAAAGCCCCACTGGAAAGCGGGGCCGACCATCAACATGAGAAAAACTGCTATCTTATTTTTTCTTTACGAATAACTGATACTTCACCGTTGTCGTAAGCCTTTATCAGATACTTGCGTTTTGCATCGCGAATGTTCAGAAGGTAAAAAGTTTCATTTTGCATTGCGACTTCCATGGCGGTGAAATCCATGTCGGGTTTTTCAAATCTTGTATTGATCTCTTCCGAAACCCGAAGCGGAAGTTGTTCAATGGGTATCGTACGGGTAGAACTTACCAGTTCTCCTGCCTCGTTAAAATAGGTTACACGTTGTTGATTGTTTGCGTCTGTAAAACTGGCCAGATATAATTCCCCAGATTTTTCCCATTTTACCTGGTTGACGTCACTGTAAGCCTTTTTGAAAGCATTAAGAACGTCCTGGTTAACTTTTACATCCTTTGCCCAAAGGGCGGTGCTGCTTAAAATTAGAGCTGCAAGTCCAAGAATCATCTTTTTCATATAAATCCTGTTTAATGGTTAACAATGGGTTTTTTCCTTATTGCCGAGATAAAAGTAGATGCTTAAGCGGCGCCTTTCAAGCAAATAGTGATATGAGCGGTTTTTCAAGTCACGCGCTGTTATAAACGGCGGCGACTAGAAAAGGAGAAGTTTGACCGATTGGGGCTTAAATTCAACGGCAACGGGCATTGCGCCGGTATTCTTAAAAGTTTCACAATTAGGAGCAATTATTCGTTAAATGATTTTGGCGCGTATCAACGGCAGGCTCTTGATAAGTATGATTTTGGATATCAATCTAATTCAGCCAAGTTTGTAAAATGAATTACCTGGCGCACGCCTATCTATCTTTCCGAGATCCCGGAATCCTGGCTGGTAATATGATCAGTGATTTCGTAAAAGGCAGGAAGAAGAACGATTATCCAATCCCCATCCGGGAAGGCATTGACCTGCATCGCGCCATAGATGAATTTACTGACGGTCACGAACAAACGAAGATCGCAAAGGAATTTTTCAGACCCGCCTACCGTCTTTACAGCGGCGCCTTCATCGATATCGTTTACGATCATTTCCTTGCCAATGATACAAGGATCTTTAATCCGGACAGTCTTCGAAAATTCGCGTCGGAAACCTATGCGCAGCTTGAACCGCAGCTGCATCTATTGCCTGAAAGGTTTCAGCGGATTTTTCCATATATGCAATCTCAAAATTGGCTCTATCACTACAGGCATGAAAAAGGCATAGAAAACAGTTTTGGCGGACTTGTGAGAAGGGCGAAATACCTGCAGGAAAGCGATGAAGCCTTTCGCATATTCAAGGCACACTACCCCGAACTGGAGCTTTGTTACCAGCATTTCTTCCCGGAATTGGAACACTACTCAAGGAAAATTTTCGAGGGCCTGCGAAAATGACGCAACCCATAATTACGCAGCAACGTCATAAGACTTAGTACCCAGTACTTAGTACTTAGTACCAGGTACTAAGTTTTGAACTCTGAACTCGGAACTTTATTTTTGCGCTTCTTAATACTTAACCATGAAGAAAATCGCTATCATCGCTATCCTGTGTTGGTTCAGCATGCAATCTTTTGCCCAATTGGCCAATATGCCTGCCATGGACAAATCGCCTATGGATATGAGTTACTATCCCACGGGTTATCCCGTATTAAAGATCCAGGACAAAGTCACTGAACCCCTCGTCGCCCGCGTTGTTTACAGCAGGCCGCAAAAGAATGGACGGGTTGTGTTTGGTGAACTCGTAGAATATGGCAAAGTATGGCGATTGGGGGCAAATGAAGCCACCGAAATCGAATTTTTCCGGGACGTAAAAATTGGCAATAACAAACTCAAAAAGGGCCGCTACACCCTTTACGCGATCCCCGCCACAGATAAATGGACGCTTATCTTCAGCAAAGACACAGATACATGGGGTGCATTCAAATATGATGCAAAGAAGGATGTGCTTCGTTTTGACATCAAGGCTGAAAAATTGACCGACAACGTGGAAGCTTTTACCATGTATTTCGAAAAAGCAGCCATTGGTGCCAATCTCGTCATGGCATGGGATGACATGAAGGCCACTTTGAATTTCAGCTATTAGAGAATTAAAAAGTAAAAAGTAAAAATTCAAAAAGGGGGTTTTCCCCAATTTTGCATTATTACTTTTTACTTTTTAATTTGATATTTACATCATGTGTGGTATCGCCGGCATCATTTCTCATGACCCTGCTTTGCTGAGCCGGGACCGGCTGGCGAAAATGACCAACGCATTGGCACATCGCGGCCCTGATGGCGAACAAATTTGGTTGGATGCAAATATTGCCCTCGGTCATCGTCGTCTCGCCATCATCGATCTATCAGACGCCGCCTCGCAACCCATGCACTGTCTCAATCGCTACTCGATCCTCCACAACGGCGAAATTTACAACTATATCGAACTCAGAGATTTTCTCGAAAAGAAGGGTTATGAATTCCATACCAAATCCGACACGGAGGTTATTGTTGCAGCTTATGATCATTACGGCCAGGAATGTTTGCAGCATTTCGACGGTATGTTTGCGTTTTCTATATGGGACAGTGTAGAAAGAAACCTGTTTGCCGCAAGAGACCGGTTTGGGGAAAAGCCATTCTTTTATTATTTGGATGCCGCTCAATTTGTATGGGCCAGCGAATTGAAAGCGATTTGGGCAGCGGGCATAGAACGCCATTGCGACAACACCATGCTCCTCAATTTTCTTGCGCTGGGGTGGTTGCAGGATCCGACAGAGGCATCCAGGACATTCTTCGAAAAAATTCAGTCGCTGCCGCAATCGCATTTCCTGGTCTACAATTTTGACAAAGCTGAAATTACCATAACAAGGTATTGGGATATCGACAAAGAAGTGCAAAAGGAAGAAATTGAGGAAGACGCCTGGATCGAGGTATTCCGGGAGCAATTTTTCAATTCGGTAAAACTGCGCTTACGCAGCGACGTGAGTGTTGGCACCAGCCTCAGTGGTGGCGTTGACAGCTCCTCTGTTGTTGCAGCAATCTCCAGGTTTAAAGATTATAACCGCGTCAGGAACTCCTTCACCTGTGTGCTTCCCGGTTTTGAAAAGGACGAATCATCTGCGGCAAACCGGATTGCCAATGAATTCCATCTGAGTTCTTTCATCACTTCTCCCGACATCCACCAATTTCTCGATCATTTTGACCGTTTGCTTTGGCACCAGGATGAACCGATTGGCTCAGCAAGTGCATTTCTGCAATACCAGGTCATGGCATTAGCGAAAGAACAGGACACGAAAGTATTGCTGGATGGACAGGGCGCCGATGAAATTCTAAGCGGCTATTCCAAATACATTCACTGGTGGCTACAAGAGTTGATTGCCGGTAGACAATTTTCAAAAGCAATACGGGAAAGGAAAGAATTTAGTAATCACACGGACTCGCTGAATTGGGGCTGGAAAAACTGGCTTGCCGCGTTGCTTCCCGCCCAGGCCGCCAACCGGCTGGAGAAAAACGCCGTTGCAAGCATTAAGAGAAATTCCGAGCTCAATCCGGAATTTGTACAATCTAATTTTGACCGTTATTCGATCTTCAAGCCACTCGTTACCAAATTGAATGATATCCTGTATTTTAATTCAATGCAATTTGGTTTGCAGGAACTTCTTCGATACGCCGACCGAAACAGCATGGCCCATGGCCGCGAAATAAGGCTTCCCTTTCTTTCGTACCAGCTGGTGGAAACCATTTTCCGGGCGCCTTCCTCCATGAAGATGAAAAATGGATTTGGCAAATATCTTCTTCGTAAAAGCTTGGAAAAAGACCTGCCTCAGGAAATTGCCTGGCAAAAAACAAAGATCGGTTTTGAAGCACCCCAGCAGGAATGGATGAAGCATCCGGTCATGCTGGAAAGGGTACGTGAATCCAGAAGGCAGCTCGTTGATGCGGGCGTACTTAGAAAGAAGGTTCTTGATCAACCTTTGCGTGCGTTGCCATCTTACGCCGAAGGCAATTTCGACTGGCGCTACCTGGTAGCAGCAAAAACACTGCTTTGAGCAGATTCATTTTTATTCCGCAACTTTGGGCCGAAAAAATAATTCACGAATAATGAAAATCGCAACCAAACTGGTTCATGCAGGAACAGAACCCGACCCTTCAACCGGGGCCATCATGGTGCCCATATATCAAACATCAACCTATGTTCAGGAAGCGCCCGGGAAGAACAAGGGATTTGAATACGCCAGGTCCCAAAATCCAACTCGAAAAGCATTGGAAGAAGCGTTTGCGGTGATTGAAAATGGAAAATTCGGACTTGCCTTCAGCAGCGGAGTGGCGGCCACGGATGCAGCGCTCAAACTACTGGAACCCGGCGACGAAGTCATTGCGGGAAATGACCTGTACGGAGGAACGTACCGACTGTTCACGAAAGTGTTCGAAAAGTTTGGCATCAGGTTTCACTATGTCAACATGCAAAATGCAGCAGCCATCAAGCCGCTGATTAATAACAAGACAAAACTGGTATGGCTGGAAACGCCTACCAATCCATTGATGAATATAACAGACATCGCGGAGGTCGCAGCAATGGCCAAACCCAACAAGATTATGGTTTGCGTGGATAACACCTTTGCCTCGCCATACCTGCAAAACCCACTTGACCTGGGGGCAGATATCGTCATGCACTCAGTGACCAAGTACCTGGGGGGTCACAGCGACGTGATCCAGGGTGCACTAATGATGAACGACCAGGACCTGAGAGATCGCCTCTATTTCATTCAGAAAAGTTGCGGAGCCGTTCCCGGACCCATGGATTGCTTCCTGGTTTTGCGCGGACTCAAGACGCTGCATGTGAGAATGCAGAAACATTCTGAAAACGGAATCGCAATCGCAAACTTCTTGCGTAAACATCCTAAAGTTGGAAAAGTATATTGGTGCGGATTTGAAGATCATCCAGGGTACGCGATCGCCAAAAAACAAATGCGCGGATTTGGAGGCATGATGAGCTTCACGCTGAAAGATGAAAGCATGGATGCCGCATTTAAGGTACTTTCAGGAACAAAGATCTTCAGCCTGGCTGAGAGCCTGGGTGGCGTGGAATCTTTGATCAATCATCCGGCTTCCATGACACACGCATCCATTCCCAGGGAAGAAAGAATTAAGAATGGTCTGACCGACTCCCTGATTCGCCTCAGTGTTGGGATTGAGGACGCAGATGATTTAATGGAAGACCTTGCCCAGGCCATTGGATAAAAGCTGATGACAGAGGTTGAAACCATAAGAAGCACGAGCATGCAAGCGTACCTGGATACACAGGTGGAATTGTATAATGATCCCTCCTTTATCAGGGAAGATCCAATTTCTATTCCTCACCAATTCTCATTGATGCAGGACATTGAAATCTCTGGATTCTTTGCAGCCATTCTTGCCTGGGGCAATCGTGTTACCATCATTAAGAAATGCAATGAGCTCATGCAAATGATGGACAATTCACCTTACCAATTTATACTTCATCACCAGGATCGCGACCTCAGGAAACTCGACGTTTTTAAACATCGAACATTTAATAGCACCGACCTGCTTTACTTCATCAGCTTTTTCAGACATCATTATTCGGCACACAATAGCCTGGAGACCGCCTTCAGCCAGTGGATGGGCAGGGAGGATGCAAATATTGAAAACGCACTCAACGGGTTTTACCAATATTTTTTCTCATTGCCCGATTTTCCAGGCCGCACGCAAAAACACATCGCGACACCGATAAAAAAATCGACCTGTAAACGCATAAATATGTTTTTGCGATGGATGGTCAGGACAGACAATACGGGGGTGGATTTCGGAATTTGGAAGAAAATTCATCCCTACCAGCTGGTTTGCCCAATTGACCTGCATGTGTTGCGTGTGTCCAGGCGCCTGGGGTTGCTTACGACTAAACAGACAAACTGGGAAGCCGCCCTGGAACTCACGCAAAATCTCAAACGATTTGACCCGGCAGACCCGGTGAGATATGATTTCGCATTATTCGGATTAGGTGTGTCTGAACCCAGATCCGCCAGGAAACCAATTTGAATTCAATAATATTTCTACGGAATCTTCAAATCTCATACAGGCACTCAATGAATCTCTCGAAGTTTCGCTACCGGCCTCACTCAACAGGGAGGAATTAGAGGCACTCCTGGCGGAAATGATTAATGATTTGATTCTTCGGGATTTTTCAAGGCTGATTCAAATCCTGTACCGCGTTGACGTGAGTGAGCAAAAATTAAAAGACCTGTTAAAGCAATATCCGAATACCACGGCAGGATCAATTATTGCCCCCTTGATCATTGAAAGACAGGAAAAAAAGATTGAATCCAGAAATTCATTCGGGAAGCATCAAAGGGGCAGCAATGAAGAGCGTTGGTAAACTATTTTTTTGCCCCCACTTCTCCTGAATTCATCGCCGCAAGCAGGTAGATCAGCGAAGCTGTACCATCCATGGTGGGCTCGTTGGTCACATAGTCACCAAAGTCATCGTGGTACACAAAGGCGTCACTTTGAAATTCCGCATACTCGTCACCCTTAGCGATTTGGACACCCAACTGTCGCTTGAAGATCCTGCCATAAACCGGGCCATCCACCAGTCCGCCCAACGTTTGATAACCCATCAGGTGGTTAAATGACGAGTGGGGATCATCCGGAAAATCGCCGTGCTCCGGAAGTCCGACCACCATACTGGTTCCCCAGGGATTGCAGCCAAACAACCAATCGAAAGTGGACTGCTCCAGCACTTCATACTTTTTGTCACCACTGAGCTGCCGGTACCAAAAACATTGAATGGCGAAGGAAGTCTGAAGATTGTTACTGCACCAGATATACGGTACACCGCGGTAGAAGGCATTTGATTTTGCCCTCGTCCACACTTTTTCAATTCCATCCTTATAATAGGATATCAATACAGCCCGCCTGTCGTCGTCGAGTTGTTTCGCCAGCTCATAATGCCCCAGGTTAATGAAAGGATACCACTGGTAATGCCTGGCTGAATCCTTGCCGAGCCAGGGCGTAATCTTTTCCTTTTGCGCATACTGGAACGCGGAGTCGAGAAATGCCCTGAAAGAAGTTAACTGGAACAGGTCGGCAGCGGCCAGTTCCATATCGTCGACCCAATTGTCTTCTTCATAAAAATAGGGCTCCCGGTTGCATGCCGTCTGGCTATTTCCGGGCTTTCTCAATCCATAATTGTAAGCGCTCACCGCCTTTTCATTTAGCAGGTGTGCATAGACGTTATCGCTGCGCGAAAAGACCAGGGCACCTAAAGCGAACGCGCTGCTGAATTTTCCAGCAATGGATGCGGTGCCCGTACTTTTGTTCTTATACTTGCCAAGGCCCTGTGGTTCTCCGGTCACGAAGTATACCGGCCTTTCGAAATCCAGCCCATAATCTGCAGTGTCCTTATTGGGCAACCTGAATCCCTGATGATCCCTGTCATCTGCAATTTGATTAAACATCCATTCTGGCCGCGGATGCATTTTGAGCAGCCAGTTTAGTCCCCATTTTGCTTCATCCAATATGTCGGCAACGCCATTTTTTCCCGCAAGGCCGTTTGCTGAAAATTGGTCAGAAAACCCAGGCCCAAAGTCGCGATAGGCAGCCAGGAGGTGATAAGTGGCATTGGCTGAAGTCATGGAATACTGCAGGTAGTCGGTGGCGTCATGCCAGCCACCACTAACATCGATGTAAGTGCTATCGGGCATTGGACCATACATCGTGTAGCCGTCATGGGTATGACAGGAATCTTTGAGGTATGGATTGAAACCGCTTCTTTGCTGTCGCATATACTTCAGACAGAAATCTGCCTTCCCATCATAAACTTTTTCGTTAATTGAAAAGACCGGCGATTCGGCTTCTCCAGCCTTGAGGAAATAATTTCCCTCTTTTTTGCATCCGGTAAAAATCAGTCTGCAGCTTTGCTTGAATGGTCCATACGCACCAAACGCTTTACCGGCCTGGCCTTCAAATACGATTTGTTTAGTGCCGGCATCGATCAACTGAAATTTCTGTATAGCCGAAGTTCCTTTGCTGCACCAAACAGCTTCCTTCGCGCTTTCGGGTTTGTACCCCAGGAGATTGATCCGGATCCAGGAATGTACCTGCGCATCTACTGTAAAACAGTAGCATAGAGCGGAAAAAAACAGTACTGTTCTCATGTGCTGAATGATTCGTGAATCGACGAAAGGGGCGGTGGGATTATTTGTACATTTACCCTCCACAAAAACTATGCATGAAACTGATTTCGTACTTGAAAGAGGGCCATGAACAGCTGGCAATACTTGTTAATGACCTGGTTTATGACCTGGATTCCCTTCATCCGGAGCTGCCTTCCAGCATGAATATGATGCTGAATTATTGGGATGAAGTCCTGCCATTTGCCTTACGCGCTGAAGAATCTGTTAAAGAGGGGAAATCTTTCAGAAACCGGCCTTCGCCTATAGCTGATGTTCAGCTGCTGGCACCGATACCCATTCCAGCATCCTGCCGCGATGGCTATGCTTTTCGCCAGCACGTGGCCGCAGCCAGGCGAAACCGGAAAGTGGAAATGATTCCGGAATTCGATCATTTCCCTATTTTCTATTTTACAAATCATCACAGTGTTCAGGGGCCAGGTGAAATACGTTGTATGCCGGATCATTTTGAAAAGCTGGACTTTGAGCTTGAGGTTGCGATTGTAATTTGCCGAAGCGGCAGGAATATCGCGGCCGAAGATGCTGACCAATATATTGGTGGTTACATGATCATGAATGATATGAGTGCAAGGAAATTGCAGATGGAAGAAATGATCCTGAACCTGGGTCCCGCTAAAGGAAAGGATTTTTCTACGGTTATTGGTCCATGGCTGGTAACACCCGATGAACTCGAACCCTATCTTACTTCTCCAAAGCCAGGTCATGTTGGTAATGCATACAATCTAAATATGACGTGCAAGGTGAACGATGTTGAAGTGAGTCGCGGGAATTTTGGAGAAATGGGTTGGACCTTTGCTGAAATCATTGAACGTTGCTCTTATGGCGCAGATCTTTATCCCGGTGATGTGATTGGCAGTGGAACAGTTGGCACCGGCTGTTTCCTGGAATTGAATGGCACGGGGAAACTCAACGATGAAAACTATGTTGAGCAATGGTTGCTGGAAGGTGATGTAATTGAAATGGAGGTTGAGCACCTGGGCAAACTCGTCAATACCATTGCCCGGGAAGATTCTCAATTTTCATTATTCGCGAGAAAGAAGATCTGAGTTCTCTTATTTCTTTACATATTTCGCGGTTCTCCCGTCTTTGATGACACCCTTCCAATTCTGGCCATAGCCAAAATCATAAACATGCCCTTCTGAATCTTTAAAGGATTGCATATCGTGCGGCACGTCTTCCTTTTGCTTCTCCACGGTTTCCATGTCCGCAGGCATTTGCATCGGCAGCAATCCTGAAGGCTCTGAAACACCCGTCAGAATATCCAAGATGGCCTGATCCTGCACGCCAAAATTCACCAGGATGGCGTTTGCTTCTTTTTCAAATTCAGAGAAGACCATTGGATTACTCATGTTAACGGAAACGATCACTGGCTTACCCTTCATCTTTGCATACGTGTCTGTCACCATCGCAAGATCAGTGTTGTTTACTGCCTTAACAGATTTTCCCTTATAGCTTCGATTGGTAAAGGTTTCAAATTTATCTCCACCCGCAATACTCTGACCCCTTGCATCGTTGGCGGTGTATTCTCCATATTGCAAACTGATGGGAAGATATCCATTGCCTCCACTCTTCACGTCGTCACTCTTATAGCCAAGACCACCATTGGGGCTGCTGATAAATACTAAAGCATAATCTGCTTCATCCGGATTATCGGTCACATTGAAATATTTCTTGAGAACACTCATGTTCACCGGGTAATCAAGACTCTCGGGTGTTGTCATTCCCAGGAAATTTCTGCCGGCTGGCACAAATCGTTTGGGCACATATACGGTCTTACCTTTTTGCAGTGGCAATGTATGGCTCTTGTTTTTTAACAAGACCATGGATTTGAGCTGCGCTTCATAACCCGCCTTCATGAATTCAGCCTTGCCAACAATTCCCTTTGATTCCTGCGGATCGAGGTACGGATTTTCGAATAAACCCGTACGGAAAATATTTTTCAGCAGCCTGACAGCCGAGGCTTCAAATCTATCGCGCATAAATTTCTCCCCGTGTTCTTTGACTCCTATGTTATAGGCCTCAACTACAGGACCTGCATCATTGTTCCCTCCAAACTGATCCACCCCGGCCATTAATATCTTGTAATGCCGCTCTGCAATTGATAACTTGTCAACACCCCATGGCTTCCCTGTAATAAATACATCTATTGCTGCCTCGTCGCCTGTCACCGACCAGTCGGTACAAACCACGCCATCGAATTTGTATTTCTTTCTTAACAGATCGGTGATGATATAAGAATTGTAATTATTGGCGACGTTCTCGTGATTTTTTGAGTCCTGGTTAAAAGAAATGGTATAATAAGGCATAACTGCCGCCGCCATTCCCGTTTTGCCACTCAACTTAAACGCGCCCTCGGTGAAAGGTGTAAAATGTTGCTGGAAATTATTTCCGGGATAGACCGCATATTTACCAAAACCATAATGAGCGTCTCTTCCGCCTTCGCCTGCACCACCTCCGGGCCAGTGTTTCACCATGGCGTTAACACTGTTGAAACCCCAGCCACCTGAAATTTCTTTGGCACCGGTTGAAGTTTGAAATCCGTCAACATAGGCCCGCGCCATGTCGGCCGCAAGTTTTGGATCCTCCCCAAAGGTTCCACTGTTGCGATTCCAGCGCGGTTCTGTGGCCAGGTCTACCTGCGGTGAGAGGGCCGTCGTGATTCCCAATGCCCTGTATTCTGTTGCGGCGATGGACCCGAAGTTCTTCACGACCGAAGGATCGAATGTTGCAGCCATGCCTAGTGATCCGGGCCACATGGAAATATTCCCACCGGCGCCTGCATTGAATTCTGCGTTGGCTACCGTGCCGTTTCGTGGATCTGAACTGTTGTTCGCCGGAATACCCAATCCAATACCTTCCACCAATGCCTGCACATTATTATTCCATTCCGCAGCTACTTGGGGACTCTGAACGGACGTAACCAAAACATGCCGAAGATTGTCTTTAGTGAGAAACTGCTTTTGCTGGTCACTTAGGTCGGATGCTTTAACAGTGGAATCGAAAGGCTTACCGTTATAGGTACCCGCAAATGGTCCGCGTGATCCGGTGGGAATTTGCTGGTGACGGCTGTACAGCATCAGACCGGCAATTTGCTCCACCGATAATTGCGAAGCGAGGTCCTTCGCCCTCACATCGGCCGACAACCGCCAGTCTTCATATTTATCGAGCTTGCCATTTTTGTTCAAATCTTTAAAAGCAAACCCGTCAACTGTGATAATTTTCACGCCCGAGCTCTGCGAATAACCCAGCGTTTGTCCGCCTACGTTTGTAATGATATTGACGGCACCTTTTGCAGATTCAGTCCACTTGTTTTGGGAAACCGATTGAAGAGAAATGAGAATAGATGTAATAAGGAAGACGGGAGCAATCCATTTCATGTTGTGTGGCTTTTGAATGTATACAAGTTATACATTTTGTTGCCATTCCTGCGCCACTTTCCTGGCTATTTGATAATCATCAGGCACAATGATTAATTGATTGGCGTGATCAGAATATTGGACCAGGATATTAACACCTGCGTTGGCAAGTCGTCGTGAAAATTTTCCCAACTGCCCCGGTTCACCCTGTCGCAATTTTTGAATGACCACTTCATGGACCTTTACGCTTTCAATGCCTGCTGCGAGTAAGACGTCCCTTGCCTTCCCGGCGTCTTCGACCAGGAAATGACCAATTGAAAATTTGCCGTTTTGAAACACGCCTCCGCCTTCCAGGCTGATCCCATTCTTACCCAAAGTTTCACCCATTAGCGCTAGTTGTCCGGGTTTGTTTTCAAAAAGAATTTCAATGTCTTTCATGAGAAAAATTATAGATGATGAATATTTTTGCTGTCCTCAGGTGCTTCCTCCCGATCGGCCAATCCATAATCGCGTACCACGGCCGCTACGCGAATCCGGTAGTCTGAAAAAATACTTTCGCGTCCCGCTTTTTGTGCCATTCTGTGCATTACGGTATTCCTCCACTGGTGAACGCTTGCTTCGTCTTTCCAAAATGAAAGCGATAACACTTTCTCCGGATGGCTCAGACTTTGAAATCTTTCGACAGAAATAAAGCCTTCAATTCTTTCCAGCGCAGGCCGTAGTGCGGAAGCCGTATCGATGTAATCTTCCCATTTTCCTTCGGCTGGTAGGGCTTCAAAGATGACTGCGATCATTTGCAATATTTTATTTGATAAAATTACGGCAGCACCTACCTTTATACTTCATTTAAAACTGAATCATGGAAGACGTACATCCTTTTGTCACCGTTTCGTCGCTGATTGGCGAACCTGCAAGGGCGCGCATGCTTTGGAGCCTACTGGATGGCAGGTCTTATACGGCGACTGAACTGGCATTTGCAGCCGACATCTCCACAACTTCCGCAAGCAATCATCTAAGCAAAATGCTGGAAGCCGACCTGTTGAAGGTGGATACACAGGGTCGTCACCGATATTTTTCGTTTGCGCGACCCGAAGTGGCTTACGCAATAGAATCACTTGCCGGCCTGGTAGACAAATACCCAAATACTGCTTCGGAAGAAAAATTACAAACCGGCATTAAATATTGCAGATCCTGTTATGATCACCTGGCGGGAAATGTTGGCGTGCAAATTACTGAGGCCATGGAGAGAAAAAAATGGATCCGCAAATTTGAAAAGGATTATGACATTTCGAAAGAAGGATGGAAATGGCTTTCAGCTTTCAGCATTCAACAAGACGATTTGAAGCATAGCAGAAGACCCCTGGCAAGACAATGCCTGGATTGGAGCGAAAGAAAGCCACACCTTGGAGGACAGGTGGGGGCGTTGATGCTGGCGGATATGATTGACAAGAGCTGGCTTAGAAAGGTACAGTTCTCCAGAGAATTGGTCGTCACTTCAAAAGGGAAGGCCGGCATCCAAAAATTACTTGGTTTGATTATTTAGCAAGCACCAGATACTTTTCTATGCAAATTGATATCCCATCACTTCCAATATCCGAAGTTCAAAACTGGCTGCAACACGCGATTGCACCGCGGCCAATTTGCCTGGCAAGTACCGTTGATAAAAACGGACAGGTAAACCTGAGCCCCTTCAGTTTCTTTAACCTTTTTTCATCCCAACCGCCCATTATCATTTTCTCACCTTCACGAAGGGTACGCGATAGCTCAATAAAGCATACCCTGGAGAATTTGATGGAAGTACCAGAGGTGGTTGTAAATATTGTCGACATCGATATGGTCCATCAGGTTAGTTTGGCCAGTGTGGATTATGCGAAGGGATTAAATGAATTTGTCAAATCCGGCCTGACCGAAATCCCTGCCACTTTACTCCGTCCTCCGATGGTAAAGGAAAGCAAAATCAAAATGGAGTGTAGGGTAAATGAAATCAAGTCACTTGGCGACAAGGGAGGTGCGGGAAATCTTGTCATTGCGGAAGTATTGCGTATGCACGTTGACGACAGCATTCTGGACGAACATCAAATGATCGATCAGCGCAAAATTCATCATGTGGCACGCCTTGGCGGACATTGGTATTGCCGTGTAGATGAAACCAATCTATTCCAGGTTGAAAAGCCAAATGTGAAAATCGGAATCGGCGTGGATGTTTTGCCAGTCTCCATTCGCAATAGCCAGGTACTAAGCGGGAACAACCTTGCGCAATTGGGGAATGCAAATGAAATCCCTGTAATCGATCCGGCTTATTATGATCCGGAGTTGAACCATATTATTGAGTATTTCGCAGTGAATCCTGACGAGATGGAAAAAGAAATCCATCGTTATGCAAAAAAATTACTGGATGTGGGAAAACTGAAAGAAGCCTGGCAGGTGCTTTTGGCGAATAACCCCATTTAAGGTTATTTCATAACCACTTTGCGTAGTGAATTGAAAAATCGATTTCTTTCCCTTTCGCCTGTTTCGCTAATCAATGTAGAACGGCTGGCCAGGGTGTGAAAGTTCGAGAACGTAACATCATTAAACCGCGGATCACTGGTGTGCAGGTAGTCCAATACGTTGTACGTGACGAAACTGATTCTCCTGCCATTGATTTCTACCAGGATCGTATTATTTCCAAGAATGAGTTCATTAACGTAGAGCTTCAGGGGTGCACGATAGCCGGCCTCCCCCATACCTTTCAAAAATTTTCTTCCTTTCTCTCCCTGCACCTTAATATGGTTAAGGGTCTTTTCATAACTCTCCAGCACAATGGATGCGTCTTCGGGTCTTTCAAATAATCCGGCTTCGCGATAATATTCAATTTGATTCACCGTACTGTTGATGCATTCCATATTCCAGATTTCCGTGCTGGGCAATTCATTATAAGCCTTGATCAATGACTGGCCCAATGCGTATTCCTCTTTTTTCTCAAAGTTGTCCAGCGTAAACAAAGCATTTTCATAGTCAGGATGGTTGATGATGCTTTTTTTCCAGAAAAAAGTTTTGAATGCAGCGAGTTCAGGATAATGAAAGAAATGAAAAATGGGAACATCTTTCGACAGATAAAACATCTCCCTCTTCTCATGACTGTTAATGTTGTTCATCCATGACAACATTCCTTTCAAATATTGCGTAAAATCTGTGTTTGTGTGTTCCAGTCCCGGCGCCAGGAAAACAACAGTGTTTGATTTCAACTGGAGGACCTGGTCGAGTGAGATGTGAAAGTGTTCGCAGAGAATTTTTATCTCATCCAGCGTGATGGGCTTTTCGCCCCTGATACGACGGTAAACGCTATCCTGGCTCAATCCCAATATTTCACCCATAGAATCAGCGAGGCTTAGATGCTTGGGGAGGGTTGACTTTAAATGGTTGAAAAACTGTTTCTGGATACCGTCTAGCTCCATATTAACAAAATAGAGATTCTTTATGGAAATATCGTAATCCGAATACATGTTTTCGAGGATTTCTGCGGGATTACCCGTTCTCCAAATCACAACTGCAGGACTTTTCGCAACTGCATTTCCTTCATCCGAATGAATTCAGCAAACACCCGTAAACCCACTGTTTTACAAGCATATACCAGTTATGCTTCGGCTTTTCACACGGATAATTTAGCTGCTGTAATCATCAATAACACCCAAACCAGCAGTTATGAAAAAAATAGCGAATACCAAGCCCCAAACCTTTTGTATCAATCCCTGCTTCTTCATTCTTGCCTTCACCATTTCCGCCGGCCTGCTCGCTTGCCGAAAATCTGAAACCATTCAATTACCGTCCTCACAAACATCACCCCAAGAAACACCGGTTTGTTATGACTGCGATTACCTGAAGCAGGCCTATGCCGATGTAGAAGATCATGCAACACAATTGGGCGGCTCTATTAGTAACCCTTATCTCATTGAAAATATGATGCAGGCCTACAAGAACCTCAAAGGTCAGTATCCAACCCGTCCTTTTGTATCAAACTATCTCTATGTTGAGTTTAGGCCTGCCAATTTTCAACAACTGGATCAGCTTGAAGAAGAGGAAGTTGATCTCTTCGATTACCCTCTTGATCAAAGGCTCTTAACAGAAGGAGATTTCTTTCTTCAGCCAGGCAAGTCGATTGAAGACATTCCGAGCTACTACGCGGTGGTCCCCTCCAACTTTTCCTTTCCTTCGACAATTCCGCATCGGGTGATTGACGAAATGTTCATCCCGGATAATGATCCCGATCTTGAAATTGAAGCATTGAGAATCACGAACAATCTCGATGAAGAAGATGAACCGGCCTTTTCAAACAGTCAACTTAGCAAAAAGAGAGATGAAGACACAGGCATGGAAAGCTATGGTCATTTCAATTCCAAGTCACCCTCCTGCAGAAATTTTCCGAGCGGAAAGATTTTGGTTCAGAACGCCCTCGCTAATGACAATGGTTACCGTGGAGTTCGCGAATTGCAGGTGGTTGTGCGCAGGCTTTTTAAGGTGGAACGGATAGTGACCGATGCAAACGGAAATTTCTCCTGCAACAAATACTTCCACAACAAGTTTACCGTCATTGCAAAATTCAAGGACAAGTATGCGCGCATTTCCCGCATGAGGCCCTGGGCAATACATGAACAATTCTTTCCCATCAAAATCAACTTGGGCAGATGGAAGAATCTCGATTGTGGACATGACTTTAAGATTGAGCATCCCCTGGCCGCGGGAACAATTGCGACCAGTCATTGGTGCGCAGCCATCACCCAAAATGGCGTGATCGAACATCACGAAATGGTTCGGGAATTAAACATTGGCTCTGCTCCACTGGGACTCACCATCATGCTCAGCAGTGAAAAAGGTTCAGGGCATGGTAACACTTATATGCTGAATAAAATGTTGCACAATAGTTCGGCGGTTAACGGCGCTGAGGTTTTGCTGACAAGCGTCCTCACCATTCTGAATCCTTTTGCCGGTGCTGCAGCTGCGATTGCAGCCGAAGCATACAAACACAGGGCACCGGATATCAAGTATGGATATGGAGATGATCCCTCTTACCTGACTACCGACAGGTATTGTGAGCTGGTATACCACGAACTCTCACACGCCCTTCACTACAACGCTGTTGGAAATGACTGGTGGATCAAGCTGGGGATGGCTGAAAGCAAAAATCCAGGGACCGGAACTTATGGCGGATGCTGCACAGACAAAGCGCCAAGGATTGCGCTTGCAGAAGGCTGGGCCTATTATATGGGCCACCTGCTTGCAGATAGAAAATGGGGAATGTCAAGTACCTCTTTCCCGGAGCAGGGTGATTTCGACACCAATCGATTCATGCTTGAATTTTCTAATACGCCCGGTGCCAGCAGTCATGAGAATTTTTTGGAGGCTTATGATCCTTCCAAAGTGGACGATCCAAATCACTGGATACCCAAGGGGCTATTCCAGGATCTCACAGATAGCGGTGCTGAGCCTGTGCAAAGTCACGTGACAGACGAGGTGAGTGGCTTTCAATGTAAACATCTGTTTTCAGCCTTACGGTCAGGAGCCGCCGACATCAACGCATTCAAGTTGGCTTTGCTGAGCGAAAATCACAACTACATGAGAGACGAAGTCGTCCGTCTCTTTCAACAATACGGATATTAATTATTCATCATCCCTAAATCTTGAAAAATGAAAATTCAATCAACAATTCTTGGAGCATTCGTGCTGATGAGCAGCGCTTGCTTCGCGCAAAAAGACAGTTCATTTTCCTGGCCGGCAAAAACGCCGAAATACAAAATCCACCTGGAAGCTGCAGATGGAAATAAAATATCCGGGCTGCTTGTGTCAAAGACCGACTCATCTGTCGTCATTTACCCAGGGAATGCAAGCAGTTACAATAAGAAAAAACTGTATTCATCTGCCGTCTTCATGGACGACCAGATTGAGAAAATTCAAATCCGCCGACGTAATGCTGTTGCCCGGGGAGCACTGATTGGCCTGGGTGTAGGCATGGTGCCCGTTATTGCCGCCGTCTTTTCGGGCAAGAATGCTGAATCCTTTGCCTATGCTTCGATAATCTCCGTCCCGCTTGGGACAATCGTAGGCACTGTTATCGGTGCCACCTCATCCAGGAAGTTTCACATCGGCAAGGAAAAAGATAAATACAAGAAATTCTCAGCCTCGGTCAAACTCTGATCCATGCTAAACCCCAAAACATACATTGACATGAAAAAGCTACTCAGTTTTCTACTCTGCTTCACTTTCATCGGCCTTTACGGCCACTGTTTATCTGGTCCTGGCGCACCAGGCCATGATGAACTAAGGCAATCGCGCAAACGGATCAATATCCTGGTGAGTTCTGATCCCGGCAAGTTCGATGTGATCACCTTCTCGGTGAGGATGAGGGCGAGACTCAGTGCTTTGTTTAGCGGAGGAAAACTGTACGTGGTGAGCGCTTCTTCGTCAGAGGCATTTGTGCGCAAAGCAAAAGCCATTCTTCAGAACAAGCACGCACTGATCGGCAATCTTTGGTTTGACAGCCATGGACATTTCGCGAAGCGATATTCTTTAATTGAGATTGGAAAGGACGAATTCAGCTTCAAAAATATCGGTGATTCTTCAGCTACACGCTGGCTAAAATCGCTTTCTGATTTTGCCGATGGCCAAACGAAGATTGGGTTGGGTTCCTGTTACAGCGGCGCAACCTACACTGCGCCTGCCATTGGTCATTTTGATTCATCAAAGATGAATGGCGATTCGTTGATGATCGGTTTCAGCAGGATTTTTAATAACGCGTCGGTTTATGGCAGCGAAAGTTGGGTCATGTCAGGTCCGGGCGTCTTTGCTTCTACATATGCGCTGTCGGGTTATCCACCCCGGAGAAAATTCAAGGACCCGTTTTTTCAACCTGTTTGGGAAAGACTTGGCGTCTGGAACTATTACGATGGGCAGGCAAAAATGTTGGTTGCAATCAAAACGGTTTGCCTCGATGGCAAGGGCTCAATCGCAGTTAAAGACAATGCCTACCTGGGATTGAAAGGCAAGAAGAAGAAACAGGAGAAGAAAATGAAGGCGCTCAGGAAAGGCAACTACAATCTCGCCTTCATGTATCAATACAATTCTTAACAACCAAAAACTCAGTTATGAAAATGGTAATTCAATTGTTTATGACAACGATCAGGTTAACATTTGCTAAGGATGCTACCGAGATATATCACCAAACTCAGGTTTTAAACTCTCTCGAAACCATTAGGGTGGAAGTAAACTATTAATCCGACGGTTTCGGTTTAATTCGGCTCTAAACCCCTCAACAAGCTTTGGCATTTTATGCCAAAGCTTTTCCTTTTTATAGTCTTTTCTGCCAAGTCCAACTTTCGGCACTGCAGTTTTTGCAAAAATTGAAACCCGCCAAACGCCCGGTTTTCTCAACCCGCAATTTTCGTCAAACTCGCTTCTGTGGCCTTGTTTAGCAATTAGGAGAAGGGTGGTTGCTGCCGTTAGTTTTGATTCAGAAACGACAAACAAAAATCTCAACCAATAAAATTACTGTTATGAACAAGACATCCAACCACCGCGAAATACTCCTTTTCAAAGGAACATCATTTGCCAGCCGGCAGTTCGGCAAAATGGTTCACTCTCGCCTTGCGCCCGGAGAAGAATTCTTTTCGGAACAATTGGAAGCTTCCGGACAGGATGGTTTCCTGAATGAACTCTTCCAGGCATCCTGCAAGGAGCCAGTCACCAATTCAAGGCTTTTTATCTGGCAGGTTGACCAATCATCCAGCTTTCTTCATCTCAGCATGGGCGATTCTCCTCTATGCACGGATAAGGCAGCTTCAGTTGACCCATACTTTTTCTGGACTACCCTGAATATGAATTGAGCAAATAATTCTTAATGATTTTAAAATCAGGAAAAATGAAAAAGCTAATTGTGCCCTTCACGGTTTTCATCGTTCTTCAGATGACTGCGGAGGCACAGGATTCATCAACAACAAAGTTGACTGATGGCAACCAACAAACTACTGCTAGGCAAAGGCAAAACTCCTTGTTCATTGAACTGGGAGGCTCCAGTCCAGCCGCCAGCCTCAATTACGAGCGCTTTCTCAGCAGGAAGCCGGGCGGTTTTAGCATCAGGGCAGGAATTGGATTGGGAGCAGCGATCCCTTATGGCGAATTCTTTAGTGTAATTCCCCTCGGCATCAGCTATCATTTGCCTATTTCCAAGAATAAAAATGAATTCCTTGAAATGGGGGGAACCTATACCATTCTCGGTGGCAATTCCTGGACTGATAAGCCAACCACCACGGGGAATCCCAATTTGCTCACTCCACAGTTTAGTTACCGGTATCAATGGCTCAAAAGCAATTTCCACATAAGGCTTACACTGAGTCCCCACATCATTGCCCCGGGCAATGATGTTATGAATGGGAAATGGCTTTTTGGATTTAGCCTGGGCAAAAAATTCTAAAATCCTAAAATGCTTTCAACCTTTTTCACAATTCAAATTTAAACATCATGTTACCAGTCATCTTATTCTTTATCGTAAGAAAGTGGGGAAGAAACAATCCCCGTAAGGCAGCCGTCATTAAACACAGGTTACTCATAGGCGGTAGAATACTTGCTTTGGTGCTTGCGGCGCTTATTGTGACAAGATCCATTCAGGCACAGGAAAGCCGACTCAGTTATTCCATTATCAGGAATGGGAAAACAGTGGGATCCATACAAGTGCTTCGCAAAGACACCCAAAACCGTGTCCATTATAAATTAGAATCCCAAGTGAAGACCCGCTTCATCATGAGCTTTACGGCTACTGCGATGGAGGAGACTGTTTTCGAAAATGGGCTACTGGTTTTCAGTTCCATTTACAGAAAACTCAATGGCACAGAAAAAGTGAACAGGAAGACGGTATTGGATAAAAATCGCTACCTCGTCACCAACTATTCAGAAGTAGAGTCGAAAAGCTCATTCCCAATTGATTTCAATACCCTTTGCCTCTACTATAAAGAACCGCTGAATGCCTTGTCTGTTTATTCTGACAATTTTCAGTGTTTTTTGCCCATCAGTGATAACGGTAAACACGTCTACACCATAATTCTACCGGACGGCTCTTCCAATATTTATCATTATAAGAATGGGATCTGCCAGGAGATCGACGTAAACCATACCCTTTACAGCGCCACGGTAGTTCTCAATAATTCACTCAACAACAATTCATTCTAAACCCTTCAACCTCATTTTATGAACTATCCATACGTTATTCGAAAGTATTATTCAGCTTATAGTAACCAAGCACATTGCTTTGCGTGTTTCGTAGTGCCATCAATAGTCGCTTTGCTGATCGGCAGTATCCTCCGGGAGAGACTGCCCATGATTTTTCACGCGCTGCTATTCTTGTGGGGTTGGATCAGCTGGACATTTATAGAATACATCGCACACCGATTCTGGATGCATTCGCACAAACACGAGACCTCGGGCAAAAATGATATCTCAAATCATCATTATCACCACACTCACCCTACGGAAATCAGGATTACTCCTCTTCACCGTTTTGTACTTATCGTTGGACTCGTTGTATTGATTTGGCTGGCTTACCGAATGGACGATTACTTCACACTCGTCACCGGTTTGTTCGCCGGATTCACGCTTTATTTCTTTATGCACGTACTTTTACACAAATCCTGGGCTTCGAAATTCGTCGGAAGATTACAGGAGTATCATATCTACCATCACTGCAAGTACACCAATCGCTGTTTTGGAGTGACAGTTACCTGGTGGGACAGATTTTTTAACACCACTCCTCCTCAAGGTGCAAAGATCCCTGAAAGAATAAGGGATTTCTATTTCGGGCATGAACAACATTCATCCTCAAATCTAAAAACTGAGTTATGAGAACATTTATTTTTTTGCTGATCGCTTCCATAATTGTGCTTTCCTGCAAGAAGGAAGAGAAGGCTGTTCCTCAACAACAAATGACACTGATAGATTTCGAATCGCGCGTGGGCGTTGCAAATGCAAGTGTAAAATGCATGAAGGATGAAATCGTCCAGACTCCGCTTGGACAAGCCATCCTTACAAAGATGAAACAAAAGGTTAACTCTGATAATGCCGGAGTTGCAACATTTGATTTTATAGATGGTGGCTATGTTTTTATTGAAGCTAATGATTACCTCACAAGAAGGCTTTCCATGCAAAATGCCAAGGGCGCACAGGAAATACTGAAAAGCGCGGCCATTGAATTGGACTTAATAAATGAACATATTAATTCCGGCACAATTACGCAAGTTTCAATAAGTCAGAAGGCAGATTCACAGCTTTCCAGCACGATGCGGGAGTCGCTGAATTTACTCGATACTGCAATTCAATTTCCAAACTCGTCTTCGGTCATTCAGTTCGACGGAATAGCGAACAGAGAAAACTCGTTCGTCATCACGATTTTCGGAGACAATATCAGGGATTCAACAATTCACGTAACGCCAGTTCACGGCGTCACCAACAAAGTTGAATTCAAATATTAAAGTCCAAAAGTATTTAGAGTTTTACAAGTGCTGCCTCTAAACCCCTCGAAAAGCTTTGGCATTTTTTGCCAAGGCTTTCTCTTTTTATTATGGATTTCCCCCAAACCGGCTACATAAATAAGCAATTTTTGCTCTAAATAAGAACCCCTCCTAAGCAGCTCTTCCCAGATCTGCAGATTCCGTAAAAACCGCTACCATGGCCGCGTTTAGCAATTAGGGCTGGGCAAAATCCGCTATTAGTTTTGGTTCAGAAAGCAAACAAGAATCTAAACCAAAAGAAATCACGTTATGAAACCCTCAACCATCTGCCGCGAACTCCTCCTCTTCAAATCCACCTCATTTGCCAGTCGTCAATTCGGAATCAAGCACCATTCCAGCCTGGAACCAACTGTGGCCGATTTTAGGGGAGCCGCCGAACACAATCGCCAAACTGAGATCCTTCGTACACTTTTTCAGTCCTCAAACAAGGAAGTTGTTGCCAGGGAAAAATTGTTCATCTGGCAGGTTGACAAATTCTCAAGTTTCATTCATCTCAGCGTGGGTGATTCACCCCTTTGCTCTGATAAGCAGGCTTCAATAGATCCCTACTTTTTCTGGCCAACCATTAACCTCAATTGAAAAAAAACTCTTTTTTCACTTCAAAACTCTAAACATGAAGAAGGTAATCATCTCAATCGCCATCATCACGTGCTTGCAGTCCATCGGCAAGGCGCAGGATTCCACCTTGTCGAAACCTGACACACCCGTAGCAAAAAAAGCCATCAGCCCACTGGTGAAGAAAAATTCCTGGTTCCTCGAATTGGGAGGAGCAGGGGTTGCACTCACGATGAACTATGAACGCTTTTTTAGCAAGAACCCGGGAGGCCTTAGTCTGAGAGCCGGAATCGGCGGTGGCTTTGCGATCATTGGCGAGGGTGTCGGATTTCTGTCCCTCCCTCTCGGAATGAGCTACAACCTGCCCGTGAGTAAGAACAAGGAACACTTTATTGAATTCGGCGCAAACTACACGTACATCACCGGTGGAATAATTGGTGAAGAAGAATCAAGTGGCCATGCGGCCATTATCAGTCCGGAGATTGGATGGAGACACATTAACCCCAAGTCCGGATGGATGCTCAGGGCCGTTCTTATCCCCGTCTTTATTGATGCAGGCGGTGGCGGTGTTGTAGGTCCCTACGCCGGTTTCAGCTTCGGAAAAAAATTCTAGCCCGACAACTTCTAAGTTTATTTCGAATGAAAACGAATATTAAAAAAAAGCTCAGATTCATTTGCTTCATCATTGCTATTGCGATGATGAAGCAAACAGCCAACTCGCAGCCCTACCTTGATTTATTCAACTCAAGGTATAGCTACAGCCCTAACACCGGTTCAGGCTCCGAAACCAATGTTCCTGTAAAAATGCAATACTTCAATTTTTCGGCAAACCTCCCAATACGTTTTAAAAAATCAGGTGATGCCATTTTAATCAATCCATTTGTGGAAACCTGGATGATTCACTGGCCTGGTAAAGAATACGAGGATCGTTGTTTGCGAGGATATGCGTTACCGATAGGCTACCTGAAGAATTTCAATCATTCCCGGTTCAGCTTGCTCGGAATGGTAATTCCGCGGATAAACATGGAAAAATACTCAGACGTCGGTCATCTTGATTTTTTTCAGTTCGGAGGATTCCTGCTCGGAAGCTTCAAAGTAAATGACAAGTTGGTTTTGAAAGCCGGCGGATATTACAACAAGGAGTTTTTCGGACCGCTCTTCATTCCACTCCTGGGTGTTGATTGGAAAATAAGTGACAAGGAAAATCTTTTCGGCACGCTCCCGAATCAATTGGTTTACGAAAGAAAACTTAACTCCAAACTCTATGCAGGCGCTATTACAAGGTTCATAACGAATAGTTACGGGATGATTTATAAAGACGAATATTTGCGCATTGACGAAAACCAATTGGGTGTCTTCGCGGACTTTTACCCTGCGAAAAAACTCGTCATCAATCTTGAATTCGGTCATTCAATCTTAAGAAAGCTGAGAGAAGGTCTTCGATCCGATGTCGGTACCTCCTCCATAAACCTGGATCCAAAGGACAATTTTTACATGAAATTGTCTTTGGCCTACAGAATTCGATTTCGCTAATCCGGTACTGAATGCGCTTTGCTGAAATGCCCGCCAACCGCTACCTTTGCAGCATTTTGAAAACGATTTGAATTCATGAGTGCACCGCATCTTTCAGAACAGGAGATCATCAGGAGAGAAAAGCTAAAGGAGTTACAGCAACTGGGTATCAACCCTTACCCGGCAGCCTTGTATCCGGTTAATAATCATGCCGCCAATATCAAGAAGAATTTCAAGCAGGATGAAAACGCGGCTGATTTTGCCCACATCGTACTGGCCGGGCGTGTCATGAGCATTCGCGACATGGGGAAGGCGGCATTTGCAGTGATCCAGGACGCCACTGGACGAATCCAGGTATATGTAAAGCGTGATGAGATTGCGCCTGGCGAAGACAAATCGCTTTATGACCTGGTTTGGAAAAAATTACTTGATATCGGAGATATTATCGGCGTGAAAGGATATGTGTTTACAACCAAAACCGGCGAAATCTCCATCCACGTTCGCGAATTCTCGCTGCTTTCAAAGGCTTTGAAACCGTTGCCAGTCGTGAAGGAAGCAGAGGGTCAAACCTTCGATGCGGTTACTGATCCCGAGTTCAAATACCGTCAGCGTTATGCCGATTTGATCATCAATCCCCAGGTGAAAGAAACTTTTGTGCTACGCACAAAGATGATCAACGCCATTCGCGAATTCCTGAATGGCCGTGGCGCACTCGAAGTGGATACGCCCGTGCTTCAATCCATCCCCGGAGGTGCCGCAGCAAGACCCTTTATTACCCACCACAATGCGCTGGACATGTCGCTTTACCTACGCATCGCCAACGAACTCTATTTGAAGCGGCTCATTGTAGGCGGCTTCGATTGGGTCTACGAGTTCAGCAGGAATTTCAGGAATGAAGGCATGGATCGAACACATAATCCGGAATTCACCATTCTCGAATTTTATGTGGCTTACAAAGACTATATCTGGATGATGGAAACCACCGAACAGCTGCTCGAACATTGTGCCGTTTCACTCCATGGTAAAACCGCATTACCCGTGGGAGAAAATGCGATTGATTTCAAGGCGCCGTTTAAAAGAATTTCAATATACGATGCCATAAAGGAGCACACGGGCATTGACGTAAGCAATATGAATGAAGACGAACTGAGGGCAAGCTGCAAGAAACTTGGCATTCACACGGAAGCCAGCATGGGTAAGGGAAAATTGATAGATGAAATCTTCAGCGAAAAATGCGAGAAGCATTATATACAACCCACCTTCATCACCGACTATCCCGTTGAGATGAGTCCGCTCACCAAAAAGCACCGTGAAAAAGAGGGGCTGGTCGAAAGATTCGAGCTCATGATCAATGGCAAGGAAATCGCAAATGCGTACAGCGAGTTGAATGACCCCATTGATCAGCGCGAACGTTTTGAAGAGCAGGTGCGATTGATGGAAAGAGGAGATGATGAAGCAATGTTTATTGATTATGATTTCCTCCGAGCACTTGAGTACGGCATGCCGCCCACATCGGGAATTGGATTTGGAATCGACAGGATGGTGATGTTACTCACCAATCAGCCTTCTATACAGGATGTACTGCTCTTTCCGCAAATGAGGCCAGAGACTTAGTACTGAGTACTAAGTACTAAGTTGGATTAATCTCTATAATTAAGAGCTGGCTTGCGATCTCCAAGTAAAGGTTTATACACAAAATTTGCTCCCCGGGCCTGTTGAAATTCAGCCTTGGCTTTTTCAACCAGCGAAGGATTTCTCAGGATGTCGATGCCAGTCAGTGCAATCGCTTTTGCAGCAGCCATCATTCCTTTCACCCCGATATCGGTTCCGCCGCACGCAACCGCCTGCCAACTGTGAGCCGGTGTTCCCGGAACCCAGGTTGCTGTTGAAAGTCCAACGGTTGGTACATTCCAACTCACGTCGCCAACATCGGTGGAACCCATCGCGCCTTCATTCTTGTGCAGGGGCTTCACCTTTTGTGCATCGTCCAACGCCGGAGCTTCAAAGCCAAGGCTGGTTTGAATTTTTTTGCCGAAATCCAATTCCGCTGCCGTGTAATCCACTCCTCCAACCTGGTTCAGGTTGAGCTGCATGGCATCCGCGAGTGTTTTATTGAGCAAAAGGTCATAAGTGCCACCGATGACTTCGTATTCAACCCTTGTTCCCGTTCCCATCGCAGCGCCATCGGCGGCTTTCGTCACGCGTTCAAAAATTTGTTTTACCTGGTCGCGGCTGGGATTGCGCACATAATAATAAACCTCTGCAAAATCAGGTACAACATTCGGCGCCTTGCCACCATTTGTAATCACGTAGTGAATGCGGGAATCAGATGGTATGTGTTCACGCATCATATTCACCATATAATCCATGGATTCAACTCCATCCAAAGCAGATCTCCCTCTCTCTGGCGAAGCGGAAGCATGCGCCGCAATGCCGTAAAACCTGAATTTGGCAGAAGTATTTGCGAGCGCTCCTGTAAACTCCACCTGGTTTTCATTCCCTGGATGCCAATGCAGCACAATGTCAACGTCTTTGAACAATCCTTCACGCACCATGTAAACCTTTCCTGAACCGCCTTCTTCGGCCGGAGTGCCGTATACCTTAATGGTGCCGGCCCACTTGTTTTTGGATACCAGTTCTTTCAATTCAATCCCCGCGGCAACGGATGCAGTGCCGAAGAGATGATGTCCACAAGCATGTCCGGCAGCTTTCCCGGCGATTGGCTTATGCTCAGGAACCGCTTCCTGTGAAAGTCCGGGCAATGCGTCAAATTCTGCAAGGATGCCAATGACCGGCTTGCCGTTACCGTAGGTAGCAACGAAGGCGGTGGGGATGCCGGAAACGCCTGCTTCCACAGAAAACCCATTATCCTTCAGCGTTTGTTGTAGCAGAGCCGAACTCTTCTGTTCCTTATAACCCACTTCAGCATAATCCCATATCTGCAGGGCAATTTTTTTATAATCGTCGTAGTGTGATTGAATTTGCTGAATGGCTTCGGACTTGAACTTCGTGGAAGGATCAGTTGTCGCTTTCTTTTGTGCGTGCACCGCGCAGACCAGCAATAACATTGAACCAGCAGGAAGTAAGGTGTGAAGAAAGCAATTTCTCATGTCGTTGTTTTTTCTAAAATAAGCATTTATCAGAATCGGGCGTAATGGAAGAAAGGATGAGAAAGGTTTTTTATTTTCACATCATGAAAAAGCCCGGATTCTTCATCTTCGCCATGTTATTGGCCATTGGCGTTTATGCCCAGCCGCCCGTAAAGTGCCTGATCAGAACGAGTATGGGGGATATAACGATTGAGCTTTATCCTGACAGAGCCCCGCTAACGGTGGCGAATTTTCTGAAATATGTGGATACGCATCTTTATGACGGCACTCATTTTTTCCGGACCGTGAGAATGGACAATCAGCCCGATAACGCCGTAAAAATTGAAGTCATCCAGGGTGGAGACGTGCCGCCTGGACGAGAACTCCCAGCAGTGATTCATGAATCAACGATGAAAACCGGAATTCTGCACAGGGACGGCACCGTGTCGATGGCAAGAAAAGAAATTGGCACAGCCACCTGTAATTTTTTTATCTGCATACATGATCAACCCCAGTTGGATTACGGAGGAAGAAGAAATCCCGATGGCCAGGGTTTCGCGGCATTTGGAAAAGTGATTTCGGGGATGGAAACCGTAAGAAGAATTCATCAACTTCCTGCTGATGGACAAATACTTTTTCAACCGGTCATGATCATTACTGTGAACCGGATTCCCTAAGGAAGAGGAATCAATTTGCCTGATTGCCATCATCTTCAATATCATCTGCAAACCCGATCAAGCCTGGTTTTTGCAACACGGATTCAAATTCCTTCACATCAGTTTCCATGCCAAATTAATTATCAACTTTCTTCGTTTACACGTGATCGCGGTGCGAAGATTGTGGTGTATTTACAAGGGATTCTTGATTTGATTTTGTAAATTAGGTATGTACTAAAATCATAACAAAATGAACAACTCAACGATTGCCCGTACGGGATCCATTCTGTATGCCCTGGTAATTGGATATTTCGGGTTGGGGCATTTTCTCAACGCCAGCGCCATGTCGGGCATAGTACCAAAGTTCTTACCTGTTCATGAATTGCTGGTTTATCTTGCCGGCGCCATTTTGGTGGCAGCCGCATTGGCTATTCTCTTAAATAAATATGTAAAGCCGGCTTGTCTGTTGCTTTCGGCTCTTCTAATCATTTTTGTTCTCACCATACACGTACCCGGACTCTTCAACAATTCAGATCCGGGAATGAGAGCAAGTATTACTGCCAGCTTACTTAAGGATGCAGCTTTGGCCGGAGCAGCACTGGTTATTGCCGGAAAGGGGGTGTGACTTTTTTGGATACCGGATTCCAGATACCGGATACCGGATAGTGTGAGTTTGGGTGTTGGGTTTATGCACTCACACACACGCCCAAACTATCTGGCATCGGGTATCTGGAATCCGGTATCCCAAAGAATCACTCTACATACAAATCCTTATACAACTGCGCGCCCGGCACCACCGAATATTTCTCCAGGTCTGTAATGCCTTCCGACCGGAGTACCTCTTCATCAATGAAAAAATTGCCCGTGCATTCTGCCGGATTCCTGGCCAGGATGATTGCGGCTGCGTCTGCAACAATTTCAGGTTTGCGACTGGCCCTTATGAGTGCCTCACCCCCCAATAAATTCTGAACCGCTGCCGTAGCAATTGTTGTTTTAGGCCAAAGCGCATTTGCAGCAATCCTGTCTTTCTTCAATTCTTCCGCCAATCCCATCACGATCATACTCATATTGTATTTGCTCATGGTATATGCAAGGTGTGCGGCCAGCCATTTCGCATTGAGTGCTATCGGCGGTGATAGATTCAGAATGTGCGCGTTGGTTGACTTTCTTAAATGTGGGATGCAGGCTTTGCACATAAAGAAAGTTCCCCTCGCATTGATATCGTGCATGAGATCCCAGCGCTTTGCTTCTGTGCGTTCCGTTGTGGTGAGGTTAATGGCCGATGCATTATTGATCAGGATGTCTATCCCTCCAAATTTTTCGACTGCTTTATTCACTGCGTCCTGGATCTGGTCTTCAAATCGAATGTCACAAGGAATAGCCAAAGCCTTTCCTCCGGCGGCTTCGATTTCGGCTGCGGCCGAATAAATGGTACCGCCCAATTTGGGATTCTCTTCAACCGATTTCGCAGCCACGACAATATTTGCGCCTGAAGCCGCCAGCTTCAGTGCAATGGATTTGCCAATACCCCGGCTGGCGCCGGTAATGAATGCAGTTTTCCCCGAGAATGACATGTTGAATCTTTAAATCAAATCTAGCCACCAGCCTTCACAATTCCCAACCAATCGAAAAAGAGACCACATAGTCCGTTTCTTTTCCAGGAATGGCCGGACGATTGTCGAAGTTTAGTGTGCCGCCCAGTTTGAAATAGAAATCCAGCGGCAAATCATATTTCGCATCCATCGTGAAGTCTGTGCGCCAGCGCCCGGATTCAGTCAAACTTGGATAGACGTAGAGATTGGTTAAGAGGCTAAAGTCCTTTACATCAAATAAATTGGCCTCAGCACCGAAATAAGCTTCAAGACTTTGCCTTGATTCAGTTCCGTTGGTGAAGCTTTCGTTGTTGAGTGAAAGCCCGCCTACGGCGCCCAGGTATAATTTATTTGTATGAACAAGGTATTTTCCACCGCCCAGCTTTCCGGTTGTCCTGAGTTTAAGTGCCTGCTCAGTATTTTTCAGGAAATTTAATGTGGCACTGAGAAACCAATCGTTTTGCAGGAAATATTTAAAATTGGGCCCAAATTCAGTACGCCTGGTTTCAGTTACACTGTCCTGCTTTGAACGAAGATCATTGTAAAAAAATGCAAACTCCCATTTATCAGCCAGGTAACCAAAGTTGCTTCTCACCTGGTATTGCCGCAAATTATTTGCCTTGGTGAGACTCAGGCCAAGGTCGATGCCGGCACTTGCCCTGCTCCAAAAATCAGACTTTACGCCTTTGAGATAAACGATATCGGAAATGGTGGTTATTATTTGCCTGCCATCAGTAGCTGCCACTGCAATGGACGTGTCACCACGCGATTCAAAGGTTCCATTAATCCGACTTCCATCTTTGAGCGAAATCAGGAATCGGCTTTTCGAATAGATGCGTTTGATTCCCGACCATTCAATTCCAAAATCACTCTTAGAGTAGTCAGTTTCGATGGTAAGCACGCCCCGATCCATTGATTTGATTTCGCCGACAATGGTGTTGCCATTTTTTAAGATGAGTGAATCGTGCTGTGCTTGTGCGGAAATTGAAAAGAATAAGATTGAAATAGCGGTTAGTGTTCTTATGAAGGCGCCCGGTTTGGATCGCGCTGGTTTAATATTTAGCATCGGCATGTTTTTTCAATGCAAAATGATAAAAACCTCGGCTTAATAAATTTACATATAATTTTTTTGTATCTCGTTAAAACAAAATGGATTTAGCGGGTAGGGTTGGGCGGTGGTTTCTTAGAACATCTTCGTTCCAATTACTTTATTACTCTCCAGTTTGTCGAGTATCATCAGGTATTGCAATTGCAACAAATTCAGATTCGCATCTTCCACACTGGTTTGAATGGTCAGCAATTCAACATTTGTGATCAGGCCATTCTTGAAACGCGTCTCCGCCAGCTGGTAGGCCTTTTCAGCTTGTTCCACCAGTATCTTTTGATCGCCTACTTTTTGCTGAAGGGTTTGATAATCCTGGTTCACTGTGGCAAGGTCCTTCGTGATGTCCGACTCCAGGGTTGTAAGTGATCTGTTGGCCACTTCAATGTTCACACGGGTGAGTTTTTGTTGAAGTTTAGGCCTGCTTGCAGAGAAGATGGGAATCGTGACACCCAACCCGGCAGCACCGTTGATCTGCCATTTTGTGAGGTTGGGGAGATAACCGTTTCTCCATCCTCCGGAAAATTGTGTTCCAATCGTGGGTCTTTCGTTAACAACGGCTTCTTTCAAATCATAATTGTAGAGTTCAATGTTACGGTTGATGATCTTCGCTTCAGGATTATTTGTCTTCCAGTCGCCCGGCTGAGTTTGCAACGCCAGTTCATCATTCAAATCCGCACCTCCAAGGGCAGCGCGTTCATCAGAGCCTGTCAGCCATTGCAGTAAGACAAAATTTTTCTCGAGCATGTTCTTCAAATCCTTCAATCGGTTGTCGCTATTGGCTGTTCTTACCTGAGTGGTTAGCAGATCGTACTGGAGCGCATCCCCGTTCTTCAATTTCGCATTGATCAATCGCTCATTTTCTTTCAGCGATGCGATTTGTCTTTCCTGCACTTCAATAGCCTTGTTGGTGAAACGGATGGCATAATAAACCGAAGCCACCTCGTAGGCCAATGCATTCTTATTGTTGTATATATTGTCGGCCGTTAAATCCTGTTCGGCCTGGTTTCTTTCCAATGCCAACTTCGTTTTGCCAAAATCATACACCAGTTGCTTCAAGGTGAGCCCGGTATTGAAGTTATTGTAAGGTTGAAACCGAAACTTATCTCCGCCGAACGTCACTGTAGAAAGCGGGTTCAGGTATTGATACTGCAAATCGGCTCCCAGTGTTGGCTTATAGTTGCTTTGGATGATTTCGGCTTGCACATCATTTAGCTTGAGCCGCTCCTCCATTTCCTTGAGTTTTGGGAAATTATTAACTGCCTTATCGACAAGTTCTTTCAGCTTTTGATCCTTAATGGGACTTTCCTGGCTCATCCCCGCGATGGAAGAAATCATCAGGGCGGTCAAAACAAAAATTCTTTTCATGTCTGTTCTTTTATCTGTTTAGCTATTATTCTTTTTTAGTGCGCTTCCTCAAGTGCTTTCTCCATTTCCTTTTTTGCGACTGCTGCCTGCAGAGGTGGCTTCTTTTTAATTTTCAAAAAGAACGCCAATGGAATTACCGCAAGGAAGAAAATACCAATTAGCCGGAAAGTGTCCAGGTATGAGAGATAATATGCCTGCCTGTCGACTGATAAATCGATAAACCTGTAAGCCTTTGCGACTGCTGTTGTTGCGTCGCCGGTCTTAGCAATCATGGCTTGCGAAATTCCATTTATCCTTTCTGTCAATGCCGGAGCACCATCATACATATTGGAAACAATATCGCTTCTGTGTTGTGCATGACGCGAATTGATGTAGTTATTCGCCATGGCAATTCCGAATGCACCACCAATTTGCCTGATCATATTGTTGAGTGAAATGCCAGCAGCAAAATCTTTCGGTTGCAATCCGGCTACTGCCTGATTGATCAATGGCAACTGCGACATGGATATCCCGAATGCACGAACCAACAAGGGGAGGAAGAATCCCCATCTGCTTATATCCGGACTTACGGATGCGCTCATAAATGCATAAATCGCGAAGAGCGTAAATCCGACGACTGTAAATGGAATGGGCGAGATTCCCTTACTCATCATTCTGCCGATGATGGGCATCATCACCACCCCCGCCAGTGTGGGGGGCAAGAGTGATAGTCCCGTCTCCAATGCTGAAAATCCCAGAACGCGTTGCGCCAATACCGGATACACAAATACCGATGTAAACAGACCCAAACCCGCTACAAAGGTGAATATAGTTGTGAATGCGAAGGTTCGATTCTTCATGACGCGCAGGTTCACCACCGGATGTGCTGTTGTAAGTTCCCTGTAAATGAATCCAACAATGCCCAGGAAGGCAATGATCGCGCTGAACCGGATCTTATTGCTGTCAAACCAGTCTTCTGCTTCACCTCTCTCCAGCAGATATTGCAAACTGCCGATTCCCGCCATCAACAAGGCTATTCCGATATAATCGATTTCCATGCGGTCCTTCTTCTTTCCTTCACCCTCTTTCTTATCGATAAAGGTGTAAGAAAGCAGGGTGGCTACAATTCCAATCGGGATGTTCACCAGGAACATCATGGGCCATGAATAATGTTCTATCAGGTAACCACCGACGGTAGGACCAAGTGTTGGGCCCAATACGATTCCCATCCCAAAAAGTCCCGATGCCATGGGCCGGTCTTCCGGCCTAAAGGCGTCAAACAAAATGGCCTGCGAGGTGGAGAGTAAAGCACCGCCACCGATACCCTGGATGAATCGCCATGCGATGAGCTCTGTTAATCCTGTAGACTGTGCGCACATATAAGACGCAACCGTAAACAAGATCATTGAAAATATATAGTAGTTCTTTCTGCCAAAATATTCAGCGAGGAAGCCGGTCATTGGGATGATGATCACGTTGGCAATCGCATAAGATGTGATTACCCAGCTGATGTCTTCAATGGTAGCGCCCAGGCTGCCTGCGATATCGCTCAATCCCACGTTCACGATTGAAGTATCCACCAATTCCATGATGGCGGCGGATACCGTGGTGAGAACGATGATGAATTTGGCAAAACCTTTTGGACTTGACATAATTCTTCCGATTAATTGTTCAAAGGAATGGTCACATAGACGCTAAGTCCCGCGCGAAGAATGTCTTTGTAACGATCAACGTCATTGATATTGATCTTTACGGGGACGCGCTGTGTTACTTTCACGAAGTTGCCGCTGGCATTGTCGGGGGGAATCAAAGCGAATCTTGCACCAGTGGCATCACTCAGGCTTTCGATCGTTCCCTGCAGCTTCAATTGCGGGTAGGCGTCAACGTTAATGTCAACGAGCATGCCCGGATGAAGACGTTTGATCTGGCTTTCTTTAAAGTTGGCCACGATCCAATAGCTGGTGTCATTCACGATGGTGAACAAGGGTGTCCCGGCCTGAACATATTGACCAACTGAAATATTCTTCTTGCCAATCTTTCCGCCTAGTGGTGCGCTCACTTTTGTGTATGAGATTTTTAGCTTTTGCTGATCAATCTGAGCCTGACGCGCCTGCAAAATCGCTTGTGCCTTTGTAACCCCTGCTTCCAGCATGCTGATGCGGCTTTGCGCGGCAGAGAGGTCATTCCTGCTGTTGTCAAGTTGCTTTACGTTTGTTTCGTAATTGAATTTGCTGTCATCCAACTGGCGCTGCGTGATGGCTTGGTCCGCAATCAGGTTTTTGTCGCGGTTGTAATCTTTCTCCGCCTTTTCCAATCTAACCTGGTTGATGTCAATATTACCCCGGTTTACACGTAGTGAAACTTGGGCATTGTTCAGTGAAGCCTTGGCATTTGCCATTTCAGCCTCTGCGGTTTGATAATCTGCTTCAAGCTGAGCAAGCTGCGACTGTAGCTCGGCGTCGTCGAGTTCAACGACGGTTTGCCCTGTTTTCACCGAATCGAAGTCGGCAACGGCGATGTTTTTTACATATCCGGAAACGCGAGGCAACACAGGCACCAGTTGGGTTTCAACCTGCGCGTTGTCTGTCGTTTCATGGTTCATGGAGTAGCTGATTTTCTTGTACGCGAAAAAACCGCCGCCAATAAGAACAGCTGCCAAAATCACATATCGGATGGGTGATTTCTTCTTACTTCCGTTTTGAATTACTTGATTTTCCATTTTAATCCTGTTAGTGATAAACGATCTTATGCTCTTGTTAAATGATAGTTGATGAGGTCTTTCAGGTGAGTTGCCACCCGCTTGCGAAAAACGGGGTCGTCATATGGATTGTCACCATATTGGCCGCAAATCTTTTTTACCATCACATGATTGATGATGAGATTCCAGAGCGTTCCCATGATGGTGGAAATGGTGAGATCCACATCCACTTCTCTGAATACCTTTTTCTTCTGGCCTTCTAAAATGATCGCGCGGATCATTTCCATGTTCACCATGAAAATGCTGGAAATCGCTTCGTGTAGGGGTTGACGTTGGTCCTTGCTGAGCTCGCGCATCATAGTCAGGCTAAATCCGCGGTGTGAAAAGAGGCGGTCCACGTATCTTTCGATCACACTGTCGATCTTTTCCTGGGGAGTCATGGTTTCGTTGTTAACCAATTCCTGCAGCCGGTCCTTAATGGCTGATGCCTTTCGTTCAATCATAGCGGCGAAAAGACCTTCCTTGCTGCCGAAATAATAATTGACCATGGCCAGGTTCACATTGGCTTCCTGGCAAATATCCCGGATAGAAGTGCCTTCATATCCCTGCTTGCCGAAAAGCTCCAGCGCGGCGTGGATGATTTGGTCTTTCTTATCTGTTTTCTCTGTATGCATGTATATTCCCTCGATTGAGGAGGCAAAATTAAACGAACGTTTGAATTAAACAAACGTTCAATTGAATTATTTTTTGTTAATGGCGTACAAGTTTGATTACCAGCATTTTATAGTTGACCGTTGTTCGTTGACCGTTGTTCGGCCAGTAATAAAAAAAGCGCGAGTGATCACTCGCGCTCTTATTTCGAACAACGATCAACAGTCAACGTCCGCCGACATACCGCTCAAAAAACTCCCAGGTCCTCAACATCTGGTCAATTCGTTGACGGTTGTTTCCGCTACGCGTTATTTCATGCGTAGCACCGGGATGACGCACGTATTCAACCGGCCGTTTTAAAACTTTCAGACTTTTATATAACATCTCCCCTTCAATTGTTCCGGTGCGCAAATCATTTTCACCATGAAACATGATATACGGAGTCGTAATCTGATTTACGTAGGTAATTGGAGATTCTCTTTCAAGGATCGGCTTCGCTTTTTCTTCCCATGGATAACCGCCGAAATAATTCGGTACCAATCGCCATGCATTGCCCTCACCAAAAAAAGTATTTAAATCGTATACGCCCCGCTGTGAGCAGGCGGCTTTGAAACGATGATCATGTGCAATGATCCAGGCCACGAGATATCCCGCGTAGGAACCACCACTAACGACCAGCCTGCTCGTGTCGGACCAGCCTTCTGAAACGGCTTTGTTGAGTGAACTAAGAACATCACTCGTGGGTCCCCTTCCCCAATCATTAATATTGCCACGAAGAAAATTCAAACCATATCCTCCGGAACCACGCGGATTGCAATACACCACACCATAACCCTTGCTGCAGAAAAACTGGCACTCATGCCACATCGAAGATTCGCCTGGACCCCACATGGCCGAAGGGCCACCATGAATTTCCAGCAACAGCGGATATTTTTTACCGGTTTCATAATTCGTCGGCTTCATCACCCAGTACTCTATGTCCATTCCCTTCTCATTCTTAAAGACGTGCTTCTCCGGCAAACTCAATTTTTTATCCTTCACCCAGGATTCATTGAAACTGGAAATTCTCTGGGCGGAAGTAATATTGTCAGCACCAGAAGCATAGAGCTCAAATGGATTCGCCACTTCCGTTTTCACAAACACCAATTTCCCATTCCTGATATCGAAGCTGCTTATACCGCTATTGTAATCGGTAAGCTGTTCAACCTTCTTGTTTCTGATGTCCGCGCGATACAATGGAAAGCCGCCATTGCTGGGTGCTGTGAAATAGAGGAAATTTTCATCTGCACTCCAAACCAGATTGCCCTTGTTCCTGTCGAATGGAATCGTGAAAGCATCCTTCAATGATCCGTTCGCCGGCATAATCAGGAGATCCGGCACAGTTACAAAACTGGTGGAGCCCGCGGTAAACGCAATCCATTTACCAGTTGGCGATAATCGCGGACCTGCAAAAACTTTTCCGTCTTCGGATAAAATTCGTTTCAGATTATTTCCATCAGCATCTGCGATGAATATTTCATTTTCCAGGGAGCGATCGGGATGTTCCAATGAATCAACATCTCCGGAAATAATCAACTGCTTTCCATCGCCGCTGAATTCAACAGAATTGAATCGATAAAAACCATGCGTCAGCGCCTTCGGTTGAGATCCCGGTTTTGCATCAATGACGAAAAACTGATTGAAGCTCATTTCCGAAGAAACAGTAGCCTCCTCCTGGAATTGCAATTTGTTAAGGACCTTGGCCTTCTTGTCGGATTCATTGTTGGCAAGATAAGCCCTCACTTCTTCAATGCTTCCATCAGGATCCGCCTTGGCCTTCGACAACAACAGGTTCTTATTGCCCGTGAATCCTGGCTTTTCAAATGGCCAGCGCGGAATTTCTTTTCCCGGATTTAATATTGAATCCTTCAGTAAGTCGTTTAATGAAATTGATGAAGAGAATACAACGCGTTGTCCATCCGGGCTCCATCTTGGGGCAGATGCGCCATACTTAAAATTTGTCAGTTGAATTGCTTCCCCACCTTCCAGGGGTAGAAGGAAAATCTGTGGCTTTCCTTCCACAGTGCGAACCATTGCAAGTTGTTTACCATCGGGACTCCACGAGGGTTGCGAAGTACCTTCTTTATAAGTTAATTGACGCGGTTGTGATTGCCCATCCGTATTCACAATCCAAACCTGGTTGACGTATTTATTCTCCCACTTATTATCACCATCAGGCTCAATCGAAGTAACCGTAAACGCAGCTCTCGAGCCGTCAGCATTCAATGTAACACCACTGATTGACTTGATCTTTAATAGGTCCGTGACCTTAATGGCATTGTCTTTCTGTTGCGCAATAACAAGAGTTGAAAAAAATAAGGCAGTGAAAAATGAGAACAATTTGTAATGCATGTGCCAGTTATTAAGGGGTGAAAGTAAAAAGTAAAAAATCAAAAGTCAAAATTTTGGTGTTTTATCTCAATCAATTAGCTGTTCTCATTCTTGACTTTTGACATTTAATTTTTGAATTTGCTCATTTCTGGCACAGTATTGTTTTAACTAACTATTAAAGTCACAATATGAAAAAAATCATTTCCGCTCTATTGCTGGTGTTTGCAATATCGGCAGTAGCAAAAGCTCAGTTTGAGTTTGGCGTAAAAGGAGGATTGAATATTGCCGATCTCAGCAATTTGAATGGTAGCAATCGCATTAGTGGTCACCTGGGTCTATTGGCTCACCACACCATTGATGCTCATTGGTGTATACAACCAGAATTGTTGTATTCATTCCAGGGACAACGCTATCCTTCCAATCGAAGTGAAAAGCTGTTGGCGCTGGATTATATCCAGATTCCAATGATGGTGCAGTATTTCCCCGTTAAGGATTTTTATGTGGAATTTGGACCACAACTGGCTTTCAACACAAATGCCAGTGTTAAGTACAACGACGGTAATAAAACCGAAGTCGATAACCATTTCACAGCTGCAGATTTTTCATTTAACATCGGACTCGGCTACATGGCCACGCGTCAAATTGGAATCTACGGCAGGTACATTGCCGGTCTGACCGATATCAGCACCGATGATGGAGTAACCTATCACAACCGTGTGGGACAAATTGGAGTGCTATACCGATTTAAGTAAAGAGGCAAAA
>Ga0068871_100000056_pt1 | contig 59862 bp, 88 predicted proteins | sample KBSMisM72_FD_72750 | JGI IMG/M metagenome (GOLD analysis project Ga0068871, IMG submission 72750) | Miscanthus rhizosphere microbial communities from Kellogg Biological Station, Michigan, USA - KBS Miscanthus M7-2 | ecosystem: Host-associated > Plants > Roots > Rhizosphere > Soil ...
AGTTTTTAATCACACGGCCGCATTTCCGACCGGGGGGTAGCAATCCCTTCACACGCACATGACCACCGCCCTTGCCATCACTTACCGCAAAACCGCCGAGCTGGTGCCTTACGACCGAAACGCGCGCACGCATACGGCCGAGCAGATTGAGCAAATCGCCGCCGCGATTCGCGAGTTCGGCTGGACCAACCCGGTTCTGGTCGACGAGCACAGCCGGTTGATCGCCGGTCACGGCCGACTGGCCGCCGCGTTGGCGCTGGGTATGGCTGAGGTGCCCACCATTTGCCTGCCGGGTCTGTCCGACGCACAGCGGCGCGCGCTCATCATCGCCGACAACAAGCTCGCACTGAACGCCGGATGGGACGACGCACTGTTGGCCAGCGAGTTGGAGCTGCTGCGCGTGGAGGACTTCGATCTGGGCATCGTCGGTTTCACGGCGGAAGAGTTGAACCAGCTGCTGCCGCAGCAGTTCGAACCCGCGACCCAAACAGATCAAAGTCGGCTCGACGAGAAAGCGAAACACGTTTGCCCGAACTGCGGTCATGAATTCTGAATTGCGCATTGACTGGGCTACGGCTGAAGCCGCGAAATTCGCTTGCCTGCGTTGGCATTACAGCCGATGCGTGCCCGTGTTCAAAGCCGTTCGCGTGGGCGTGTGGGAACACGATCGGTTCATCGGCGTCGTGCTCTTCGGCCAAGGCGCGACACCGGAGATCGGTTCGCCCTATGGTCTACGCCAGGTTGAAGTCTGCGAACTAACCCGCATCGCGCTCGACAAACACGACAGCCCGGTATCGCGTATCGTGTCCATCGCGCTCAAGTTCCTTCGCAGGCAGTGCCCGGGCCTGCGCCTCGTGGTGTCGTTCGCCGATGCCGGTCATGGGCACCATGGCGGCATCTATCAGGCCGGCGGTTGGATCTATACCGGCGGATCTGAGACGCACGCCTATCGCGTGCGCGGCGTGCTCGTGCATCCAAAGACCCTACACACCCGGTACGGCACCGGCGGCCAGTCGTTGCCGTGGCTACGCGAACACGTCGACCCGAAGGCTGAACGCGTCACTAGCGGTTTCAAACACCGCTACTTGATGCCATTGGATGCACAAACGCGCCGCACGGTCGAACCGCTCTCGAAACCGTTTCCGAAACCGATCATGCGCACGAAAGAACAGGACGCCGAGCACCCCTCGGCGCTGGGCGGCGTGACTCCGACCCGTGCGCTCCATTCCAACGAGGTCGCGTGATGGCCACCCGCGGCCCGAAACCTGTCCCAACGCACCTGGCGCTGGTGCGCGGACGGCCGGCGCACAAACTGCCCAAGCCGGAAAAGCAGATCCGCGCGCCGATCGATGAGCCGACGCCGCCGGCGCACCTGTCGGACGAGGCCAAGGTCGAATGGGGCCGCGTGGTCTCTATCCTCGTGCAGCTCAAGATGATGACGCAGCTCGATCGCGCGGCGCTCGCCGCCTACTGCGAAGCCTACGGGCGTTGGGTGCAGGCCGAACGCGCGCTGGCATCGATGGCGGCCAAAGACACGCTTACGCACGGGTTGATGATCAAGACCGCCGGCGGCAACCTGATCCAGAACCCGCTGGTGGGCACCGCCAACAAGGCGATGGCCGACATGGTGCGCTACGCCGCCGAGTTCGGCATGACGCCCAGCGCACGCACGCGTTTGCAGAACCCAGGATCTGGCGCCAATGAAAACCCCTTCGAGGCGTTCCGCAAGTCCAGCGCGTGACTACTGCGCCATCGCGCTCGCGTATGCCGAGCGCGCCGCCGATGACGCGAACGCGCGGCACTTCGGTAAGTGGATTCGCCTGGCCGCGCGCCGTTTCATCGCTGACCTGCAGCGCACGCAGGCCACGCCGGCGCCGTTTTACTTTGACCCGGAACGCGCGACCCACGCCTGCGGCTTCATCGAGTGCCTGCCCCACGTCGAGGGCAAGTGGAAGAACGCGGACGGCAGCGAACAGCCGAACATCGTCCTGCACGAATCGGACGTTTTCTTCATCGTGAACCTGTTCGGGTTTCGCAAGCCGGACGGCACGCGGCGCTTCACGACGGCGATGAAGGCCGTGGCCCGAAAGAACGCCAAGTCGACCATCGCCGGCGGCATCGGCCTCTATTGCCAGGCGTGCGAGGACGAACTCGGGCCGCAGGTGATCAGCGGCGCGACCACGGGCAGCCAGGCGCGCGTGATCTTCAACATCGCCAAACGCATGGTCGACGCCACGTCCGGCCTGCGCAAGGCGTTCGGCATGGAGGCTTTCGCCAACGCGATCACGAGCTACAGCAACGGCGGCACGTTCAAGCCGATCAACGCCAAGGCATCCAGCCAGGACGGGCTGAACCCGTCCGTGGTGCTGCTGGACGAGATCCACGCGCACAAGACGCATGACCTGCTCAACGTGTTGCGGTCAGCCGCCGGCGCGCGCGCGAATCCGCTGTTCCTGTTCACGACGACCGAGGGCTATGAGAGCGCCGGCCCCTGGCCCGAGCTGCGCACCTTCGCCATGCAGGTGCTCGAAGGCATCGTCGAGGCGGACCACTTCCTGGCCGTTTACTACGCAGTCGACGAGGAGGACAAAGCCGCGGGCACGAAGGCGGATGACGACTTTGACGAGACGGCCTGGGGCAAGGCCAATCCGTTGATGGACGTGAACCCCATCTTGCTGACCGAGCTGCGCAAGGAAGCGATCGAGGCCAAGGCGATGCCGGGCCGCCACGCTGAATTCAAGATCAAGCGCCTGAACCGGCCGTCGTCGGTCGCCGGCGGCTGGGTGAATCTGCAGAAGTGGCGCGCGTGCGCCGGGCCGGTCGACCTCGACAAGCTGCGCAAGGTGCCCTGCTGGGGCGGTCTCGATCTGGCGAGCGTGGGCGACTTCTCGAGCTTTCGCCTCGTCTGGCTCGTCGAGGGCCACTGGTACACGCATGGCTGGCGCTGGGTGCCGCGCGCGGCCGTGCATCGCCGCACTGAGCGCGGCCTCGTGCCCTACCAACACTGGGTCGAGTCCGGGCACCTGATCGTCGCAGGCGAGGACGTCACGGACTACGACGTGGTGATGGAAACCATCATCGGCATCAACGACCGCTTCGACGTGAAGGTGATCGGCTACGACCCGTGGAACGCCGCGCAGCTGGTCAAGAAGCTGCAGGACGCCGGCGTGCCGCTCAAGGAATTCATCCAGGGGCCCAAGACCTACCACCCGGCCATGCAGGCGCTGGAACGCGCATACACCTCCGGGCATTTGAGCCATGGGAACGATCCGGTGCTGAACTGGTGCGCGGCCAACGTCATCGCGCGCACCGACGTCAACATGAACACGGCGCCCGACAAAAAGCGTGCGCCCGAGAAGATCGATGACATGGTTGCGCTGCTGGAGGCTTTCGGCGTTGCGCAGGCCGCCGCAACGACGGCGCCCAAGTTCCAGCTGCTGCTGCTCTAGCGGCGCCAGCGGCGCTCACCGGTCACACCCGAACCTCTCAAAAATGCGAGACGTCATGCATTTAAAAATCGACCTCTCCATCGTAAGCAGCGAGGCGCTGGCTGCCGTCAATGCAGCGCTACAAACCATCCTTGGAAGACTGGACACCATGAGCACGCAACTGGACAACCTCACCGCGCAGGTCGCGGCGACGAAAACGATCGAAGAGTCGGCCATCGCGCTGCTGGTCGGCCTGAAGACGGCGCTGGACGAGGCCATCGCCTCGGGTGACCCGGCGCAGCTGCAGGCGCTGAGCGATTCGCTCGCCACCGAGAACGCTGCCTTGGCGGCGGCCATCACGGCGAACACGCCGGCACCCACGCCGCCCACGCCGTAACCGCTTTGCCGCTCAGGCATCCAAGGCCCGCCACCGTGCGGGCCTTTTTCATTGGAGCGCACGAATGAAACGCGCCTATTCGACTCTTGAGATCAAGGCCGTCAGCGAGGGCGATGGCAAGCGCACGTTCACCGGCATCGCATCGACGCCGTCCGCTGACCTCATGGACGACGTCGTCGTGCCCACCGGCGCGAAGTTCAAGCTGCCCGTGCCCCTGCTGTGGGGCCACGACTCCGATGACCCGATCGGCTGGGTGACCGCCGCGCGCGTGTCCGCCAAGGGCATCGAAGTCGACTGTGAGGTGCACGACGAGCCCACGCCTGGCGCGCTCAAGGACAGCCTCGACACGTGCTGGCAGATGCTCAAGGCCAAGCTCGTGCGCGGCCTGTCCATCGGTTTCAGCGCCATCGAGACCGCGCGCATCGAAGGCAGCTACGGCCTGAAGTACCTGTCCTGGAACTGGCTCGAATTGTCCTGCGTGACGATCCCGGCCAACCAGGAAGCCTCGATCACCGCCATCAAAGCGATCGACCAGGAGCAACGACGCGCCGCGTCTGGCGCTGCTCAGGTCGTTCGCCTCGACCGGCCCGCCACGCGGGCCACCAACACACCGCCCGGCGCCTCGGGAATTCGCCAATTCTCGAAAGGAAACGCCATGAAGATCAGTGAACAAATCACCGCATTCGCCGCCAAGCGCGTCGCTGCGGAAGAACGCATGGACGCCATCATGGCCAAGAGCGGGGACGAAGGCACCTCGCTCGACGAACATGAGAGCGAGGAGTACGACGGCCTGGCCGTCGAGATCAAGCGCATCGACGAGCACATCGATCGCCTGAAGACCCACGAGGCCCGCGTCGTCGCACGTGCCACGCCGGTGACGGACCGCACCGTCGGCGCTGGCGGCGGGAACGAGCAAGGCGGCGTCGAGCTGCGCGGCGGCGTCATCAGCGTCCGGCCGAACGTGGAAAAGGGCATCGCCTTCGCCCGCTACGCCATCGCGCTGGGTCGTGCCAAGGGCAACATCATGCACGCGGCCGAGATCGCCAAGCAGTGGAACGACACCACGCCCGAAGTCGCGATGTTCATCAAGCAGATCGTGCAGTACGGCTCGGTCGACGCGCTGATGAAGACCGCGGTGGCCGCCGGCACCACGTCGGATGCGACCTGGGCCGGTCCGCTGGTCTACGCGCAGAACATGGTCAGCGAGTTCATCGAGTTCCTGCGTCCGCAGACCATCATCGGCCGGCTGCCCCAGCTGCGCCGCGTGCCGTTCAACATCCGTATCCCGCGCCAGACCGCGGGCACGTCCGGCACGTTCGTCGGCGAGGGTCTGCCCACCCCGGTGCAGAAGGCGTCGTTCGACGCGCTCACGCTCACTTGGGCCAAGGCGTCGACCATCGCGGTGTTGACCCAGGAGCTGGTGACGATGAGCAACCCGGCCGCCGACGCGCTGGTGCGCGCCGACCTGGCCGCGGGCATCGCCGCGTACCTGGACAAGCGCTTCATCGACCCGAGCTATGCGGGCGTGGCCAACGTGTCGCCGGCCTCGGTCTCCAACGGCGTGGTCTCGCGCCAGGCCAGCGGCGCGACCCTGGCGGCGCTGGACCAGGACGTCGCCTATGTCCTGCAGCAGGTCGCTGGGGCCGACGTGTCGCTGTCCTCGGCGATCTGGCTGATGTCGCCGAGCGAAGCCATCGCGCTGGGTGCGATCCGTACCGCCTACGGCGATCCGGCGTTCCCGAACCTGGGCGTGGACGGCGGCACGTTCAAGGGCCTGCCGGTCATCACGTCCAACAGCGTGGTGTCCAGCGGTTCGCCGGGCGAGCAGCAGATCTTCCTGCTGGTGCAAGACCAGATCCTGCTGGCTGACGACGGCCAGATGCTGCTGGACATGAGCACCGAGGCGTCGGTGCAGATGAACGACGCGCCCAGCGCCGGCGCGCAGTCGCTGGTCTCGCTCTGGCAGAACAGCATGGTCGGCCTGAAGTGCGACCGCTGGATCAACTGGGCCAAGCGTCGTTCGACCGCCGTCCAGTTCATCGAGGGCGCGCAGCGCTACGGCTCGTAGTCGCCTGACGAGCCCCAAGAGGCCGGCGCGTAGCTCAGGGGCGCGCCGGCCCTTTCCTTTTCTGGAGGCCAATGCTCATGATGAACAGCTATCAGACCCGACGCCTCATTGCGCTGCGCCACCTGCGCCACGACGGCCAGAACGCTGCGCCCGGAGACGAGGTCTTTGCGACGTCGATCGACGCAAACTATCTCGTGCGCATGGGGGCCGCCCGCCATGCCGTTGGTGAACACATCGCTGCCGCCGCCGTGCCGCCCGCCGTCGAGGCGCCCAGCGCCGCCGCCGCGCCGCGCCGCCGTGGCCGCCCGACCAATGCTGAGCTTGCGTCGCGCGCTGCCGCCGCGAGCGGGCCCGCTGGCCCCGTCGAGATCACGGCATCAGAACCGGCCCCGGCACCCGCCGGCCCGGCCGACACGGACATGACGACGGACAACACGAGCGCCTTGATGCGTGCGTCCGACGTCGCCGGCAACGCATCGGGGGACTAGGTGCGACTCCTTGGCTTTGACATCAGCCTGCGCCGCAAGAGTGCGGCCCCGGCCGGTCTGATGCCGCTGGGCTCCGCAGTCTGGGGCTGGCTCCGAGAGCCGTTCGCGGGTGCCTGGCAGCGTGGCGTGACGCAAGACGGCCACGAGGCGTTGCTGGCGTTCGCCGCGGTCTTTGCCTGCGTCTCACGCATCGCCTCGGACATCGCCAAGCTGCGCGTGCGGCTCGTCCAGCAGGACGGTGCCATCTGGGACGAGGTCACCGCGCAGTCGCCGTTCTGGGGGCCGCTGCGCAAGCCCAACAGCTACCAGACGCGAATCCAGTTTCTGACCTCGTGGGTGATCTCCAAGCTGCTCTATGGAAACACCTTCGTGCTCAAGGTGCGCAACGACGCGCGCGGCCTGGTCACTGAAATGCACGTTCTTCATCCGCGCCTGGTCACGCCGCTGGTGGCCGAGGACGGCTCGGTCTACTACCGCCTGGGCGCCGACGTGCTCGCGGAAAAGCCGCTCGGCGACACGGTGCCCGCCAGCGAGATCATTCACGACCGCGGCATGACGCTGTTCCATCCGCTGGTGGGCGTTTCGCCCATCTTTGCCTGCGGCGCTGCAGCCACGCAGGGCAACCGCATCCAGGGCAACAGCGCGCGGTTCTTCGAGAACATGAGCCGGCCGTCAGGCATGCTGACCGCGCCGGCCAGCATCACCGACGAGACCGCGGCGCGCCTCAAACGTGAATGGGAGGAGAACTTCTCAGCCACGAACATCGGCCGCATCGCGGTGCTGGGCGACGGCCTCAAGTACGAGTCCATGACCATCGATGCGGTTGACGCGCAGCTGATCGAACAACTGCGCTGGACGGGCGAGGACGTCGCGCGCGCGTTCGGCGTGCCCGGCTACAAAATCGGCGTGGGCCCCATGCCGCTGAACAACAACGTCGAGGCGTTGGAACAGCAGTACTACACCGGCACCCTGCAGATGCTCATCGAGAGCATCGAGGTGCTGCTGGACGAAGGGCTTGAAATGCCCACCGGCATGGGCAGCGAGTTCGATCTGGACGGCCTGCTGCGCATGGACACCGCCACCATGTACGACTCGCTCGGCAAGGTGGTCGGCGCCGGCATCATGGCGCCCAACGAGGCGCGCGCCCGGGTCAACCTGCCGGCGACTGCCGGCGGTGACACGCCGTACATGCAACAGCAGAACTGGTCGCTCGCGCAGCTCGACCGGCGTGACATCGTGGCCGACAAGCCTGCCGTTGCCGCGCCGCCGGCCGCCGCGCCCGCGCCCGCAGAGCCGACCAAATCGCTGGAGCTGGCCGAACGAGCGGCGGAAATCGCCGCGCGCGCTGCCGCCGCGCCGCACGTCGAAGACGAGGACGACGGCACGTGGGAGCTTTGCAAGCTCGGCCTGCATGCGGGCTTCAAGGAGTCTCTCTATGCGCCCCGCTGACATTGCTGACCTGTTGAAGGCGCTCGCGATCGACGTGCGCGAGTTCGTCGGATCGTCCAGCGACGTGCTCGCCAAACGCATCGACGCCCTGGACCAGCGGCTCGGCGAGCTGCCGGCTCCGATGGACGCCGACACCGTCGTCAAGCTGGTCGATGCCCAGGTCACGCGCGCCCTGGGCGACTTTGTCGTGCAGGGCCTGGAGCAGGTCATCGAGCGCCTTGCCGTCGTCGAGGACCGCGCGCCGGTGGAGGGCCGGAAAGGTGACAAGGGCGACCCAGGTGAGCCTGGCGCCGCCGGCGCCGATGGCCGCGACGGTCGCGACGCCGACCCCGCGGTGATCGTCGAGGAGGTCCGGCGCGCGGTCGCCGAGCTGCCCAAGCCGGTGGACGGCAAGGATGCCGACGCCGACGAGATTGCCGGCCGTGTGCTCGCGCAGGTCGTCCAGCAGATCCCCGCACCGGTCGACGGCAAGGATGGCCGCGACGGCGTGGATGGCAAGGACGGCGTGAACGTCGACCTGGCCGAGATCCAGCGCATGGTGGACGCCGCGGTTTCCGCGCGCCTGGCCGAAGCGCTGGCCGCGTTGCCGGTGCCCAAGGATGGCGTGGACGGCAAGGACGGCCGCGATGGCAAGGATGGCCGTGACGGCCTGGACGGTGCTGCTGGGCGTGACGCGCTGCAGCTGGACGTGCTCGATGCGCTCGACGTCGACAAGCGCTACCCGCGCGGCACCTTCGCGGCTTGGCGCGGTGGCCTCATTCGTTCGTTCCGGGCAACCGACCCGCTCAAGGATGCCCCCGAGCTGGAAAAGGCCGGCTGGGCGGTCGTCCTCGACGGCTTCGCCGGTCTCGATTCGGCCGAGGAGAGCGACATGCGGCATTTCGGACTGTGCTTCATCCGCACGACGGGCAAGGAACAGACGCTGTCGTTCTCCTCGACGGCGATGATCTGGCGCGGCATTTGGACGGCCGAGCGCGACTACGAGCGCGGCGACGCGGTGACCTACGACGGCAGCATCTGGCATTGCGAGCGCCCCACCAAGTCGCGGCCGGGCACGCCGGCGAGCGCCGAGGACTGGAAGCTCAGCGCCAAGCGGGGCCGCGACGGCAAGGACGGCCTGAAGGGCGAGAAGGGTGACCGTGGCGCCGAAGGCCGACCTGGTCGCGACCTCACGCAACTGGGCTTTGACGGCTCCAAGACATGACGGACGCCTTCACGATCGCGCGCCTGTGGCCGGAAGAGACCGTCGCGGTGCTGGCCAGCGGGCCGAGCATGTCGGCCGACGTCGCCCGCCAGGTGTTCGACGCGATGGTCCCGGCGATCGTCATCAACAACACCTTCCGGCTCGCGCCCTGGGCCGGCTTGCTCTACGCGGCGGACGGTGCCTGGTGGCGCGCGAACCCGGACGCGCTCGCCTTCCGCGGCCTGAAGGTCACGGTTGACGACGTCGCCGGCACGCGCAAGCTGCGCAACAGCGGCCCCGGCGGGTTCGATCCTCATCCGGGCGCGGTGCGCTCGGGCGGGCACAGCGGCTACCAGGCCGTCCACATCGCGATCCATGGCGGTGCGCGCCGCATCTTGCTGTGCGGATTTGACATGCACGGGACGCACTGGCACGGACCGCACGTCGAGCCGCTGCGCAACACCCAGCCTGGCACCTACGGGCGCTGGGTCGAGCGCTTTGCCGAGCTGCAGGAGCCGGCGCGCGAGCGCGGCATCGAGATCCTGAACTGCACGCCGGGCAGCGCGCTCAAGTGCTTTCCGATGGTGGAACTGGGCGACGCGCTGGCGCTGCCGCGAAAGCAGCGGACCAACGCACTCACGACTCTTGAAGGATGATGAAAATGGACGGCGTGGCATCGATCGAAGTGAAGCGCAGCACGCGGTGGGTCGAGATCCCGATCACCAGCGCCTGGGGCGGATCTGGCGCGCTGGTGACCGATTCGACCGATTCAACCTCGGTCACGCTGCGCAACATCGGCGATTTTCCCTTTGAGTACCGGATCGACGCCGGAGCCTGGACGCGCCTCGAATTTCACAACTCGGTCCTCCTGAACGTCAGTTTGGCGTCGACACAACTGCGGCTACGCAAATCCGAGTTCGGCGGCAACGCCCTCGCGCGCCTGGAGATCGACAGCCTGACCAATGAGTTCTCAGCTGACGGCGCGTCGGTCGATCTCGGTGCCGGCGGCGGCGCGACGGCGTTCACGGATCTGACGGACGCGCCGGCAGTTCTCACGCCGCTGACCCAGCTGGAAGTCGATGGGGCCGGTGGGCTGGCCTGCGTGCAGAAAGCCTATACCCGCAAGTTGGTGCATTGGCAGGACGCGTTGAATACGCATCCGACCACGGGCACCATCGATACCACCGTGGAGTCCTACACCTTCGCCGGGGCGGACGTGTTGGAGGGGCAGTCGGTGCTGATCCAATCCGGGGATACCCCGGAGGACTGCGGGATTTGGGTGCTGGGCGCCATGACCGACCCCACGGCCGTCCCCGTCACCCGGCGTGATGACTGCCCCTTGGGAACGAGTTTCCGTAGCGGTGAAGTGTTCATCGTGAACTTGGGCAATTCGGGGTATGCCCTGGCCTACCTCATTTCGGTACAAAACTCGGCGGGGGATGACCTGATCGAAGGCGACCTCGGTGACGCGGACGTCTTCATCAAATCCCGGGCCTTCGGCGCTGGATTCAACGACATCGACGATGTCGTCGGCGGCTTCTTTCAGCTGCTGGCGGTGGGGGGCGGTGGCGCGCGCCCATCCATCGTGTCCAGCAACGACTTGCTGGGCTTGCTCGACACTCGGTATGTGAGCTTGGGTAGTGGGGTGGTTGCCTACATTGCTTCGGTCACTGCAGACACGACCCTTGATGCGACGTTTTACACGGTGCTGGTCGACGCCACTGCGGGCAATGTCGTGATCACGCTGCCTACCGCAGACAGTGCGTTTAGTGCGGGGGTCGGCAAGGTCTACAACGTCAAGAAGATCGACAGCTCGGGCAACACCGTGACGGTGGCCGCCGCAGGCGCCGAGACGATCGACGGCGCTGCGACCCAGGTGGTGACGGCCCAGTTTTCGTCACTGACGCTGCAATCGAACGGCGCTTTTTGGAGCCTGACGTGACCTTAAAGGTCAAGGTCCGCGCCGACACCTATGCGCCGTGCGCTGAACCTGCTGCGTGAGTCGCTTCACTACCGGCGCGAGGCGTTCGACGCCGGGCTGCAGGCCAACGGCTTTCGCCTGGCGCACCAGCTGCTGGACCCGGACCCGGACGACCTGCTGCTGGTCTGGAACCGGCACGGCGGCTACAACGACACCGCCTTGCGTTTCGAGGCGGCCGGCGCGCGCGTGGTCGTGGCCGAGAACGGCTACCTCGGCAAGGGCTGGCTCGGCGGCAAGTGGTTCGCGCTCGCGCTCGGCCATCACAGCGGCGCCGGCACCTGGCCGGATGGCGGGCCGCAGCGCTGGAACGCGCTGGGCGTGGAACTGGCGCCGTGGAAGCTCGACGGTGTGCAGAACCTGGTGCTGGAACAGCGCGGCATCGGCGAGCCCGGCATCGCGTCGCCACGCGGGTGGACAAGCTGGGTCGCCCAGCGCGTGCATGGCCGGATCCGGCGCCACCCCGGCGCCACCGCGCCCCAGGTGCCGCTGGTGGCCGACCTGGCCGACGTGCAGCAATGTTTCACGTGGAATAGTGGAGCAGCGCTGCTCGCGCTGATGCATGGCGTGCCGGTGTTCTACGACTGTCCCACCTGGATCGGCGCCGGCGCCGCGCTGCCGCTGGCCGAGTTCGGCAAGCAGGAACCGCGGCGCGACGACGCCGCGCGCCTGGCAATGTTTTGCCGAATGATCTGGGCGCAATGGTCGCTCGACGAGATCCGCAGCGGCGAGGCGTTCGAGAGGTTGCTGCAATGAATCAATCGCGTCTCCTGTTCACTGGTCGAGGAACCTCGGGCAGCTGGACCATTCGCGGCGAGCAGCTCGGCCACGCGCTGGGCGCGAACGTGATCCCGGATGCGCGTCACCTCGGGCGCTTTGATCTGGCGGTGCTGGTCAAGCGCGGGACGCCCGACCTGCTGAGCTACCTGCGCGGCGCCAAGCTGCCGGTCGTCTGGGACGTCGTCGACAGCTGGCCGCAGCCACTGGGCAACACCTGGGATAGGGACACCTGCATGCGCTGGATGCGCGCGCAGATCAAACAGATTCGGCCGATCGCCCTCGTCGCGGCGACCCAGGCGATGGCGGCCGACTGCGCGGAGTTCGGGCGGCCTGTGCTCACGCTTCCCCACCACGCGCGGCCTGGCCAGCGGGTCAATCCGATCCGCGCGCGCGTGCGCACGGTCGGCTACCAGGGCGGGCCGCAGTACCTGGGCTCGTGGGCGTCCGTGCTCGACGAGGCGTGCCGCGCGCGCGGCTGGCGCTTCGTCATCAACCCGGTGAGCCTGGCCGAGCTGGACATCGTGGTGGCCGTGCGCGAGCCGCACGGCTACGCGCCGCGGACCTGGAAGTCCGGCGTGAAGGCGGCCAACGCCCAGGGCAGCGGGACGCCGTGCATCCTGAACCGCGAGCAAGGCTGCATCGAGACCGCGAGCGGCGCCGAGTGCTGGGCGGACACGCCCGAGGAGATGGCTGCCGCGTTCGATTCGCTCATCGAGCAGGAAACCCGCCAGCGCATCGCCGGCCAGCTGCTGCTGGCGGCGCCCAAGTTGGAGGACATCGCGAAGGTCTACGCGGCGTGGCTAAACGAACGGTTGAGTTCCTGAGCGTCAAGCAGCCGTCCGCGGCGGCCGTGCCGATGCTCGAAGCGCTGCGCAAGGCAGCCGTGCGGTGCGGTGACGTGGTCAAGCTGACCTCACGCTACGAGGGCCGAAGCGACTGGCTCGTGTTGTTTGGCGTCGGCTACGGCCCGCACAACGAGGCGCGCAATCGGCAGCTGCTGCGCGGCGGCCATGCGGCGCTGCTGGACCTGGGCTACTTCGGCAAGTCCAAGGACGGGCTGGGCTACTCGCGCGTGTCGGTCGACCAGGATCACCCGCAGCACCTGCTGGAGCGCGCGCCGGCTGATGCGACGCGCTGGACGTCTCACGGCCTGGCACTGCGCGAGGACGCCGATCCGGCAGGGCCGATCGTGCTGGTGGGCCTCGGGCGTAAGTCGCGCGAGTACCTGAAAGCCGGCGACTGGGAACAACGCAAGCTGGCCGAATTGGAGGCGCGGCTTCCTGGCCGGCGGATCTTGCACCGGCCCAAGCCGCGGCAGGAGTTCTCACGGCTGCACTGCGACCGCGACGTGAAAACGCCGATCGCGCAGCTGCTGCGCGGCGCCTCGCTGGTGGTCTGCAGGCACTCCAACGTGGCGATCGACGCGGCCGTGGCGGGCGTGCCCATCGAGGTCGAAGACGGCGCGGCGCAGTGGCTCGCGAGTCGGGCGTTCACGCACCCGAACCGACTCGAATTCCTGCAGCGCGTCTCGTGGTTTCAGTGGCGGCCGAGCGAAGCGCCGGCGGCCTGGCAATTCATCAAGGGGCTTGGATGAGGCTGAAGTTGAACGTCTGCTGCGGCGGGCGCGTGCTGGCGGGCTACACGAACATCGACATCGTCGCGAGCGAGGGCGCGCTGGCTCCCGACATCCTGTGCAATGCGATGACGGTGCCGCTGCCCGATGCGTGCGCTGTAGAGATCATGTGCATTCACGGATTCGAGCACTTCCACCGGTGGGAGAGTGACGAGCTGCTCGTCGAATGGAAGCGCCTGCTCATGCCTGGCGGCATGCTGGTGCTGGAGCTGCCCAACCTGGTCAAGTGCTGCGAGAACATCTTGAGCGGTCACACGGCCTCGGGCAAACACCCGGACCAGGCCGGCATGTGGGGCCTGTACGGTGATCCGCGCACGCGTGACCCGTTCATGTGCCACCGCTGGGGCTGGACGCCTGATTCGCTGCGCGCGATCTTGACGCAGCACAGCTTCGAGAAGATCCGCGAGGAGCCCACGCAGCACCATCCGGCCGGGCGCCTGCACCGCGACATGCGCATGGTTGCGCACCTGCCCTGAGCGCTTGCATGCTGCACGTCTTTTTCGGCCACGACGAGCGCGCGGAGGCCGGAACCACTGCGTTCATCCATTCGGTGATCGCGCGCGCCACGCAGCCGCTGGCGTTGACGCCGATCACGCGGCTGGCCACGGCCGGCGTCAAGCAGGGCAGTAACGCGTTCACGTTCCGGCGCTTCCTGGTGCCATGGATGCTCAACTACCGAGGCTGGGCGGTGTTCGTCGATGGCGCCGACATGCTGTGCCGCGCCGACCTGTGCGAGCTGTTCGGCCTGGTCTATCACAACGACGCCGTGCGGGTGGTCAAGCACGCGTACCGCACCCGCCACCCGCGCAAGTACCTCGGCACGGCGATGGAGTGCGACAACCCGGACTACGAGCGCAAGCAGTGGGCCAGCGTGATGCTGATCAACTGCTCGCACTACGCCTGGCGCCACGTGACGCCGGAGTTCGTGGCCGAGGCAAACCCGCTGGACCTGCTGCAGCTGCGGTTCATCCCGGCCGAGCGCATTGGGTCACTGCCCAAGGAGTGGAACTGGCTCTGCGATGAGGACGGCGAGAACGCCGACGCGAAGCTGCTGCACTTCACCGCGGGCATCCCGGCGTTTCCCGAGCACGCGCGCGCGCCGATGGCCGAGGAGTGGCGCGCTGCGCTGCGCGCCTCGTCCACCGCAACAGGCTGAAAGCCATGAGCAACCCCAAGATCATCACCTACCCGACCACCGAGGCGATCACGCTCGAAGAGGCGCACCTGCACCTTCGGCTCGACGTCTATGACAGCCCGCCGGTGCACCCTGACGACCCGCTGATCCTGGGACAGATCACGGCGGCGCGTGAGTGGGCCGAGAAGTTCACCGGCCGCTGCATCTCGCCGTGCGTGCTGGAGCTGGCGCTCGACGACTTTCCGCACCATCGCCGGCGCATGCATCGTTTCCCCGGCTGGCTGGTCCATGCCTACCACCTGATCGACGACGGCCCCGCGATGCCCATCCGCCTGCCGGGCGGCCCGGTCGTCGCGCTGGAGAGCGTCACCTACGTGGACCTCGCCGGCGTTCAGCAGACCTTGGCCGACGTCCAGTTCGATACCCACGAGGAGCCGGCGCGCGTGCTGCCCGCCGTGGGCGCAACCTGGCCGGTGGCGCAGCAGAAGATGGCGGCCGTGCGCGTGCGCTACGTCGCAGGCTACAGCGCGCCCGGTGACTCACCCAACCCGTGCCCGTTGCCCGTGCCGATCAAGCAGGCGATGCTGCTGGTGCTCGGGCACCTGTACGAAAACCGTGAGAACAGCGCCGACGTCGCCCTGACCGAGGTGCCGCTGGGCGCCGTCTCGCTGCTGCGGCCATACCGTCTCGAATCTGCGATGGCGTGACGACATGAGGGCCGGCAAACTCAACGCTCGCGTCGTGGTCGAACGCCCCGAGGTGACGCGCGACGACATGGGTTCGGAGCTGATCACGTGGGTGAAGGTCGCCACCGTGTGGGCGCATATCGCGCCGATCGTGCCCGCGCGCGGACGTGAGGCCGAAGTTGCGAATCAGCTCCAGGACCAGGCTGACACGAGGATCACGATCCGCTGGTCAGATCAGATTGACGGCATGTCGGCGAAGTGGCGCCTGCGCTTTGCCACGCTCAGGAACCCCATCATCTACAACATCGCGACGCCGCCAGCGCAGCTCGACATGGGCCAGCGCACGGTCGTCATCATTTGCAAGTCCGGCGTCAACGAGGGGCAGTGATGGCCACCACACGCAATGTGCAGGTCGCGGGCCTGCGTGAACTTGGCGAGACGCTCAAGACGCTGAAGGCCGACATGCAGAAACGCGCAGCGCGTCGATGCACGAACGCGGGCGCGCAGGTCGTCAAGGATGCCTGTATCAAGGCAGTGGAAGACCCGCGCGCGGCCGAGCCCTACAAGGTTGAAGGTGAGCTGGTGCTCCCCGGCAACATCAGCAAAAACATCATCGTCAAGCGCATCCAGCCGGGCCAGACCGACCTGACATCCGAACACATCGTCGCAGTGCGCGGCAAGGCGGCACACGGCTACGCCAGCCGCATCGGTTCGCTGCAGGAATTTGGCACGGTGAATATGCCGGCGCGCCCGTTCATGACGCCGGGATTCAACGCGAGCAAGAACAACGCGCTGACGGCGATGGCGATCTCGCTCACTCTGGACGTGGAAGATGCCGCTAAGAAGGCGGGGGCCTGACACGATGACCGCCATCATTCTCGACACCTTCACGGCCCCCGATGGGACCGATCCGACATCGCGCGATCTCGACGTTTTTCCGGCCATCACTGGGGCCAATCGCTGGCGCTGGTTTGACGATTCCTCGCTGATCGTCACTGAGACGTTCTATCCAAGTAGGCCAGGACGCATCGAATCGAATCGGCTCGCGCTGTGGCCCTTCGCGACCTACACCGAGGGGCCCTACGCGCCGTCGACCGACTACGTCCCCTACACGCACCTCGAACTGCACGGTGATGCCAACGAGAGCTTGGTCTCCGGTCTTCCGTTCTTCATGCTGCTCAATAGCGACCCGGGATCGACCGGCGCTGGCGGCGCGCAATTGGAGTTCGACTCCGTCGCGCCGGTCGTGGAGTTCGTCTATCTCAATCTGAATGCCGATGGCTCCTATTCGGCGCAGGTGGCCGGAGCCGGCGGCAGTTCCTGGTCCAGCACCGGCGGTCCGCTGAGCCCGGGATCCCACATCATGGGGATCTACATCGCGGCTGATGGAGCGCTCTCGCTGATCGCCGATGGCAGTGTCATCGAGACCGCAGGCGCGGTTGGCAACGTCGTGGATCTGAGCCTCGTGAAGCTGGATCTGCAGCCGACGGCGACGCCGCCAGGCTCGGTCGACGACGGAACGACCATGAGCACGGTCGGCGCCTACGAGAGCATCACCCTCGATGAGGCGATCACGCTGACCGCACCGCCCCCTCCTTCGCCACCGCCGCCGCCCCCATCGCCTATGCCTACGCTCTCCGTTCCGCAGGCCATCTTCGCGGCGCTCCGGTCGCTGGTCAATGATCGCGTCTATCCGAATGCCTTCCCGCAGGGAGACCCGCTGCCCGTGTGGCCCGCAGTGCGCTACACGATCGTGTCCACCGATCCCGCTCCGACCATGTGTGGCAGCGACGGCGAGGACGTGGACGACGTGACCGTGTTCATCGACGCCGTGGCGGTGACCTACCCGCAGATGCGGGCGCTCAAGGCGCAGGTGATCGCGGCGTTGGAAGACACCGATCCACCATGCGTGCGCCAGATCGGCGGCACCGAAACCTTTGACGGCGAGACGCGCACGAATCGCGCGATCTTGACCTACCTGTTCCAGCAGTCCTCGGCGCCGTAGCCAAGTCTGCGCCACGCGTACCCTCCGCCGGCTTCTTCGCAGTTGCCGGTTTTTATGCCCGCCTCGTGCGGGCTTTTTTTCGTCCCTTCGAAAGGAGCCCCGAAATGAGCGGCGGCAAGCGATTTAAGTTCCAAGGCAGCACCATCGCGGTGTCCATCGGCTTCGATGCGGTCTCGCCGTCCAAGGCGATCACCGGCATCACCAAGGCGAACCCCGCCGTCGTCACCAGCGCGGGCCACGGCTTTGTCGATGGCGACGTCGTGCTGATCACCGGCGTGCTCGGCATGACCGAGGTCAACGCGGGGGTGTACATCGTGGACACCTTGTCTTCGAGCACCTTTGCGCTCGTGGACACCGACTCGACCGCGTGGGGCACCTACACCAGCGGTGGCCACGCGGACGAGGCGCAGTTCTCGAACTGGTGCGAACTCACCGGCTACAACCACCAGGGCGGCACCAAGACCGAGAACGACGCGTCCAGCCTGTGCTCGACCGCCAAGGAGTACGAGCTGGGCCTGGCCGACTTCGGCACGACGCAGTTCGATTTTCACTACGCCCCGCAGACGACCATCCAGCTCGCGATGGCCGCCTTCAACCTGAGCGGCGACCCGATCGCGGTCAAAGTGACGTTGCCCAAGTCGGGCGGCGTGCGCACGCAGATCGGGTTCATCACGCAGATGTCCGAGACCGCCTCGGTCAACGGTCTGTGGACGGCCACGATGACCATCCGCAACACCGGCAGGCCCTTTGACCAGGCGGGTGCCTGATGAACCGCGAGGACCTGATCGCGGCGATGCAGGCGACGGCGTCTCCCAAGCCGGTGGCCGTCGCGGTGCCGGCCTGGGGCACGGTCTACGTCAAGCCGCCGACCGTCGAGGAGGTGGATGCAGCCTCCGACACCGCTGAGTCCGAGGACGGCAAGAAGCGGCGCCTGGCGCGCGCCGCCGCGCGCGTGATCTGCGACGAGCAGGGCAAACGGATGTTCGACCCGACCGCTGCGAGCGACATCGAACTTCTCGCAGTGCAGCCCTGGTCCATGCTGCAGCTGGTGCTGGCCGCCGCGGACGGCCGAAAGGCCGACGAATCGGGAAACTGAGTCCGCGCCGCGAGTTCCTGTTTGACCTGGCGCTCGCGCTCGGGCAACCGGCGGGCGCGCTGGCTCGCACGCTGCCCGAGGCGGAGTTCCGGGACTGGCAGCGCTACGCGGCGCGGCGCCTGTTGCCATCTCGCCGGATGGAGCTGTACCTGGCTCAGATCGCGCTGCTGATCGACACGAGGATGGGCGGAGCCAAGGACGTCACGCTGTCGGACTACCTGTTCGACCCCGCTGATCCTGACGATGAAGACGAACCCACTGCGGACGAGGAGGCGGCCTTCTTCGCCTTCAATCCGCGCAAGCCAAAGGAAACCTGATGGGCGCCAATGTTGGCTCGCTGGTCGTTGCGCTGGGCCTGGACGCGGCGCAGTACACCGAGGGCCTGACCAAGGCCGACGTGCAGGCGCAGCAGTTCGCGCAGCAGCAAACGCGCACCCAGGCATCGATCGACAAGACGGTGGCCTCGCTCGCCAAGCAGGCCGCCCAGATCGGCCTGACCACGCGCGAGATCAAGCTGCAGGCCCTCGCCGCCAAGGGCGCCAGCGCGGAACAGCTGGCATCTGCTGATGCCTCGCTGAAAGCGATTGAGGCTGCCGCCGCCGCCACGAAAGGGCACACCGCAGAATTGCATGGAGCTGCTGCGGCCATGAATTCCTTTTCCTTCGCCAGCCATCAGGCGCAGAAGGAGGTCGTCACCATAGGCCACGAACTGAGCCAGGGCAACATCAAGGGGGCCGCGAGTTCGCTGCTGGTGCTCGCAGAAGCGACCGGTGCGGCCGGTCTGCTGCTGTCCGGGACTGCCGTCATCATTGCGAGCGTCGCGGCTGTCATCGGCATCTTCGCTTTTGCGGCGATCAAGGGCGCCGAGGAGAGCCATGCGTTGGCGCGCGCCATCGACGTGACCGGCAACGCTGCCGGCTTGACGGCGGGCAAGTTCAACGATCTGGCCGTGGCGCAAGCCAAGCAGACGAACTCGACCATCGGTTCAACGCGCGAGGTGCTGCAGGCACTGGCCGCCAGTGGTCGCTTCACGGGCCAGGCGCTGGCATCCGCCAGCACCGCGGCTCTGCGGTTTTCCAAGGCCACCGGCGCGTCTGCGGAGGATGCTGCCAAGGAATTTGTCGGCCTCGCCGATGATGTCGTCGGCGGCGCCGACCGGATGAACCGGCAGTACCACTTCCTCGACGCGACCCAGCTGCACTACATCGAGACGTTGCACAAGCAGGGCGACGACCAGAAGGCGCTCATCGTCGCGACGGACGCGCTGTCAGAACGGCTCAAAGGCGTGTCCACGAACCTTGGAACGGTCGAGTCGGCCTGGCAGAGCGTCAAGAATGCGGCGAGCGGCGCCTGGGACGCGATGCTCAATGTCGGGCGCACCGAGACTGTGGAGCAGCAGCTGGCGCAGGTCGAAAAGCAGATCGAGCTGCGACGCAAATCGTTCTACCAGGCGCCGGCGGCATCGACCCCCTTGCCGCCTTCGATCTACACGCCCCAGCCGGCCCTGCAGGGCCGGCCGCCTTCGATCTATGACGTCCCCGCGCCGTCCCTGGCGCAGACGCAATCGATCTATGGCTCCCAGGAGGATGCCGACCTGCAGGCGCGCCAGGCCAGCCTGCAGGACGAACTCAAGTTCACGAACCGGATCGCAGAGGCGCAGGCCGCCAAGGTGCGCCATGAGCAGGCCGAGATCGCGGTGATGCGCCTGGTCGAGGAGAGCCTGACCAAGCAGGAAAAGCTGACGCGCGACCTCGCGAACGCGAATGCAATTTTCGACCGCGCCGGCCGGGCGCCGGATGACAAGGAACGGCTGAAGGTACTTGCCGACATCCGCGAGAAGGCTTTCCCGGCGCATGACCAGAAGTCGACCCTCGACCTGGACATCGCCAAGATCAAGGCATCGGCCCAGGCCGAACAGGAAATCTACAAGTCGACCGAGCAGGTCTTCAGCGCGCTGCGCTCTGCCGGCCTGATCGATGATGAACACTACTACGCCGAGAAGCTCTACCTCCTGCAGGCCAATTCGAAGGCCGAGCAAACGGCACTGACCGAAGAGATCGCGCGCCGTCGTGTTCAGAAGTTCACGGGCGATGGCGCGGTGAACGCGGCCAACGAGAACGCGAAGGCGATCACCGAGGCTGAGGCCAAGCTCGCGAAGGTGCGCAAGGACGCCGCCACGCAGGAGACGGTGCTCAGCTTCGAGAGCGTTGCCGCGCAGCGCCGGCGCGCCGCCGGCTACCTGGCCGAGGAGCTGGCGGCGCAAGAGTCGCTCGACGCGACCAAGCGCGCGCACGCCGAAGAGATCGCGCTGGTGGGCGTGGGCGGCGAGGACCGCATCCGCGCGCAGGCGATCTCGCAGATCACCAACAAGTACCAGTCCGAGATCGACCGCGCGAATGCGGACATCGCCGTCAAGCGCGCGGCTGCCGGCGGCATCGCGACGGCTGACGACGAAGAAGCCTACGCGAAGCGCATCGCGCTGCTGCAGAAGTTCCTGTCCGCGTCCCTGTCGGAGTGGGACGACCACTATGCGAAGCTCAAGGTAGCCGAGGCTGACGCCGTCAAGGGCTGGCAAAAGGGCCTGGCCGACTACCAGACCAGCGTTGGCAGCATGGTCGACCGCGTCAGCAAGGGCGTCGGCGACGCGTTCAAGAGCCTGGAGGACGCGCTCGTGACGTTCGTCACGACCGGCAAGACCAGCTTCAAGAGCCTGGCGGACTCCATCGTGGCGAGCATGGTGCGCATCGCCGTGCAAGAGGAGATCACCAAGCCGCTCGCGGGCTTCCTGCAGGGCGGCGCGGCGGCCACCGCGAACAACCCCAACAGCAGCGGCCTGCTCACCAGCTTCCTGAACCTGTTCAGCTCCAGCAAGACCTCGGGCGCCGCCGGCGATACGGCCATGGGTGGCGCCGCCGGCGTGCTCGGTGCAGTCGACTCGCAGGCGGCCAACGCGGCGGCGGCCTCGGAGACCCAGCTCGCCGCGTCCGCCACCGCGGCGTCAGGCACGATGACCGCGGCAGCGGCCTCCACCGAAGCCGCGCTCGCGACGCTGTCGGCGGCAGCGAGTTCCGCGGCTTCGGCCCTGGCCACCGTGGCCGCCAATGCGGCGGGCTCTTCCGGCAGCACCGGGGGCGGTCTGGGCGGCATCCTCGGCCTGTTTGGTTCGGGCTCGGGCGGTGCTGGTGCTGGTGCCGGCGTGGTCGACAACGGCAGCATCAACCTGTTCGCGGACGCGGCACCGGGCCTGGCTGTGGGTGGCCGCGCGCTGCCCGGCAAGCTCTACCCGGTGACCGAACGCGGCGCTGAAGTGTTGGACGTCAATGGCAAGCAGTACCTCATGACCGGCAGCTCGCGCGCGAACGTGAGCCCGCTGTCGACGTCGTCGCAGTCGGCCACGCAACGGCCGATCCAGATCATCCAGAACTTCCCGGCCGGCACCAGCAAGGCCACCGCTGACCAGGCCGCGGCGCAGGCGGGCGCGGCCGTGCGCAAGGCTTACGCAAGGGTTCGCTGACATGGAATTCGTCGACATTGAGTTTCCGCGCCGCATCGCGTTCCACGCGCGCGCCGAGGCCGAGTGGCAGACCGAGCTGACCGCAGTGCTCTCGGGCTTTGAGGCAACCAACCAGAACTGGGCCCAGACGCGGCACGCCTACGACGCCGGGCTCGCGATCCGCTCGGCCTCGGACTACCTGCAGGTCAAGACGCACTTCCACGCCATGCGCGGTCGCGCGAAGTCGTTTCCCTTCCTGGACCCGATCGACCACACGGTGACGCAGGCCGCCGGCGTGCTGACTGCCGCGGGCTCGAACTGGCAGATGTTCTACCGCTACGGTTCGGGCGGCAGCGCCTATGACCGCAAGATCACGCGGCCCCGCACGGGCACGATCGCCGTCTTTCGCACGCGCTCCAGCGTCACGACCAACGTGACGGGCTCGGCCACGATCACCTACACGACCGGTGTCGTTGCGATCAGCGGGCACGTCAGCGGCGACACCTACGCCTGGTCGGGCGAGTTCTTCGTGCCGTGTCGCTACGACATCGACCGCCTGCCCGGCGTGATCGTCGACAAGCACGTAGGCGGCCGGGCGGGCACCGATCTGCTCGTGGACTGCGACTCGGTGCCGCTGGTGGAGGTGCGCGAATGAAGACGGTTTCCGGCGCGCTCGCGGCGCACCTGGCCGGCAGCGCGCACACCATGGCCACGTGCTGGCTGGTGACGCGCACCGACGCGCAGGTCTTCGGCTTCACCAGCCACGACCTGCCGCTGGTGATCGGCGGCGTCACCTACGAGGCGGCGCTGGGCATCGATCGCAGCGCGGTGGAGACGAACGCGGGCATCGCGGTGGGCAACGCCTCGGCGCTCGGCTTTCTCAACAGTGAATCGATCACCGAGGCGGACCTGCTCGCCGGCGTCTGGGATCACGCCGAGATGCGGATCTTCGAGGTGAACTGGGCCGACCTCACGATGGGCGACCTCAAGCAGCTGCACGGATGGCTCGGCCAGGTCACCGTCGAAGGAACCGGCTTCAAGGTGGAGCTGCGCGGCATCGCTGACCCGCTGAATAAGAGCATCGGCGAGATCATCGGGCCGTCGTGCACCGCCGCGCTCGGCGACGCCCGCTGCACCGTCGACCTCACCGACTTCACGACGACGGGCACCGTCACGGCGGTGACCAGCAACCGCGTCTTCGACACCGACCTGGCCGGCTCCACGGTTCGGCTGACGCCCAGCACCACCGGCGCGCCGGATGAGAACTACTTTGCGCTCGGGCTGCTGACCTGGACGACCGGCCTGAACGCGACCAGGCGCATCGAGGTCAAGTACAGCACCACCGGCGGCACGATCACGCTGCAGCTGCCGATGGCCGCGGCGGTCGCGGGCGGCGACACGTTCAGCATCGTCGCGGGCTGCTCCAAGGCGTTTGCGACGTGCCGCGACCGATTCAACAACGCCGTCAATTTCCGGGGCTTCAAGGACCTGCCCGGCATCGACAAGATTCTGAGGTTCGGCGGGCAATGAGCGAGTTCACCAGCCTGCGGGCCTACGCGCGCGCGATGCTGCACAACGACTGCCTACGCCTGACGCGTGCGACGCAGACCATGCGCTGCTCGGCCGGTTGGGTCGAGATCGTGTTGCACCGGTGCGGCCAGTGGCAGACCGAGCTTTCGATCATCTTGCCCAACGTGCAGGTGCCAGAGCACCGGCACGTGCGCTGCGAGAGCTACGACCTGGCGCTCGCCGGAGCCGGCTGTATCAGCGTGCTGCCGCGCGTGGTCGACCTGCACCCACGTTTGGATGATGTGCCGCTTGCGGCGCAGCTCCTGCACGTTGCGCGCGGGGCATGGCATGGCGGCCAGGCCGGGCCCCAGGGCGGCGCGTTCCTCACGTTTCAGCGCTGGGACGGCCCGGCGGACTTCATCAGCACAGACTGGGAGACTCGATCATGATCACGCGCGCCGAGATCGTCGCGGAGGCACGTTCGTGGATCGGCACGCCGTGGCGGCACCAGGCGCACCTCAAAGGCGTGGGTTGTGATTGCGGCGGCCTCGTGCGGGGCGTGATGATTGCCAGCGGTCTGATGCCCGCAGATCCGCGCACCTGGCCGGGCGCGGCGGAGTTTGACGGCTACGCCCGCCGGCCAGATGGCGTGTCCTTCAGGCGCGCATGCGACCGCTTCCTGCGACCCATCGAGCCGGCCCGGGCCGCCGCCGGCGATGTCGTTTTGATTGCCTTCGAGGCGAATCCGCAGCACGTCGGTGTCCTGGTGCCCTACGCCTACGGCGGCTTGGCCATCGTGCATGCGCTCGTCGCCGAGCGCCGCGTCGTCGAGCACCGCCTCGATCAGGTCTGGACCAGCCGTGTCGTCGCGTACTACGCGCTGCCCGGCGTCGCTGACTCCGAACAGGTTTGAGCATGTCAGTGCAACTCGCGTTCACGGTAGTCGGCTATGCGGTCGGCAGCTATTTCGGCTACCCGCAGCTTGGCACGCTTGTGGGCGCGCTCGTCGGCGCCGAAGTCGCGCAATCAATGCTTCCCGATTCGACGACCTCCGGCCCGCGGCTGTCCGACCTCAAGACGCAGACCAGCACCTACGGCGCCGACATCCCGTACCTATTCGGCACGAACCGCGTCGCGGGCAACGTCATCTGGGCGGCCGATCTCATCGAGGTTGAGACGGACACGACCACGTCGGCCGGCGGCAAGGGCAGCGGCCCGACGCAGACCACGATCACCTACGCCTACTACGGCAGCTTCGCGGTGCTGCTGTCGTTCGGGCCATGCCGTGGTATCCGCCGAATCTGGGGCGATCAGGTGTTGATCTATGACGGCGGCGTTGACCCGCCGGTGGGCAACGTCGACTACGCCTTCTACCAGGGCACCGAGACCCAGCTGCCCGACCCGACGATGGAGGCCGCTCTGGGCGTCGGCAACGTGCCGGGCTACCGCGGCTACTGCTATGTGGTCTTCAATCGGCTGCCGCTGGAAAAGTTCGGCAACCGCATTCCGAGCATCACCGTTGAATTGACGGCCGATGGTGAGTTCTTCGGGGCCGGAACCGCGCTGGGCCCGAACCCGTTCGTCCCCGGCGGCTTTGCTGGCATCGACTGGGGCCACCTGATCATGGGCGGCGCGCAGCGCAATGACGGCCAGGTCGTGATGCTGACCTATCCGAACTGCACGTCGGCCTCTCACGCGCCCGGCATCGAGCTGAAGGTGATTGACCAGGTCAGCGGCCTGGCGCTGCTGACGGTCGACTATCCGAGCATCGAGGGAACGAACGAGGTCATCGATCAGAACCTGATGTGCTACGTCCCGCCCAGCGATGAAGTGTGGGTCAGCGGGACCGGCGCGAAGGTCTATCGGTACAACGCGCAGACGTTCGCGCCTACCGGGACGATCACCCTGTTTGCGGGCGCCGCGAAGCTGGCCTACGAGCCGACCACGCGCCGCGTCTACTTCCGGCCGGACGCATCGTGGATCTGCGCGGGCGGTGAGTTTGTCGTGCTGGGCGCCGGCGCCTTCAACATCGACGTGCTGCGCCTGCGGTTCCCGGTGCCGCATCCGTTTTTCGTCACCGACTGCGGCTCGATCGGCGTGGACGGCACGATCAACTACGAGTCGATGTCGGCGATCATCACGACGGTGCCCCTGGTCTTCCTGACCGATGGCGCGGCGCAGAGCCACCGCGCCTGCTTTGATCCGACACGCCGCCGCTACGTCGCCATCGGCAGCCGGATCTGGACGATCACCGATTCCCTGACGCCGGTCATCACGGTGCACCCCTACCCGGCGTCGGTGAGCGCCGGCGGCCTGGAGTGGATCGCCTATGACAGCGCGACCGATAGCATCATCATGATGGGCGAGGTCGTCGGCATCGTGACCGTCACGATTCTCGACGCAGAAACGTTCGCGGTGCTCTATCAGGCGGGCGTGACCGGCGACGGTAATCTGGGCATCAACTTCGCGTTCCCGCAGGTGGCGGGGAGCCTCCTGGTGCTGGGCTCCTACCAGACCTGGCGCCTGGACTATTTCGCCACGACGGTCGGCGCCGCGGTCGCCCGGCTCTGCACGATCTCGGGGATGGATTCTGGCGAGTTCAACGTCTCGGAGCTGACGCAGTTGCTGCGCGGCTACCTGATGGCGGCCCTGAGCCCGGCGCGCGGCGCGATCGAGCAGCTGTCGACGGCCTACCTGTTCGAAGGCACCGAGCAGGACGACATCCTGTATTTCAGGCGGCGCGGCGGCGCGACCGTGGCCACCATCACGGCTGACGAATGTGGCGCCGGCGTCGACAAGGCCGACCAATTTCCGATCAGCAAGGATCGCGCGCAAGAGGCTGACCTGCCGGCGCGCCTGTTCGTCGCCGCGCCGGACCCCTTCACCGACTACCAACCAGGATCGCAGTACGGCGAGCGCCGCGCCATCAACGCCGGCGACGACCAGCAGGTGCAGCTGGCCACGGTGCTGACGGCCACCGAGGCGCGGCGCCTGGCCGACGCCTTGATCTTCGACCGCTGGGCCAGCCGCAACAGCCGCAAGTGGACGACCGCGCGCAAATACACGCGCCTGGTGCCCACCGACACGGTGCTGCTTGATGGCGAGCGCGTGCGCGTGATGCGCCGCAGCGACGACGGCCCCGTCATCCATTGGGAGGGCGTGACCGATGACGCCGACGTCGTCAATCAGCTGGTGAACGGCGTGCAGGGCGAGTTCCCGGGCCAGGTCGTTCCGATCCAGGTGCCGTCCGAGATGGTGCTGCTGGACACCGCGTTGCTGCGCGACGCCGACGACACGCCAGGCGCCTACGTGGGCGTCTATGGTCAGGCGCCGTACTACCGCGGCACGCTGGTGTTCGCCAGCGATGACGGCGGTTCGACCTGGGTTCGGCAGGCGACGATGCCCAGGCCGGGCACGTCGGTGGGCACGTCGACCAATGCGCTGGCCTCGTTTGCCGGCGGCTTCGTCTTTGATGAGGACAGCACGATCAACGTCGCGATGCACAACGGCGAGCCCAGCAGCGTGACGCGGGCCCAGGTGCTGGCCGGGTCGAACGGCGCTGCGGTGCAGTCCGGCAGCACGTGGGAGATCATCCACTACCGCACCGCGACGTTGGAGACGGACGGCACCTACACGCTAAGCGGGCTGCTGCGCGGCCAGCGCGGCACGGGCTATGCGATCGATGGGCACGCCGCCGGTGACACCGTGGTGCTGCTGGAAGTCCCCACGGTGCGCACGATCAACATCGAGTCCGGCCTGATCGGCGTGACGCGCGCCTACCGCCCGGTCTCGGTGGGCGATTCGATCTCGGAAACCGCGGAGCAGGACGTGGCGATTGCGGCCGAACGCCTTAAGCCCTGGAGTCCGGTCGATCTGCGCGCCGCGCGCGACATCGGCAGCCTGGACATCACCTTCAGCTGGAAGCGGCGCACGCGTCTGAGCACGCGTTTTGTCGGCTCGGGCGGCATCAACGTGCCGCTCGGCGAGGCCACCGAAGCCTACGAGGTCGAGGTCTACACGGATGGGACGTACACCACCCTCGTGCGCACGATCACCGGGCTGAGCAGCGCGTCGGCGGCCTACAGCGCCGCTGATCAGTCGTCGGACGGATTCACCCCGGGCGACCCGATCCCGGTTCGCGTTTTTCAGCTCTCGGCCGTGGTTGGCCGTGGCCATCCACTTGAGGCGCAAGCATGAGCATTCAACAAGTCGCGGACGGGCAAGTCCACCCGGAAGTGCCCATCAACGAGAACATGGCCGCGCTCGGGCAGGCGTTCGTCTTCTCACACGACGTCACGGCCGACACGGGCCTGGTGGTGGGGATCAATGGCGGGGACTTCGACGTCTCCTCGGTGGCGGATACGACCATCACTGCCACGGACAACACGACGAACTACATCGTCGCGCACCGAAGCACCCACGCGGTTACCACCGCGACGTCGACCACGAACTGGAACAACACCGCGACCTACGGGCGCGTGGGGCGCGCCGTGTTCGCCTCGGGCGTCCTGACCTGGCATGACGAGCGCTACAGCGCGGGCGGCATCTTCGACCATGCCGCCGCGTTGGGCGGCGGCACCGTCACCAGCGTCGCGGCCACGGTGCCGAGCTTCCTGTCGATCTCGGGCTCGCCGATCACCAACAGCGGCACGCTGGCCATCGACTACAGCGGCACCGCGCTGCCGATCGCCAATGGCGGCACCGCCGGCACGACGGCGTCCGCGGCGCGCACCGCGCTCGGCCTGGCCATCGGCACGGACGTCCAAGCCTATGACGCGGAACTCGCGGCGCTCGGCGGCCTGACGTCGGCCGCCGACAAGATCCCGTATTTCACCGGCAGCGGCACCGCGGGGCTGCTGACGCGCGACACGGACGGCACGCTCGCGGCCAACAGCGACAGCGTGCTGGCCACGCAGAAGGCGGTCAAAGCCTACGTCGACAACGTCGTCAGCGGCGGCGCCGCCGGCGTGATGATCTTCAAGGGCGTCATCGACTGCTCGGCGAACCCGAACTATCCGGCGGCCACGTCGGGCTGGGTCTACAAGGTCAGCATCGCCGGCAAGATCGGCGGCGGCTCCGGCGTGAACGTCGAGGTCGGCGATACCGTCTATTGCACGACGACGAACGCGGGCGGCGATCAGGCGACGGTCGGCGCCGACTTCAACATCGCGCAGGAGAACATCGACGGTGCAGTGATCGGCCCCGCGAGCGCCACGGACGCCCACGTGGCGCTGTTCGATGGCTCGACCGGCAAGCTCATCAAGGACAGTGGGCTGACGCTCAGCGGCGCCAATACCGGCGATCAGACGATCACCCTCACGGGCGACGTGACCGGCAGCGGCACGGGCTCGTTCGCGGCCACCATCGCCAATGACGCGGTCACCTACGCCAAGATGCAGAACGTCTCGGCGACCTCGCGCATCCTGGGCCGCAAGACGGCCGGCGGCGGGGACACCGAAGAATGCACGCTGTCCGACGTGCTGGACTTCATCGGCTCGGCGGCGCAGGGCGACATCCTCTATCGCGGGTCTTCGACGTGGGCGCGCCTGGCCGCGGGCACGCAGTATCAAAAGCTCGAAACGCAGGGCGCCTCCGCCAATCCGTCCTGGGCCGACACGCCGGTGGTGTTCGGCCTGTTCTTCGGCGGCAAGCCGGCGGCATCCGAACTCCTCTACAAGCACAAGTTCACGCGCCAGCTCAAGCTCGTGTCTTCGCTGACGGGCAGCCAATTCGACTGCAACACGAACCCGGCGGCCACCTGGACGTTCACGCTGAACAAGAATGGCTCCAGCATCGGCACCGTGGCTTTCTCGACCTCCGGCACGCCGACCGTCACGTTCTCGTCAGACGTCACGTTCGCGGTGGGCGACAACATGACGTTGACCGCGCAAGGCACGCAGGACTCGACCGGGGCCGACGTCTCGTTCGACCTGAAGTTCGCGCTCGCCTGATCCACCACGACACCCGCGGAGCACCCGACACCATGCAGCAGTTCACCGCCTTCGACGGCAAGACCTACGACGTCAGCGACGCCTTCGGCCCCATCGACCCGAACGCCGAGGGCCTGAGCGGTGAGGACCTCCACCGCATCGAGGGGCGCCGCGCCACGCTGGACAACATCGTCCGATTCCTCGGCGGCCTGACGCCGGCAGAAGCGCTGGGCGACGGCGCCACGCTCGACCAGGTGCACGGCAACGCCTGGGAGCCCGACACCTGTGGCTGCCGTCTGCATTTCCTGTTCGACCACTACGCGACGCCGGAGCAGCGTGTGCATGTGGCCCATGCGCACCATGCGACGCGGCACTGCCAGCACCATCAGCACCTCAAGGACGACCACCAGGCGCACCACGAGGAAGTCCTGGCCGAGAACCAGCACAAGAACCACGCGGTGGCGGCCGTCGCCGATCACCTGGGCGTGCCGCCTCACGAGATCACGTGGTCGCATGACGACGATCGCCGGTTGACGCTCAAGCATCCGAAGCTGGTCAAAGACAAGGGGCTCAATGCCAAGCTCGGCGCGCTCGGCCGGGTCGTTCAACTGGCGCAGGGCTGAACGTGTCCAAGACGATCATCGGCGCGGCGTTCACCCTGGTCGACTTCTTCGACACGTCTTCACTGACTGCGCGTTGGTGGGGCCTGGCCGCCGGCTCTGACAACGCCGGTTCGACTACCGAGGCATGGGCGCAATGGAAGATCAACAACGCCGGGACGTTGGCTGACCTGACGTTCAACGTGCTCACGAACACCAACACCAGTTCGGCGACGCTCAATAGCCGCGTCGGCGGTGCGAACGGCAATCTGACGGTCTCGATCGCTGGCAGCGCCACCGGAGCGATGTCCGATTCGACCCATAGCGATAGCCTGAGCGCCGGCAATGCGATCAACATGCAGTTCGGCGCGCTCGGATTCCTGAAGCACGTGACGTTTGCCGGCAGCCTGCACTGTTCATTCAACGGCACGTCGAGCGTGGCCGCCGGCTGGCAGTGCCTCAGCAGCTATGCCACCGGCGGCCAGACGACGTTCAACCTGGGCAACGCCAGCCAGACGTCCTTCGTGAATCCTACGGGGCTCATCGGGAACATGAACAACACCACCGAGGCGCTGTTCGCTCAGGTGCCCATTCGGTCAGCCGGCACGTTCTCCCGTGGGTCGATCTATATCACGACGAACACATCGACCAACAGCCTGAGCTGCACCTTCCGGGTCACCGGCGCGAACGGCAACATCGCGCTGTCGATTGGTGCGTCGTCCACCGGGTTCATCGAGGACACCACGCACTCAGACAGCGTGACGACGACCGACAAGGTTTGTTGGGCTACGACCTCGGGCGCCGGGACGGTCAACGCCAAGGTTGTCTGCCTGGGCGTGAACTTCGCGTCCTCCGGCACGAATTGGGATCTACGGTCCGGCAAGAGCAAAGGCACGGCGACCACTTCGTTCACCAACGGGGTGACCGCCTATGTGTGCCCGATCGGGGGCAACGACTCGTTGTCAGGCGATCCGACGGGCGGCTGGTCGACCACCGAGACAAAGGTACAGACCAAGGCCCCGTTCGCCTTCTATGGCGACCACATGATCGTCATCCGGGCCTCTATTTCCGGTGGCCAGACCACGCCCACGACGATGACCGCCCGGGTGAACGCCGCCAATGGCCTGGGGAGCATTTCGTTGACCAGCAGCACCACGGGGATCTACGAGGATTCGACGCATGTCGACAGCCTGAGCGCCGGCGACCTGCTGGCCTTCGCATTCCTGCAGACCAACGGTTCGAACGACCAGATCCAGACGGTCGGCATCCGAGGTGACACTGTCAACCCGGCGGGCGCGGGTGGCCGCAGTCGCCGGGTCACGCCCATCCTCTATTGCTGACCGCCGCCGCCGCGCCGACACGAGCGATAGCCAAACACTGACTCAGCCCATCCGTAGCCCCCGACTGCGCCGCCGCGCCATGCCGCACATGATCACCAGTCAAGACATCATCGGTTGGACCGCGGCGGCGACTGCCGCAGTGACCACCGTTGGAGGCGTCGCGCTCCTGCGGCGCCGTTTGAGCCGGGATCGAACGGAGATGACGAAGGACCGCGTCGAAAGCGTGTTCATCACGCAGCTGCTCAAGGAACGCGACGAGGCCGTGGGCATGGCGCGCGAGGCGTGGCGTGATCGACAGGTGGACGTCGAGTCGATTGCGCGCCTGCAGAGCCAGAACGCCTACCAGCAAGCGGAGATCGAGCGGCTGAAGTCCGAGTTCGGATCTCTCAAGCGCCTGATCGCGCGCCTCTATCCCGAGACGCGCGTGTTCCTGGAATCGGACTTCCAGCAGCTGTCCGATGAGGACGACGGCAAACACTGACCGGAGGACGCCATGCTGATGACGCTACTGTCCATGGTCGGGGGCGGGCTCTTTCGCCTGCTGCCCGAGCTGATCGCGCTGTTCAAGGGCAAGCAGGACGCTGACCACGAGTACCGCATGACCGAACTGCAGCTCAAGATCGACGAGGCGCGCGCGAGCCAGCAGATCGACCTCGCGCACGCGCAGGCCGAGATCGCGGCGAACGCGGCCGACATGGCGGGCATGGTCGAGGCGCTCAAGGCGCAGGGCACGGCAACCGGAATCACCTGGGTGGACGCGTTGAGCGCGACGGTGCGGCCAGTGCTTACCTACTGGTGGTGCCTGGTGCTCTACACCGCATCCAAGACCATGACCGTCATCGTCGCGTGGCAGGCGCACACCAGCCTGGCCGACATGGCGCCCATCGTCGTCACGCAGTTCGACGAGGCTGTCATCGGCAGCATCTTCGCCTTCTGGTTCGTGGATCGCGCGCTGCGCAAGCAGAACCAGCCGCCCAAGGCGTGACGCGGTGACCGACGACCGCGCCGCCGCCGTCACCGAGCAGCTGGCCGAGCGATTCGAGGGCTTCCGCGCGCGCCCCTACCTGTGCCCTGCCGGCGTGCCGACCATCGGTCTGGGCGCAACGAGCTACCCGAACGGCCGGCGCGTGACGATGAGCGATCCGCCGATCACCCGTGAGGTCGGACAGCAGCTCATGCACGCCCAGGTGACGCAGGTCTACCAGCCCGGCACGCGGGCGCTGTGCCCGCGCCTATCGGGTGACGCATTGGGCGCGATCACCGACTTTGCGTTCAATCTTGGCCTGACGCGCTTGAAAGGATCGACGCTGCGCCGAAGAGTGAATGCGGGCGACATGGCGGGCGCCGCGGTTGAGTTGATGAAGTGGATACGAGGCGGAGGCCGCGTACTGCCGGGCCTGGTGCTTCGTCGTCGAGCTGAAGCTGGTTTCCTGCCCTGAGAGAATCGAATGAACATGGTGTCCATTGATCGTGATTGCGCGAGCGTGCCGTCCGTGAAGGTCGCGGGCATCGTGCCGCTGGTGTCCGAGGCGGCGCTGCCGCTGGGCTACGTGCTCACGGTGCGCCGCGCGACGTCGCGCGGCTACGACTTCATCGCCTGCCCCTGGGTGCGTGATGCTGCCTCTGCTGAGGATCTTGCCGAGGAGATCCGGTCGGCGTGCGGCGGCTACTTCGCGAGCAACCTGCCCGAGCAGAACTCACACGGCCGGCGCACTTGGACCATTCAGCTCGAAGGTGGCCAGCGCGTGGTGCTGGGCGTGATGCCTTGCCTGCCGGCGCCGCAGCTGCAATTTCCTCGGCTGTTCACCGACTGGACGCCCCTGCAGGACTAGGCGTCCTGGGCGAATTGCTGGTCAAGAGCGCGCCGCAGCTCGTGCTGCGCCTGCTCAAGATGGCCCAGCGCCAGCTCGCCCTCCTGCTGGGCCATCTCCTGCAGGATCGGCAGCCCGCCGGCGATGGACTCCTCGACCTCCTCACGCGTGGCAGCACGGCCTTCGGCGAACCACTGCATGGACTCGGCCGGGCCGATTCGAAAGACGACGCCACCATTCGAGCGGTGCGGGCGGTAGGTCTTGGTGACCCACACCAGGCAGACGCCGGGATTGCGTTCAAGCATGACGCCGCCGGGCGCCTTCTTTTCCTCGGGCATCCCCGCCTCGCGCCGCCTCGCGTGCGGGCGTGACAGGAAGGGACAGGAGATCGCCGCGTAGCGCGCGCATTCCAGGTGCGACGGCGGCTCAGCCGAGATCCGATTGAGCGCGCACATGGGGCCCAGCACGAACGCCTTGTAGGCGCCCAGCGCATTGCCGCAGAGCCAGCAGCGTTGATCGCGAACGCAGACGTTCAACCAGCTCGGTTCGACTATCCGATGGTCGGGCTCACCGTTAACTATGGCCACGAAAGCGGGCACCGGAAAGCCGCGCTTGTCGATGGGCAGGCCGCGCATCTTCGGGGGCAGGGCGGGCAAGCCCGGCCGCAGCATGGGTTCGGTCATGGACGTTTCTCCCGCGTCGTGATGTTGGTCACCGATGTTCGTTCCAGTGCCACATGGCTTCAAGTGCCGCCTGGCGCCGGGTCAGCTCCGGCGGATCCGGCGGCAGCGTGCCGCCGCAGCAGTGGCACAGGCCACGCAGATGATTGAGCCCGCCGATGACCGTTCGCAAGTGGCATTCGTAGTGCAGCGGGCGCTCGCGTGTCGCCGGCGGATCGATGCTCACGTGCGGCACGAGCACGCCGCTCTCGCCCCAGAGGATCGGCTCGCCGCATCGGTCACAGTCCTGCCCAATCGGCGTTGGGACGTGCGGCATGTCGGACTCGTAGGGGGCACCGTAGGCCGGACCGAACCATCTCATGGCGAATCTCCTAGAGGTGAGGACTGTTCGATGTCGGCGATCCGGGCGCGCAGCTTGGCGCGCAGCGCCAGCCAGTCGATCCAACGATATTCGGCGGTGCCGACTACCCACGTCAGCATTGCGCCAGTGACCGCTGCCCGCAGGAAGTGCTCCGTGAGCAAATTCAACAGGGTCATGAGCAGCAGCGCAAAGCCGGAAACCCGTGAAATCCATGTACCCAGGCGCACGCGCTTGTGCGCCCACTCCGCTTCTTGAATCATCGACTGCAGCAGCGCAGATTGCTCAGCGACCTGTGCCGGCGTCAGTGCGGAGTCGTCACGCTCATCGCTCATTGCTTGTGCTCGCGCTTGAGCCCCGAGTGCTTGGCGCCGGTGGCCTCGTCGAATCGGGCGGAAACTTCCAGCATCTGCATCGCAGCCGTCCCGGTCATCGTAGCCATCAGCGAGAGCGCGCCGAGCGTCGATTCGAGATCCTGCTGCTGCGCCTGCTTGTCACCGCCATAGTCCGCCGCCTTCGATCGAAGGCGGATGATGTGGCCGTCCTTGTGCGGCTCCAGCATCAGCTTCGACCAGGGCGCGTCGAGGTGCATGATCACCTCAGCTCGCCCGAGCTGGCCAGCCATGACGACGTGGCCGATCAGGTTGTGGCGCTGCATCACTTCGATGACCTCGGCGCGTGCGCGTAGTAGCTTCTCGCGCTCGTCTGCTTCCTCGCCGCCCACGTCGATTTTGTAGAGGTGGCGCGAGGGCAGCATGAACGGCGGCAACTCAGCCGCTAGCCGCTCGGCGTCGAGCTTGTTGTCAGGCGTGATCGTCAGCACGTATGCCTCGATCGGAATCCCGGCCGACGTGTGCCCAGCCCAGATGCGCACCGGCACCTTGACGCCGTTGATTGGCGCGTCGTACAGCTCGGGCGTGGGCTCCAGGGTGATGTTCATGGTTTCAGGTCGGTCATCGGCGCTCATGCGTAGATCCTCTTGAAGTTGGCCCCGCGCACGTAGGTCTTCGCGGCGGCGTCGTAGACGGCATTGCCTGGTGCCTGCTGCAGATAGTCCTGAATGTCTCGCGACGCCTGGGGCATCGAGATCCCGAAGTAATCCACCAGCGCGCCGCGGTTGAGCGTGCCGTATTCGTGCAGCAGGAAGTCGATCATCCGCTGGCGTTGTTCTTGGGCGTAGGTCATCGTCATGGGCCGTTCGCGATCCGTTCCAGTTCGGCCTTGACTTGCTCGCGCACGATGGCGGCCTCAGCGCGCGCGATGGCCAGGATGAAGTTGTGTCCGGCCTCGGCCTGCTCCCAGGTGGTGTAGCGCTGGAGCATGCCGTCGAGCGGTCCGTCGAAGACGATCGTCTCGAACCAGAGCGGCGGCCCGCCCCTCCAGTGCTGGTGATTGAGCCCGAGGAACACCGTGCTCACGCGCATGCCGCCCGCATCGTCGTCGCCCACGTGCCGCTCGTTCAGGTGGCTGGTCGCTTCGAGCCAGCGCGCCCAGGTCATGAGGTTGCACTCTTTGACCTGGTGCCCGACGAGGATCGCGTGCCGGGGCTTCATGGCCGTGCGCCTGCTGACCCGCGCGCCGCCACGGCGCGCCGCACCGATCCGCGAAGGTGGCTCTCGAAGGGTGACGCCGGCGCCGAGTCGATGAGCGCGAGCACTTCCGAGACCCGCACGCAGCTGTCGCACAGCTCGCACTTCAGCGCCGCCGCTTCGATGGCGAACGTGCTGTTCGCTTCGATGGTCTTTTGCATCTCGGCCAGATAGGCCGCCACGATGAAGCTGTCCATCAGTGCGTCTCGTCCGTGGAGGGCAGGGGCATCGCCGGCGGCAGCGGCGCACCATTCGCCGCGGTCAGCTCGCGGTGGATGTCGGCCAGCGTTGGCCCGTACATGAGCATGACGCGGTCGCTGCCGCCCATGGGGCCCAGGTCGACGACGATGGGCTGGCCAGCGGTCAGGCGACGCACGTTATCGGCGTCGATTCCCAGCACAAACGATCCGTTGCTCAGGCGTGCTCGCAGCATGTGGTCTCCTGGTTCTCAGTGGCGTGATGGTGCAGGCGCAGCGGCCTCGTTCAGCACGGCGTCGAGCTTCTCGCGCAGATAGGTGAGGTAGCCGGCGTGCAGGCTGCCGCTGCGCACGAGGTCTGCCACGGCGTGCAGCTGTTCATCGCGTGACAGGCCGCCGGCGGCAGCGCCGAGGGCCACCAGCAGGTCAGCCAAGTCCCGCCTGACCTCGCGCAGGTCAATCTCAGGCAACGCCGCTGTCGATTCGACGATCTTCGTCATAGCCAGGTCTCCACGATGGGGGGCTCGTCACCGGGCGCGCGCCGAAGGCAGGTCAGGCCGCGGCGGTGGAACTCGGACCGCAATGCATCGAGCGTGGGCGCCGTGATGACGTCGTCCGTCGCGCGCGGGCCGTCCGGGTGAACCTCCCAGCGGCGCGCGACGAATAGATCGGGCACGTCGATCGGATGGTCGTACACCGTCCACATCGACAGCAGGTTGGCTCGTTCCGTCACAGCCATATGAACTCCAGGCGCACCCAGTTGACTGCACTCGGGTCCATCAGCTCGCGCGCGTGCGCCATGGCCTGGTCGCGACGCTGCTCGAACACCGCTGGCCCCGAGAGGTCGGTGCGGTCTGCCTCACGGTCTTGCGAGGTGTAGTCGACCCGCAGCGTGTATTCGGGCATCGGCTCATCAGGGATGATTCCGGCCGTCACGGTGAAAAATGCTCTGGCGGTGGCTGGCATTGCTGGTTCCTCTCCTTATTGCTTCTGGCGCGGTTCGATGATTGCCGGCGAGCCCACGACGAGGTCGCGATATATGCCGTCGTCGTCCTGCAGCAACGGCATCGAGCCGGCGAACATGCCGCCGCCCTCGACGTGCAGGGCGCCGTCGAAGCCCAGCACCAGGCTGCGCCCGTTGGTCGAGGCGAGCATCACCATGGCCGCGATGGTCTGGCCGCAGTAGGTCAGCTCCACGAACTCGCCGCGGGAGAGCTTATTGGGGGCAGTCACAGGCAGGGCATCCATCGTGGTGAAAGTGAAGGGGTTCGCCGTGCGGGCAGCAGATGGAGCCGCAGACCGCGCATTCGTCGGTTTCGCATTGCGCGAGCAGGGCGTCAACGATGTCGGCCGGTTGCTTCGCTTCAACCGCCACCTGGATGGCCGCGTGCAGCGCGCGCGTCTCTTCAGGCGGCATGCGCGAGCCGATCAGGAATTCCGAGATCAGGTCGGCCCCGCGTGGGCCCTGGTTCTTGTCAGCCATTGTCAAAACCTGCGTCGTGAAGTCATGCATGAACTTGCGTGCGCCCTTGACTCGCTTCAGGGCAACATCCCTCTCGGCCGTCACACTGGCGAGCTGGGCCGTGATGGCATTGACTTCGCCCATGACGGTCAGCCACGCCTTGTCCTGTAGGTCGTCGGAGAGGTGCTGGACGGCCGTCGCATAGTCGCGAATCGCCCAAAGCAGCCGGCCGACGTCCATAGGGGTCGTTGCGTTGGTCATGCGTCCGGTTCCCTTGGGATTTTTCGCCGCTTGTTCCCGGCGTTCAATTCGTTAAAAAGGCGCGCAAGTTGGTCGCCTGTCCTCTTTATGCTGGCAGGGTCGGCAATGTTTGCCTGTGCCATTGCAGCCTCATAAAGTTTCCACGCAGACATGCCGCCCGAATAGAAAGCGAAACGGAACAATTCGCGGGCTCGCTCTGGGAGCCTCGTAGTACCCTCCGGGGCATCCTCCAAGATGAGGTCTTCCCACAGATGCCATAGGTCAGCGAAGGTGTCTTCGTTGATGCTCATTGCGGCCTCGGGAACGTAGTGAAGGTCAGATCACAGTGCGGGCACCGGCAAACCTCAACCGGGTTCGCGGTGGGCGCCATGCCCAGGAATTCGGCGTCGGGATGGCTCCAGCGGTAGCGATCCTTGTCGGCCTCGGCCATCGGCGCGTCGGCCGTGCAGGTGCGGCGCTGCAGGTGCCCGTACATGCCCTCGTTGAGGATCCGCATGAGGGTGTCGAGATCCGGCTCACTCATGGTCCGCCCCTTTCGGCACGGTGCGCAAAATCTGATCGGTCTTGCGCTGCCAGCGGAGCCGCAGCACGGTTCGCCAGCGGCGCGCCTCGGGCGAGCGATGCTGGGTGTCGTTGCCCGTGATGAGCCGGAGGCCGTCGAACATCGCGAACGCCCGCGACTCCATGCGCGCCGGCGCACCGCGCCGCTGGAGGCCCCACCTCATCTCCATGAGGCGTTCGCGCACGTCGTATTCCTTGAAGGGGCGGGAGCGGCGCACGTCATGTTCCTTCCAGGTTCAAGATCGGATTCCGAAGAAGGACAGCGCAATGCAACGCGCCAGCAGCCATCGCTTCGTGAATGGCCTTCCCGAACTCGGTCGCGATGGGGCCCTCGGCGACGCCGCCGAACTCCGCTGCCGCCTCCATGCAGATCGCGGCGGCCTCCTCGCGCAACTGGTTCTCGGTGTAGAGCGCGATGATCTCGTCCGGCGGCTCACCTTCCCAATCAGTAGGCAACGGGTCGTCCGCGTCGTGGTACTGCGTCCACGTCGATTCGCCGTCCGGCTGCGTCCACGACACGCGATGTACGAACGGGGCGGGCAGCTCAGCGATCACGGCCTGCGTGATGCTCAGCGCCGCATTGAGCATGGCGCGATACCCGTCGTTGGCGCGCTGCAGCTCGTCGATGTAGTCCAGCGCGACGCCCAGGTCATGGTGCGCGTTGCGCCACGCCGGGTTCTCGGCCTTCGGCCGCGCACTCTTGTGGGCGCGGCGGATCTGCTCGATGCGGATGGGGGTATTGGTCATGATGCGTGCGCCTGGTCGACCATTTCGGACACCAGCCTGTAGAACGATGGCGACGCCGTCGACATCAGCCGGGGCGTCTCAGTCCAGCCCGAGCGCCGCAGGTACTCGGCCAGGCCGTGATCCATGACGCTCTCGACGTAGAGGTAGTCCGGCGGTTCGATCGCGACCTGGGCGACCTCCGCGGCCGTCTGCAAAAACCGCTTCATGTGGCCCTGGCGCCGATGCGCCTCGTCGACCACGACGTTGGCGATCACCAGGCACAGGCCAGCCAAGCCGTCACGCAGGTAGCGCTCGTTGAATCGCACGTAGGCCGTCAGCTGGCCGCAGTGCAGCCATTCGCGGTGCACGCGGTGCGTGCCGGCCCTGGCCAGGAAGCCGGCAAGCGCGACCGCAGATTGATCCTGTTGGACGTGGTTCATCAAGACCTCGGTGTCGTTGGCAGCGGCGCGACCTTCTCCTGCAGGCGCTTGACCTGCGCGCGCAGCCGCTTTTCCTGTTTCTTCAGCTCGGTCAGGCGCTCGTCAATGGCGCGCACCTCGCGCTGCACATGCGCGTAGTTCTGCCATGCCCGCTGCAGCGTGCGCGCGCTGCGCTGCAGGAAGTCAAAGGCATCGAGCGTGGCATCGCACTCACGGCAATGGACCGACCGCTCGTGCTCGTCCAGGATCACCGACTCGTGGTAGCAGGGGCTGCTCGGGCGCGGCGCGATGCCGATCGGATTTTCCGGCAGCGGCTCAGGCGTGGGCAAGGTACGGATGTCGCTCATTGCCGGGTCTCCGCGCGATCGAGGGCTGCTTGCCTGCGCAGCAACGCCGCAAGCATCTCCAGCAGCGTCGGGTAGTCCATGGCCATGTAGGCGAGTGGGCCCGTGTCGGGCACGCCGTCGACACTGAAGGACAGCTTACCGCCGTCCTGCATCACGATCATGATGACCATGGCGTCCAGCTCGATGGCCGCTTCCGTGGTGAGCACGTGCACGAGGCGGGCCCAGTTCGGATCGGTGGGCAGCTGGTTCAGTGGGCCGTAGCCGTAGCTCATGGAGACACCCGTTCGAGATGTTCACGGAACTCGGGCGGGAGCTGGCAGTTGGCCGGCGCCGTCGCGAACATCGGCGCGATGTCGGGCGGCGTGTAGCCGGCCAGGCCGCAGCCGATCGCGGTGACGCGAAAGGTCAGCTCCGGGTGCGCGTGGGCGAAGACCAGGAACGTGTCGACGTGCCGGCGGATCGCATCGAGCGGCAACGTGCGCAGCAGGCGATCCTTGGTCGGGATGCCGTAGGAGGAACCCTGGTGCCCCTCGGCCTGGCCGTAGCGCGCGCCGTGGTGCATCACGGCATCCTTGGCCGCGCCGCGCCCGTGGCGCCCGGCCAGGTTGCTGCCGAAGACGAAAACGCGTCGATCCATCAGCGAATCCCCCGAGACAGCGCGCGGATGACGCGCACGTGGAGCGGCAAGGCCGCCGGCTTGTAGTTCTCCGGCTCGTGCAGCATCTGCCCGAAGCCCATCACGCCCCAGAAGCGCCGATTCTCTGGATTGATGACGTTCATCTCGGTGCCGCAGCGCGGGCACCTGATGTTTTGCATGACGCCGCCGCGCGGGCCGGCAAGGTAGCCGGTGCTGTGGCAACAAGGCCAACGCCCCCAGCGATACCAGCAGTATTTCTCGTCACGCGTCAGCTCACGCCCGCGCCCGCCGGTGATGGATATCGGCTCGGTCATCGGGCGGCCTGCAGCAGCATGGTTGCCATCGTCCCGCTGCCGTAGGCCGTCGTGGCGGCCGAGTCGATGATCTCGGCCTCGACGCTGAAGACGATGGCCACCTCACCGCCCGGGTGCTTGTCCGCATCGCACAGGTCGGGGTCGCTCTTGACGTGGTACTTGCGGCAGGCCACTGGCCGATGCTCGTAGACCTGGCACGCGCGGTCCTCGCCCAGAAACACGCAGCGCCGATCCTCGACGGGCAGCGCGGCCCATGCCTGGAAGTCGGTCGCCGCTGCCTGGCGCTCCAGGCGCGCCTCGTCGATCACCACGCCGGCCTCGCGCGCCGCGGTGCGCAGCAGCAGCGCCTCCTGCGCAAAGACGTCCACGCGCAGGTGGCAGCAGGAGGCGCAGCCCTTGCGGCACGTCACCTCGGGCCCGTGTGGAGAGGTGGCCAGCATGTGCTGGACGCGCTCGTCGACTACCTGGTGCACGGTGAAGGCGACGTTCATCGGATCGTCAAATCGCACGCCGTCCCATTGCTGCCACCAATGCGTGAAGCAGTCCCGCGCGAGGGCGCGTTCCTTCGGCGACATGGCGGCGGTCGCGCCCTTGAGCGTCGTGCTGATGTAGCTCAGGGGCGGGCTTTTCGCGGCGCGCGCGCGCCGGCGGCGCTCAGTGCGATCCATGCGGCGTGTCCTGGTGCAGGGTCATTCGGCCGATGGTCGGGCCCTGGCGCAGCGGCTTGAACTGCGCGCGCCGCTCGCTGCCGCTGCGCGTGATCGGGCACATGCCGACGTAGGAACGGCGTGCCGTATGCACATTGATGATCAACGCCTCGGTGCGGTCCGGGTGATCACTCAGCTCGTCGCATTCACCGCTCAGCTTGCGCTCGGCTTCCTGCGGGTCGGCGGGCATGGGGCCGATGCGCGTCACGACCCAGACTTCAGACACGTGGACGATGGCGTCCGGCACGAACGGCGCCGAGGGCGAAATTTTGTCTCCCGCCAGCAGGTCGGCGATCAGCAGCATGAGGAAGTCCTTGGTGGTCGAGGACTTCTGCAGCATGTTGACGATCTCGGGCTCGATGAACCCCAGATGCGCGACCTTGCCGGGCTCGGCGTCATCCATCTTGACGAGCGCGAGCTGCGAATGGCACTCACGCCCTTCGTTGACGATGTTGATCGCGGTCGTCGCGAAGTGCTGGTAGAGCGACGTGACGTCGTGCTCCACCAGCTCGCGTGCGGGCGTGCGGTTGTTGGTCACCGTTGTTCTCCCTTGGGTGCGCGCCGCCCCTTCTGTGGGGGCGGCCCGGTTGCGCGCGCCTAGATCGGCGTGGCGCCGTTCGTGCGCGTGCCGTCGATCACGAGCTGGGCGAGCTTCTGACGCAGTGACGTCATGCCGCCGTGGCTCTCGATGTAGTGGTGCGTGCGGTGCTTGATGATGTCGGTGTGGCTGTGCGACAGGAAGTCGACGAACGCCACGGTCGTGTCCGCCTTGTCCACCATCGCGCGCAGTTGGTCCTTCGACTCGTGGGCGCCGCAGAAGCGCAGGTCCAGCTTGGCGCCGAAGTCCGCTTCGATCAGCGGCACCTGCCCGCCCTTGAGGCCGACTACCAGCACGGATGGAGGTTTGGGCGGCCGGGACTCACGGACGAAAGGGACGTGGGGCGCCTGGGCATCGGTGGATGCGTCCTGGGGCGCATGCTGCGCCGGCTGGGGCGCGCCGAGTTTGACTGCTTCCAGACCGCGCATGACGCCCTCCGAAACGATGCTGGCGATCTCATTGACCAGCTGCGAGCGCAGGTTCACCCATAGGCCGCTGTTGAAGATCGAGGCGACGGGCGAGGCGATCGGACTTGGCGCCAGCGCGGGTGCGGGCATCGGTTCGAGCGTGGCGACCGCAGCAGGTCCGGCTGCAGGTGCTGTGGGTTCAGCTGCGGCTGCCGCCGCCTGGGCCTGCGCCTTGATGATGGCCTCGTCGCGCTCGCGCTGCGCCACGACTTTGGCCTGCTCCAACGCTTCGGGATACCAGTCCCTGATCACCGTCATGGCCGCGATGTCGCGTTGCCGCTGCGGTGGCAGCACTAGCTTCTGCGCCTTCAGCAGCGCGTCGCGCGCGCCGCTCGCTTCGAGGTTCACGATCAGCTGACCCGCCTTGGTGGCGATGGCCGCCTTTTCCTCGCGTGTCCAGTAGATATGCCGCTGCTGTTTTGGCGCGTTTTTCGAGGTCGGGGCTGGTGGTGTATCAGCCGGCGCCTGATCGTCGATCCTGGGGCCTTCTGGCGCGTGCGCGGCCCCTTTGAGGATGGCCACCAGCCAGGGCACCTTGGCCACGTGGTCGATGTTGCGCCGCCGAGCTTTCGGAATCACGCGCTGCGCGGCCTCGGTGATGCCGATCAGGGTTTTCACCTTGCCGACGCGCTGCACTCGCAGGGCTTCGTCGGTAATTGCTTGCCGTTCCTCGGCCGTCCAAAAGATATTTGCCATCGATCTCATCTCCCTGGTTGGTCAATTTTCGGTCAAAAGCTGACGTGGGAATGTATTGCCATAGTCTGCTAAGCATTATCAGAAGCCGCACGACGTGAAGGGGAATAGATTGCCAGGGGCAAACCCCGCCAGAGCTTGCAGGCCCTGCGGGGTTGGGCAACTGGAGCGCGCCTCTGCGCGCAATGCGTTGGTGCTCAGGAGTCTCCCGCACTCACTGACTGCAGAGCGTGGTCGATCGGCGCCAGCGCGTGGCCAACCACGTGCGAAAAGAAGACGGCGGCAGCGACCGCGAAGCCCAGCGCGAAGGCAAGGCAAAGGGCGTGGAAAAGGCGTTTCATGCTGTCAGCTCCCTGCGGTGGTTGGTTTGTTCCGTGGTGATCCAGTTCCCTTGGGCGTCGATTCGCAATATGCGCTCGACGCCTCCTTTCGCAAGCAAAACGATGTCCATTGAGCCCGGAGGCGTCCGCTTCGGATTGACCCCGCTGTGATAGACGTCGATGCGTTCGAACGTGTCGCCCAGAAGCTGGCGCGCCTTCATCCGGGCGTCATGATCCTGAGCCTCTACCCCTGCAGCCAGCGCGCGCCATTTTTCCTCAAGCGATGTGACGCCGTGGCGCGTTGCTGCTGCTAGTTCGCGTTCGGCCGCCGCCAACGTGCGTTGCTCCTGGGCAATCTTTTCTTCAAGGCCCTTCGCACGTTTGATGAACGCGGCGGGGGCTTCTTTGCCGCCCGCGACTAGCGCGTCCGTGACGCGTTCTAGTTGCTGTTCAAGCGTGGCGATGGCTGCGCGCGCCTGCGTGACCTTGGCGCGTGATCCGGGCGCGCGGTCCGGCCCATAGAGCGCCTGCAAATTCATCAGGTCGGAGCAATAGGACATGATGGCCCGCTCTAGCGGCACGATCGACCGCGACCCTCCGACGGGGCACGGCGCCGCACCCCTGGAAGCAATGCCGAGGCACAACATGCGCCGGCCGTAGTCAGGCTGACTACCGTCTGGGCGGCGCCGCCCTGAGATGTTGTGACCGGACATCGCGTTGCCGCAATAGCCGCAACGCAAAATCCCCATGCCAGTGAACACGTGGACATAACCCGTTGTCGTGATCGCGCGTTGCGGGGCGTGCGCCCGTTGGTCCATCATGGCCTGCAGCTCGGCCCATTCAGCACGCGTGAGAACTGCCGGATAGTAGTCATCGAGGATGAACGATTGCCCGTCGACAGTCAGCTCTTTGTCCCCGACTAGCGTCCGCTGCTTGAGCATTTTGTAGACCGTTGCGGACTGCGTGTTCTCCGTCAATTTGAGGCCGCGTGATTGAAGCTCACGCAGTACGGCCACGACGCCAAGCCCTTGGCGATAGCAGTCGATCGCCGCCCGGATCGCCGCCACGCGCTCAGGGATCAGCATCCAGGCATTGCCCTCACGCCGAATCCATGCGGGGTCTTTGCCGTTGCGGATAGGGCCTCGGTACGTGCCCGCCTGCCAGCGCTCGCACTGGCTGCGGATCGCCGAGGTAACGCGCTTGCTCTTGCTCTCGCTTTCCTCATGCGCGCGGATCATGAGCACCACGGACATGACCAAGTCGTAAGGGTTCGCCTGCAGGCTCTCCCGGCTGTATTCCTTGCCGTCCTTCGTCGTCACGACCGTGATGCCCGCATTGATAATCTGCGTGAGCTGCGCCTGTGCGTCGAGCGCTGTTCGACGTGACAGGCGGTCGAACTGCTCAACCAGCAGGATGGACCCCGGCGCGATCCGGCCAGCCTCGACAGCGGCCAGGAACACGCCCAGCGCGCCGGACTTGACGTGTCGCGCGTGGTAGGCCGACAGGCCTTCGTCATGCATGGACAGGGACGCATCGAGCGTCAGTCCCCGCGCTTTCGCCCACTCAGCAGCGAGCGCCGTTTGGCGCTCCGCGCTTTGCCCGGTGCTCTGGCGTGGGTCAGAAAACCGGGTGTACGAATAGACCGCTGGCCGGTGCGTTTTCATGGTGTGCCCTCCTGGTAGAACCACCTCAGGCACACAGTATACACATGGTGTCCGTGGGGGTACCTAAGGATACCATGTGTGCACACCCGATGCACCAAAAAAAGCCCGCGAAATGCGGGCGCTTTTCATAGGTGAAACGGGGCCTTTCACGGTCCCGGGTCGATGGGTTTCGAGAACACGCGCAGCCGCCCTTCGCCCTTCAAAAACGCGCGGTAGCTGTTCACGCTGACGGCGCGGGCCTCGTGCGCCACGTCATCCCCGGCAGCGACGATGGTCCCGTCATCCAACACGACCGCGAGGCGCGCATGCTGCCCGTTGAATTCGACGCGCAGATCCTCGTGCGCGACGGCCGAAATCGTCACGCCTGGAACCGCGCCGGTAGCCTGCTCACCGATCATGATTTGTCTCCCGTGGTCTTGCGCTTGACAACCAGCGCGGGCCGGGCCTCGCTCCATTGGATCACTTCACGAAGCAACCAGCCTATCTGCGCGCCGACGATTGCGCGAGGCTTCGGGAAGTCGTCTTGTCGGACGAGGCGAGCAACCATCGTTGTCGAAATCGACAGCGCGCGGGCGAGCCCGTGACGGTTGACGAATATCTGAGACTCACGGGGTGCGTTTGCTGTCGTCATGGCGTTGGTTCCTTGCTGTCTTGCGGCGCGCCATGCATGACCCGCTCATGGTCCGCCAGGCCGGCGCGTTTGACCAGGCGCCCGCATTGCGTGCAACGCACCTTCCGACCAGGCAGGCCCTGCGTCTCGCGCTCGCCGCAGTCATGGAAAAACTGGCCCACGCGTTGGACGTCGCGACCAGCTGCGCGTCGCTCACGCGCGCAGGTCCCGCAGACCAGCGGCACGCCGAACTCGTCGCCGCCCAGATAGACGCCGCAGCCCTCGCATAGCGTGCCATTGAGCATCGAGTCTGAAATATCGCCCATGGTGGTTTTGACTCCTGCCTCGCCTATGCAGGATCACAGGTCATAACCGGCCGCACTTGTTCGAACAACGCGCAAACAATGCTGGGCCAAGCCTCTACGGCTTCTGCGGGTTTCGCGGCGAGTTGTCGCTCGAATGCTTCGGATGCAACGCGCGACCAATTAACTTTCTGGTCGCGCATGGATGACTTGAGTTCGTCAGTAACGTAGATGGTGAATCGAGCCATTTTTTAACTCCCAATCAGTGCGCCGGCGCGCCGCCATGTTGGTCGAGGAACGCCTGCGTGGCGTCCCTCGGCTCGCTGCCAGCCTCGCCGACTTCCCGGAAGTCGGGATCAAAGTCGGCGTCGACCACGTCCTCGTCGCCGAAGGGCAGCGACGTGTCCGATGGACCGCTCAAGGTCGCCATGACCTCGCGCTTGAGCATGTGCGCGAGCCGATCGATGACGGGCACGTGCTGGGGCGGCACGCACTGCACCCTGAAGACCAAGTGGACGGTGCCGCCTTCGAGCGGCTCGATCTTCAGGTTGTTGATCCGGCAGTCGCGCAGCACGATGTCCGAGTCGCCGCCGATGCCGTAGGCCAGCACGAGCGTGCGTCCGCTCAATTCCTCCATCCAGCGCAGCGCGTCGAGCTGCGGCCAGCGCAGGTTCGGCATGTCGGGAGGCTCGCCGAGGGCCAGCTCGCCTTGGTTCTTCGCCGGCTGGTTCTCCAGCTTGCAGAACAGCATCCGGCGCAGCTGCGGATGGAACAGGTCCAACACCGCGTTGCCGCAGTCCATCGAAAACTTGAGGTCGATGGCCGTCACCAGGTCGTCGCCGTGCTGCTCGCTGCGGGTGTTGAGGTGTTCAAGCACGACCGGGGTCGGCTCCATGAGACAAAAACGATTCATTTCCATGTGCTCCCTGGTTAAAAAAAAGTGCGCATGCCTGCGCTGCCTCACCTGTCCTCACCTGTCCTCGCCAAGCCACGCCTCGCCTGCCGTGGCAAACCTTGCCCTGCCATGCCTGGCCCGGCCTGACCAAGCCCTGCCTGCCTCGCCTCGCCGCGCCTTGCCTTACCGGGCCCGGCCTGGCCCCGCCATGCCTGCCTCGCTCTGCCGCGCCGTGCCGTGCCAGGCCTCGCCACGCCTGCCTTGCCAGACCCCGCCTTGCCCCGCCTTGTCCAGCCGTGCCTGGCCTTGCCTGCCACGCCTGGCCCAGCCTCGCCAAGCCATACCCCACCTCGCCGCACCATGCCACGCCTGCCACGCCGATCCGAGCCCCGCCCCGCCAAACCGTGCCGTACCCTGCCTGCCGTACCACGCCCAGCCCGGCCCAGCCTTGCTGCGTCATGCCTCGCCTGCCTCGCCCTGTCGCACCCCGCCACGCCAAGCCTTGCCCGCCACGCCCAGCCGAGAAAAGCCATTAGGGCGCCACTGCACTCACGCCATCGTCGCGCCCGCGCTTCGGGCTCGACTCCGCATGCAACTCCATTGCCGTATCGACGGCCTGCCAAACCTCCGACAGCGCCGCCAAATCCGCATACCGTCGCCGGTAACTCGCCAGTTCGCGCAGGACCGTCTGCAGCATGTCGTTCTTCTTGATCGGGTCGGCCAGAATCTGCGCCGTGTCCTCCCAGCCGCCGCCGCTCGTCCTGCGTTGCGCGGTGGTGCTCTGCATGCGCCGGGTGGCCTTCACAGCCACGGTGCGCGCCTGCGTGTCCACCTTGACGACGACACCCTTCCAGGTGCGAATCAGCATGCCCGCCTGCAAAAGCCGGTAGCGCTTGCCGGCCTCGGTGTCGTCCCACTCGAACTCGTCGTGCAGGGGGCTGTTGTAGCGCTCGGCTTCCTTGACCACGATCGCGCTATTGAGGCGATTCCCGTGAGACGCAGCGAGTGCTTCGAGTGCAGCGAAAACCATTTCGCGATCGGTGATCTTGGACATGATGTCGACTCCTGTTAGGTGACCACGGTGAAGGTGCCCCAGCCCTGGCCGACCGAGTTTTTCGAGAACGGCCGTCCCTCGCCGACGCCCACTTGGCGGCCGGCGCGATCCAGCAGATTGACGACGGACTCCGCGGTGATCATGTCGGCGTCGAATTCGACGGCGACCTCCGCGCCCCAGTCGCGCCACATCGGCCGAATGTGGATGTCAGCACTTCCGTTGTCGTTGCGCACCAGCATCTCGGTCCGCTCCGGCGGCGAGTCCGAGAGGATGCGCACGAGCGGCGTTCCCTCGTCCCTGTCGAAGCCGTCCGGCAAGACGAAGACGCTCATCTTGGCCTTCGTCATCACGAGGCCGACCGTGCGGCATGCATCGATCATCGCGGCCCGGAAAGCAGGGCAGGGGATGCCGTTCCAGCCCGCAGTGCTGACGTGTTGCGCCTGCAGGAAGTCGGATGCGTAGTCCCGCGTGGGACGATCCGTCTTCGACTTCTTGGCTGCCTTGGGCGTCGCCATGTCGGCCATCATCTTCTGCTTCTGCTTGTGCGAGAACTTGTTCTGCACCAGCGGGGCCGTGCCCTTGATGCGAAAGGTCGTCCGCAGGATGTTTGCGGGGTGAACAACGGCGATGCCGTCGTCCTTCTTTGCGAATGCCATTCGAGACTCCAATCAAAGCGACTTCGTGTGCATGCGGCGCGCCGTCGCCAGCTCGGGCCGCATGTACGAGCAGAGAACGCTGCTCGCGCCGTTAATCACCTTGCCTGCCGCTCCCGGCCTTGCCTTGCCTGGCCAGACCGCGCCTTGCCTGCCGTTCCGCGCCGTACCCGGCCGGGCCCTGCCATGCCACGCCCAGCCTGCCGCGCCGGACCGCGTCCGGCCGTGCCTTACCAAGCCCTGCCTGCCTCGCCTCACCGTCCCGCGCCACGCCTTGCTGGGCCAAGCCCTGCCGAGCCTGCCGTGCCTCGCTTCACCATGCCGCGCCCAGCCTCACCATGCCTGCCGTGCCACACCGGCCCATGCCGGTCCGCGCCCCGACTCGTCGCGCCACGCCACGCCCAGCCTGCCTTGGCATGCCACGCCGAACCCCGCCTTGCCTCGCCCTGCCCAGCCTGCCTTGCCAGTCCTGACCTCGCCGTGCCGTGCCTAGCCTCGCCCCACCTGCCTCGCCCCGTCGCGCCTGGCCCAGCCAAACCAGGCCGTGCCTGCCGAGCTTCGCCTCACCAAGCCGCGACTTGCCTTGCCTGCCTTGCCAGTCCTGGCCGCACCCTGCCGCACCCTGCCGTGCCTGCTGCGCCTGCTGCGCCTGCTGCGCCTGCTGCGCCGTGCCGAGCCTTGCCGGGCCACGCCTATCCTTGCCTGCCGTGTCTTGCCATGCTGTGCTGTGCCGAACCGAGCCGGGCCGGGCCTAGCCTGCGTCGCCAGTCGTTGCAATTCCAACTACTCGAAGTCATGGTCGAAGCAGACGACCACGTCACCCACGATCTGGTGCGTCGTGCCCGGCCGGCAGTTCGCCAAATACAGCTGCGTCGCCTTCTCGTTGACCGGCTTCAGCGCGCGCGTGGGCCGCCGTTCGAAGTGCCCATCACCGTGTTTGACCATCTCAACCTCGTAGCCGCGGTCGTCGAGCACCATGACCTGCAGCGGATACCCGAGATGCCGCAAAGAGACCGTGTCGAGCGTCTCCGCGCCGATCAGCGCATGGATCTCGGCCATGCTCGGCGACTTGGCCAGCGGCACCTCGGTGCCGTCGCAGCGGATCAGGCGTGCGCTCATGTTTCGTCGCTCCACTTGCCGCGATAGACGGTGACCAGGTCGTCGAACCTGGCGGGCCCGAGCACGCTGCGCGCCTCATCGAGCACCAGGCTCGCGGCCTCGGCGCCCGGCGCCTGCTGCACGGCCTGGATGTACTCCTCGAAGCTGCGCGGCTCCATCGGCGGTTCGTCCGGCGCCTGGCCGTCGTCGACCGAATAGTCCTCCGGCCGGGGTGCCGGGGTGCCGCCGGCGGGCGCGGCCTTGCGCGGGCGACCGCGTTGCGGCGCGGGCGCGGCCTGCGGCGTCGGCGGCGCTGCCGGTGGATCGATCTCGCCGGTGTCCTGGTCGACGTAGGGCGGGGGCACGAACGCGTTGTCCATGGCGTCCTTCACGCTCAGCACCTGCTGGCCGCGCTGCGCGGTGTCATCGAGCGCCAGCGCCATCGCGAGGTCGGTCGACTTGGGCAAGAATTTGCAGATCCGACGCAGCGCGGTCTTGCGCGCCATCTCGCCCCAATCGCTGTCCCACGGCGTCGTCTTGCCGTAGCGCTTGGCGGTCTGCACGTTCTGGCTGCGGTTTTTGATGCGCTCGATGTCCTCCAGCGTCATCAGCTCGGCGTGCGAGCCGCCGCCCTTCAGGCGCGCCACGGCGTAGACCAGGCGCACAGGCCCCGGATCGCCGTCCAGCCACGGCTTGTGGCGGATGCCCGGCTCGGTGCCCCACTGGACATCGAACTCGTCGCGCTCGTAGACCAGGTGCGCGGAGATCGAGTCGACCAGGCCCGAGCGGCGCACGAGTTCAAGCAGGCCCTGGTAGCCCAGCTGCAGCGTGCAGATGTAGCCCTCATCGCGCTGGCGATAGGGGATGAGGTAGCACTCGCCCAGGATGCCGGGCCGCAGCCCGAGCTGCGATGCCTGGATCACGCACGCGAACACCGACGCCGGCTGGCACTCGGCCAGGCGCGGGTTGATGCGGAAGCACGTCAGCGCGACCCGCGTGATGTTGTCGGCGTTCAGGTGCCGGGGCAGGGCGCGCGCGATCTCGCCCTTGTAGGCTTCGAGCATCGCCGGGAAGTTGTCCGGGCGCGGCTGGCGCAGCGAGCCGGCGACCTGCCCGGAGGCGATGTCCCTGAGCGTGGTGGTGGGACGTGGGGTGGTGTTCATTCAGCGTTTTCCTCTCGGACTTTCAACATGGCGTCAGCCATCGAATAGGCGGCGCGCGCGTACCGCTTGCGCACGCTCTCGAATTCCTCACAGCTCGCGGCGTCGGCCGCGATGAAGGCCGCCACCGCCACCGCCGCGATCTGGTCTCGCAAGGCGATGAGGTAGGGGTCGGCGGGGTGGTGCTCATCCATGACCAGCGTCTCAGTCCTGCCACGTGTCACGTTGCTGGTCGAAGGTCTCGTCGTCGAAGACGTCCTCAACTTCGCCCACGACGTCCTGAGCCGGCTTGTCCATGGCCCAAGCGGGCAGGTCGATGGGCTGCACCTCCTGGCTGTAGCCGGGCCAGGTGCCGCGCAGCAGGCACTCGGCGTAGGTGTCCAGGTTGCGGCGATAGTCCGCCTTGCCCTGGGCGCGGCTGCGCTCGGTGAGCATCAGCGCGCTGGCCGCATACGGGTACTCGGACTCGACCGTGACGAACACGAAGCCCATCACGTCGTCACCGCTGGCCACGCTGTAGCCGTCGCTGTAGAACGCGTCCTGCACGTGGTAACGCTTGCGCGCGACCTGGCGCGCGAACTCGTGGGCGCTCGCGTCCGCGTAGGTCTTGACGTCCAGCAGCACGACCGCGCGCGAGCCATAGCGCGCCACCCAGTCGGGCCGGCACCGGCACAGCACGCCGGTCTGCGGGTCCACCCACATGGCTGACACCTCGGGCATCCCGCGCCCGAGCGCGTCGTTGATGTCGTGCAGCTTGCGCACGCTGTCCGCCTGGCGCATGGCCACCTCGTATTGGTGGCCGGTGATGACGGTCTTGCCCTGGTTCAGGCTGTTGAAGTCGCGCCACCAGGCCATCGCGTTGACGCTGTCGGGGCTCGGCTTCGCGGCGTTCCATTGCGCCTCGGTGGGCTTGCGCGGTGCATTGGACGGGATCACGACGTAGCGCTGGCCGAACAGGTGCGGCTCCAGGATCGCGCAGTGAGCCAGCGTGCCCTCAAGCTGCCCGGCGCGCTGCTTGGGCGGCGGCCGGTTCGGATCGAGGTGCAGCGCGTGGTAGTGCGCCGGGCTGCGGTTGATGTTGTCCAGGCCGGTCTTGGAGATCCCCACCATCGCGTGGTAGGCCTCGATCTCGACGTCGTGGCGGATGCCCGGAAAGCCTTCAGGCAAGGGCTCCGCCAGCCCGGTCTCGCCGACCGGGCGCTCAATGATCTGGTTCATGACGCGCTTCCTGCGCTAGCCCAGCGCGGCCGAGTCACGCGACTCGACGACATGAGCAAAGAAGATCCACGCCTGCTGCGCGGTGCCGTAGGAAACGGGATGGCCCTTCAGGACGACGCGCCTGTTGCCGACGAAGCACTCGTAGCGACCCGTGGGCGAGCGGCGCACGCTGGCGGTGGGCACCGCCGCGAGCACCAGCTGCTTGATGTTCGGGTCCTTCTGTCGAAAACGCGCGGTGAAGCGGCCCGCCTCGACGTGTTCGAAATGGGCGAGGGCCTTGGCGATGTCGTTGATCGCATCGCTGTTCAGGCCGTCCGAGCAGATGGCGAACGTCTCCATTTTTTGCCGTACTCCCGTTTGATTTTTGACAGCGCGATGAATCGGGCTGATGGGTCAAACGTAGCAACGGATTGCGCGCCGTCAAGCAAATTTTTGCCTGAAGGGTTTTTGGAAAACGGTCGTCTGCGCGTTGGTGTAGACGCGTGAGCGCGCGTCGATTCGCGCGCTATGCGAGCGCGAAGGACTAGGCGTGCGAGTCGCCTAGCTCGGTCTGCTCACGGTCGAGGTACGCGCGTTCGATCACCTTGTGGAACCGCATGCGGGCCACGCTGTCGTGTAGCAGTTCCCAGGGCTCGACCTCTAAGGCGGCGGCCAGCTTGTGCAGGTTCGACAGCGTCCCCGAGGGACAGCTCATGCTCGTGCCACTGTGCGTGACGCGGTTCGATGGCCGCAGGAAGTTGCCCACGGTTCGGGGTGAGACGCCGCTGGCGCGAGCGAGCGCGCTCTCGGACATCGACTGCGCGCGCATCTGGCATTCCAGGTTCGCGGCGATCGATTGAAGGAATTGCGAGACGGTTCGTGTGGTCATGACGCGTGCCCTCAAGGGTTCCCCTCTTTTAGGGGGTCTGGCAATGGATTCCCATACCCCACCATTCTGTACGCGGAACCATGACACGACCAGGGGGTTCTAGAAATTCTGCTTGACGCGCGGCAATCCGTTGCTACGTTTCAGAGGGGTGGACACCTTTGCACCCATCACCGAGTTGCCGCTGGACGAAGACGTTCGGCGCCTGCTTGAGGCTCATCGCGGCCAGTGGAAGACCATCGCCCACGCCTCGGGCGTGAGCTATTCCTGGCTCTCCAAGTTCTCGCGTCGCACGATCTCGAATCCAGGATTCGCGACGCTGCAGCGGCTGCGCTTTTGCCTGTTGCAGTCGCCGCTGCCGCAGCGGTTGCCGCCCGTGCCGCCGCCCGTTGCACCACGCCCGCCCGTCAACCTGCCTGCCATCGCGAGTGCGAAATGACCGGCGGCCGGGCCCATCCTCAGAGCCATGCATCGGCCGCGCTGCGCTACCTGCGCGCCGCGGACTAGCCAATGGCACGCGCACGCAACCTCAAGCCCGGGTTCTTCAAGAACGAAGACCTGGCTGAATGTTCCTTCGAGGCACGCCTGTGCTTCGCCGGCCTGTGGACGCTCGCCGATCGTGAAGGCCGCCTTGAGGATCGCCCGAAGCGAATCAAGGGCGAGCTATTCGCCTTCGATTCAATCGACGTCGAGCCATTGCTGGCTGAGCTGGTGCGCTTCCGGTTCATCGTCCGCTACGAGGCTGCGGGGCGCAGGCTGATCCAGGTTTTGAAGTTCTCGGATCACCAGAATCCGCACCACCGTGAACCAGAAAGCGAGTTGCCACCGCCACCTAGCCCTGGGCTCACCCCGGCTTGCAAGACCCAAAAGCCCGAGGCCGATGCTGGTTCCGATCGTGTGAAAGCCTCGGGCAAGCCCAGGGCAAGCCCAGGGCTTGCACCCCCATCAAGCGACTTGGCAAGGGGGTCGAGCCGTGCTGAATCCGGAATAGATGAATCCGGAACACTGATTCCTGATTCCGGAACACTGATTCCGGCGTCTTCGCCGCCGGCCGCTGCGCACACACGCGAGGGCGCGCGTGAGGCTGGCCAACCGATGACTCGGCAGGGCGAGGTCTGCCGCGCGCTGCGCCAGGCCGGCATCGCCAGCGTGAACTCGTCGCACCCCCGCCTGCTGGCGCTGCTGGACGCCGGCGCCACGGTGCCCGAATTCCTCGACGCAGCGGCCAAGGCCGAGGGCAAGCGCGACGCGTTCGCCTACGTCCTGGGCGTCGTCGAAGGTCGGCGCACCGACGCCGTCAAGACCGCCAACGGCGTGCACCGCGGCGCGCTGCCGACGTCGAACGACCGCGTCGGCCAGCAGCTCGAATCGGCCGGGCTCATGGTCGGCGGCGCCCTGCGCAACGGTCGAAATTCAACCCCACCCACCGCGGAGGTCATCGACGATGTCAAGCCCCGTCTCCTCGCTCCCTGACGCGTGGATCGAGCGCATCTGGGCGACGCTGCGCGCGACCTACGGTGCCGCGTTCGATCGCCAGTGGCAGCCGCCGGCCGACGTCTCGCCGGCGGACCACGTCGCTGCGCTCAAGGCCGTGTGGGGACGCCAGCTGGCCACCCTGCAGCAGAACCCGAAGGCCATCGCCTACGCGCTCGACAACTTGCCCGACTCGCCGCCGAACCTGGCGCAGTTCAAGGCGCTTTGCGCTCGGCGGCCCACCGAGTTGCCGCTGGCGTTGCCGCGGCCCGCGCCGGACCCTGAGCGCGTCGCGCAGGCCCTGAGCCGATTCGAGCGGCCGAAGGAACGCGACCCGAAGGCATGGGCGTGGGCGCTGCGCGAGCGCGAGGAACGCGGCGAGCGCCTGACGCTGTTCCAGCGCGAAGCCTGGCGCACCGCGCTTCGCGCCGAAGTCGACGCCGAGCGGGCCGAGCACGAGGAGGCCCGGACGTGATCTCTTTCGTCATCCTCGGCGAGCCCGCCAGCAAGGCCAACAGCCGCGAGCTGGCCACGATCGGCCCGAAGGACGCGCGCCGCACGATCCTGCGCAAGTCGGACAAAGCCTTGACCTTCGAGGACGACGCGCGGCGCCAGATCCCGCCCGCCGCCCGCCAGCGCCTGGTCGGCCCGGTGAGCGTGACGCTGCGGATCTTCTACGCCAGCGAGCGGCCCGACCTGGACGAGTCGATCGTCCTGGACGTCCTGCAAGACCGCTGGGTGCGCACGCCGGCGCTCAGCGCCTTTGTGCCCGGCCATCGCGTGCTGGTGCAGGCCGGCGTCTACCGCAACGACCGCCAGGTGCGCGAAAAGCACGTGTTCCACGGCATCGATCGCGCCAACCCGCGCACCGAGGTCGTCATCGAAGCGCTGCAGCCGCAGCAGGTCGACGCGTTCGACCCCCTCGCTGCGGAGGCGACATGATCCCGGCCAGCTCACGGGTGGTGTGCCAGTTCTCGTGCGGCGCTGCCTCGGCCGTGGCGACGAAGCTCGCGGGCGCCCAGCACGGCCGGATCGAGATCGTGAATGCCTTCCTGCTGGAAGAACACCCGGACAATCGGCGCTTCGCCTCCGACTGCGAGCGCTGGTTCGGGCAGCCGATCACGACGCTGCGCGATGAGCGCGACGGGGCCAGCGTCGTCAGGGTCTTTCGTCGCAAGCAGTACATGGTGGGCCCGCTGGGTGCGCCGTGCTCGCGCGCTCTGAAACGCGACCTGTTAGACCGTTGGAAGCAACCGGGCGACGTCATGGTGTTCGGCTACACGGCCGAAGAGTCCGATCGCCTGGACGACTTCCGCGACCGCAACCCTGACCGGCCTGTGCTGGCGCCGCTGATTGACGCTGGGCTGACGAAGGCCGATTGCAAGGCGATGGTGGAGCGCGCCGGCATCGAGCTGCCGGTGATGTACCGCCTCGGCTATGACAACGCCAACTGCATCGGCTGCGTCAAGGGCGGCGAGGGCTACTGGCGCGCCATCCGCGAGGACTTTCCCGAACAGTTCGAGGCGATGTGCCTGCTCCAGGACGAGATCGGGTCTGGCTCGTGGTTCCTTCGCTACCGATCTGGTCACCGCAAGAACGAACGCTTCCCGCTGCGCGAACTGCCGCGTGGCGAGCCACGCCGAAACGAAGCATTGCCGTCTTGCTCGTTTTTCTGCGAGCTAGCCGAGCAGGTGTACGCGACATGAGCGCTGCCGTGAAGACCATCAACGACGCGACCTGCGTCATCGCCCTATACCTGTCCGGGCCGATCGACGTCGCGAAGCAGGCCTTGCGCGCCGAGTGCTTGCGCGAGGGCCTTTGCGTGACCATCGAACCGACGACCTTCATTTACACCGGCGGCGAAGAAGCCGGGTATCGCGTTGGTCTTCTGAACTATCCGCGCTTTCCGACCACACCCGAGGAGCTAAGGGCCCGTGCCGAAGTCGTCGCATTGGCTCTCCTTGAGGCAACGCATCAACACTCGGCGCTGATGGTGACTTCCGCCGTCACGTACTGGTTCACGAAGCGGGGGGAAAAATGAAGCACACCGACTTCGCGCCGCACCTGGCCGGCCACATGCTGCCGCCGATGCTGACTGCGCTCTTGCCGCGCAAACCGCGGTTCGAAGGCGACACGTGGGCCACGCAGATGCCCACCTCCATGTGGTACTGGATGCACGCCACGGGCTGCACTGGCGGCCTGTATCGCGCGCTGCGCAACGAGGAATTCTGGCAACGCGTCGAGGAGGCCGACCCCACGCAGCCGCGCATCCCTGATGGCTGGGGCGACATCGAATGGGTGTTCATGCCGCAGGTCAGCGCCGCACCTCGTGCACCGGCCAAGCGCGCCACGCCTCCTGCGCTACCTGTTCAAGCTGACCTGTTCGGCGAGGAGCCGGTGTGAATGCATTCGATGTCTTCTACAACGAGAACGACCCCTATGCCGCTCAATGGTTGCGCAACCTCATCGCTGCAGGACACATCGCGCCCGGCGTCGTTGACGAGCGAAGCATCGTCGACATCGATCCCGCCGAACTCACCCGTTACCGCCAGTGCCACTTCTTTGCCGGCATCGGATGCTGGAGCTACGCCCTGCGCCTGGCCGGATGGCCCGATGACCGACCTGTTTGGACAGGCTCTTGCTCCTGCCAACCCTTCAGCGTCGCCGGCAAAGGCGAAGGGCATGAGGACGAGCGCCACCTTTGGCCGGCTTGGCAGCGGCTCATCGGCGAGCGCCGCCCTCCAGTTGTCTTTGGCGAGCAGGTTGCAGGCCCTGACGGCCTCGCATGGCTCGACGTTGTTCTCACTGACCTGGAAAACGATTCATACGCCGTCGCGGCGGTGGATCTCCCAGCTGCGGGCGTCGGCGCGCCACACATCCGACAACGCCTTGTCTTCGTGGCCGACGCCGCTGCAGGCGGACGGACGAGGATCGGCAGGCGTTGGGAAAACGGAACTCCCGAACGTTGCACGCCTCGCAGCTCTTGGGCTCCTGGGCTCCTGGGCGACGCCGGCGACGAGGGACTGGCACTCGGCGTCGGGTTCCCCGGAATTCCTGGCGGAACGCGCGGAACAGACGCGTGGCAAGCCGTTGTCGGAGCAGGCGTTCACGCTGGCCGGCTGGCCAACTGCGCGAGCGGCGGATGGCGAGAAGAATGTGCGCACGTTGGAGGGATCGATGCGCGAGATCGAGCGGAAGGGCAGCCCGCCGGATCTATCGACGGCGGCGGCGATTTGCGGCCCGGCCCGACTAACGGCTTCTGGCGATCTACTGACTGGCTCCGATGCCTCGATGACCGATACCGGCCAGTTGAACCCGGCACATTCCCGCTGGCTCATGGGGCTCCCGCCCGAGTGGGACGACTGCGCGCCTACGGCAACGCGATCGTCGCGCCAGCGGCAGCAGCCGTGATTCAGGCCTATTTGCAGAGCACCGCCGCGACGCTCTAAAGGCGCGGCACTACGAAACCAAAGGATCACCACATGAGCTACTTGTCTTCTGTCCGCGGCGTCGACAAGGGCCACACCAAGGATCACGTCGCAGCCGAACTCCTGCGCGTGGTCGCGACCCAGCCGATGCACCACCGCGACAGCCAGCTCGCGCTGGCCGCTGCGACCGCCTTCATCGACCTGCTGCACGACGATGCCACCAAGGACATCCGCGTCACCGTCAGCGGTTCGCTGTCGTGGAACACGCCCGACGAGCAAATCACCCACGGCAGCGTCAGCGTGTCGGCCTACCTTGTCGACAGGGTCGAAGCCTGAGCCATGCAGACGTGCCCGAACTGCCTGGCCGCCAGCAAGCGGCTCTGGCACCAGTACACGGCCGATTGCGTGGTGTGCTCTGCACGGCACATCGCGCGCGGCCCGGTCTGCGCCGAGGCGGCCAAAGCCGGCCGCATCACGCCGCCGTACCGGCGCGAGCTGATCAGCGTGGCCGGCGAGCGGCACTGGTTCGCGCTGCACGGCGTGGTCACCGCCTGGCTCAACGGCCATGCCAACGACGCCGTGCCGACCTGGCCGTACTGAGGGATGGATGCCGCCATGGCCGCTGCGCCGATGAATCTCAAGGTGGAGCAAGTCAGCTGCTGCGACGGCTGCGGGCTCCAGTCCACCGCCGACGAGGCAGAGCACCAGGGCTGGACGCTGCTGGCCGTGCAGGGCAGGTGGCGCTGCCCGGCCTGCGCATTCGCGCTCAAGCGGGCGAACGACCCGAAGCCGCCACCTGCACCGTGAAGGAGGAAAACGTGCAGCACACCATCAACAACGACGACGCCATCCTCAACGACCTGCTCGGCCGCTGGCACCGCTGGGCCTGCGACTACCGCACGGCAGTGGGCTATCCGACCGCCGCCGCATACCTGGCGCAGTACCGCACCAGCCGCCAGTATGACGACGTCAACGGCGCGCTCGATGGTGACGTCGAGAACTGCATCATGAGCGGCGTGGACGGCTGCCTGAATTCCGTTCCCCAGCCCTACCGCAACGCGCTGCACCTGAACGCGCGCAACCTGGTCACCGGCCTGACGGTCTGGCGCTCGCCGCGCCTGCCCGACGACGACATGGCGCGTGCGCAGCTGGTCGCCGAAGCCCGCGCGATGCTGCTCAAGCGGCTGCGCGTGCGCGAGATGGTGTGATCGAACGGCAGAGCCGAGGCTTGACACGCGTTCAAATTTTCGAAATATTCCGGGTGCCCCACCTCGTCCAGAAATACCTGAGCGAGGTGTTTTCGTTTCTGGAGCCGATCGCATGCCCACCCGCAAGCCTTGGCAGAAGGGCCCCTACGCGGCTGACGACGGCCGACTGCGTGGCCGCGCTGGCGCCAAACGCCGCGCGCGCTGGCTGGCCAAGCACCCGCTGTGCAAGGTCTGCGCCGAGTGCACGCCGCCGCGCGTGACCCTGGGCGACGTCGTCGACCACGTCATCCCCCTGTTCCAAGGCGGCGCTGACGACGAGACCAACTTCCAGACGCTGTGCCACCCGCACCACGACGCGAAAAGCATCCGCGAAAAGGGCGGCATGCCCAAGCAGCGCATCGGGCTGGACGGCTTCCCCATCGAGGCCGAATAGAGGCCCGTCAGCGCGTTTGCGTTGCTGAGGCCGACCCACCCATGACGCAGGCGAGATCGCGGCCTGTGGGCCTCCTGGCGCGCCTCGGCGGCCCCCCTCGCGCGGGCCTCAACCCTCTCACGGCTGCTCGATTTTGAAGCCAATCGGAAGGGCGTCCGGCAGGCCCGCCAGCGCGCTCGCGACCCGCGAGGTGGCCGAACCCCAGCCCGCTGCCGATCGCCCAACCTGGGCCGATCCTGGGGCCGAGGCGGGGCCGTCCTGGGGCCGAGGCGATCCCTGCCCGAGTAGGGGAAAACCCCAGCCCGGCCGGTAGGGGAAAACCCCGACAGGGTAGGGCTAACCCTAACCCGGCAGGGGGGGATAACCCTAACTTTGGGCGAACCGAAGCGGACACCGGCCGCGCAAGTTTTTAATCACACAACCGCATTTCCGACCG
>Ga0068871_100000058_pt1 | contig 59490 bp, 52 predicted proteins | sample KBSMisM72_FD_72750 | JGI IMG/M metagenome (GOLD analysis project Ga0068871, IMG submission 72750) | Miscanthus rhizosphere microbial communities from Kellogg Biological Station, Michigan, USA - KBS Miscanthus M7-2 | ecosystem: Host-associated > Plants > Roots > Rhizosphere > Soil ...
CGCTACGGAGCCGCTGCCGGTGCTCCGACCCTGGTCAATCGGGCAGCGCGTCCGATTGCAAAGTCGAAGGAATTCACCGCCACGCCCGGTAACGAAACCAAATAGATTTCGGCAGGCAAAATGCCTGCCCTGTCTGAAAGATAAGAAGTCCGGTCAACCAGCCGGGCTTTTTATTTTGCGGGCGCGGGCCCGGACATTCCCGTTGCGAAAGGTTTGGCCTACCCTCCCAGGGCTATTTTCATCGAATCGGTGTGAAAAGCCGCCAAAGCTTCTTTCGCCGTCATTCGCTCAGCATTGTCTCCAGCATCGTTTTGATCGGCTGGATTGTGCTCTACTCCCACTCTGATCAAGACACCCATTGGGGAGCATTCTTCGGAAATGCAATCGCCGATTGGACCGGACTGTTAGTCACGGTGGTGGCGACCAAGTTCATGTATGAGATCGGGTCCGCCGAAAGCCGGAAGCCCCCACATCGCTACCTGAGACCTTTACGGGAGTTTCTGGAGGAACATTCACTCAGCGTTTTTCTGCTGCTGACTGGCGTCATTTGGGTAATGCTGTTCGCGCGCTCCAACCCAAACTCAAAATGGGGACAGGTTGTTGGCAATATCGTTTCCGAATGGACGCAGATCTTCGGCTTGCTGATCATGACCAAAGGGCTGGTAGAGACCCACTCGAAAGAGAGCCGCAGGTGAGATGGTCTTCCGGTTTGGCCCGAGTGAGTTCGCACCCGGACCCGGTTAGGCGACCTCCGCCCCTTCCTTCGCAACAAACTTGTGGTAACACTCGAGGCAAAGCCATTCTCGGCCATTGGTAAATGCTTCGCTGCGCTCGGGTCCACCTTCTGCACTCAACTCCCAACCACAGATCGCGCAGGGTTCCTTGGTCCACCCACCAGCAACGACCCTGTATCGTTGGCCGTCTTCCACTGAGAGATCAAAGGAGATTCCGCCTTCTTTGCTATCGGCAACAACATCTAATGGCTTCCAAACGCGGCGCACCCAGGCGAATTGCTTGAGCCTTTGCGCTGATCTCTTCACCCAAGCAATTAAGAGCCGCCGCCCGTGCACTTCTACCGACGGAAGATTCGGGTCCCAGGGAAGATTCGGTATGGTTGTGGCGCTCGTGCCCGAATCAACCCTCCAAGAGGAAATCTCTTCCCGAAGGGAGTTGAGACTCAAGCCCGCCTCCTTGAGCAGTTGTGCAGCCAATCCTTCCCCCTCGCGTAACAGGCCTAGCACTAGGTGTTCGCTCCCGATTTGCTGATCCGCGAGGCGTTCCGCTTCATCCGCCGCGTACACCAAAACTCGCTTGGACGCATTGCTGACAGGAAGATCGACGGAAGTAGGGAGTTTCTCGCCTAAGGTTGTTCTCGACTCGACTTTCGCGCGAAGTTTGTAAGCTGAAGTTCCACTGGATTCGAGCTTCAATCGCAGGGCTCTGGTTTCACGCAGGAGTCCGAGAAGCAAGTGCTCGGTGTCGATCTCCGGAGACCCGAACTGGCTGGCCTCATAGCGGGCGAAGAAGACCGCGCGGCGTGCTTTTTCTGTATAGCGTTCAAACATGGTCGCTCGACGGGCCCTCAGAACTGCCTCAGTTGTGCTTGATGAACTCGCCTTTCTTGCCGGTTAGGTCGTTGTAGAGGGTCTCGAGCCAAGTATCGGCCTTTACGAAATCGCCCGACCATTTCTGCCAGGGTGCAAGCACGTTCTCCTTCTGGAGTTCAGCGAGGGATTTGCCTTGCTTCACTCCCTTGTCGACCGCCGCCAGAGTTTCCTTCAGCATGGTGACGAACCGACGCATGTCGTCCAGGTTCGAGATCGGGCCATGTCCGGGGATTACTTTCACGTCTGGCGGAAGCTGCGCCATAACCTTTTCGACGGCAGAAATCATCCCTTCCACACTGCCCCCGGCGCCGAGATCAACGAAGGGGAAGCCATAGGTTACAAAGTCGTCGCCCATGTGGACCACATTCGACGTGGGAAAGAAAATCACGCTATCGCCATCCGTGTGCCCGCTAGGGAAATGCAGAGCGTGAATATCCTCGCCATTGAGGTGGACGGTCACGTCATGCTCGAAGGTGATGATGGGCAGGGCTTCTTTGGGCTGAACTTCGGTCTGCATGCTGATTTTGCCGAGATTGCCGGCTGTCCCGCCATGTTCCATCCTCTTGCGGACGTTATCCTGGGCGAGAATGGGCGCGTCCTTCTGAAACAGAGCGTTCCCGCCCGTGTGGTCCCCGTGATAGTGCGTGTTGATAACGAAACGCACGGGCTTGCCCGTGATGCCCTTCAGTGCCGCGCGAATCTTGTCGGCCAGTGGCGCGAACTGATCGTCAACAATGACGATGCCGTCTTCCCCCACCGATGCGCCAATGTTGCCGCCTGCTCCCTGGAGCATGTACACGTTGCCACTTACTCTCGTGACCTTCATCTCCACTTTGCTGAAGTCCTGGTTTTGGGCGCGCGAATGTGGGAACGCGAAAAACCAAGCAACGAGAAGCAAAGACGCTTTGCGCATAGCACCTCCTGGTGGCAGGTGATTGTAGCGGATGAGAATCAATCTGAGAAATGCAGACGAAGAGGATTCTACTTGTCCACGTACTTCACAACGGTGTACACAAGTTCCCCGCCTTCGATCTTTTTGACCCAGTGCGCCACCCCCGGCGGAATTCGAATAAAGTCGCCCTTGCCCAACTTGTAGTCGGTGCCACCGGATATTTCGCTGCCCTGAATCTGACCAGGCCGGACTTCCTTGCCATCCTTGATCGACCCGCCTGTGGTTAGGACACACCCTCCCTCAATCACGTACCAGACGTCGGCTTCCGTCGTGTGAGCCTCTGCCTTACCTGGCTTGGTGCGGCGCAGCAGGATGCCCGCGTGTTGGGGCGTGCGCTCGATCAGGTTGATCTCAGACTCGCCGATTTCGTTGGCTGGAGCCTTGCGTATATCCGTCTGGATCTGCTGGCCGCTGAAATAGACGATCTGGGAGGGGTCCTGTGCCATCGCGGAGGCAGCGAAGATTGTGATGAAAGTGGCAGTTAGAAGTCGAAGCATGGTTTCTCCTAGGCAGGTGACTCTATCACGAACTAACATGCTCAGGATCTTCTGCGATCGCCGGTGACTTTTGTGCTGTTGTAACTCGCGGGAGAAATGGCACAATTTCATAAAATTGAGTACTGCGGTCCCATCGACGACATCCAATCCCGCTCGGCAGGGGAGTACGCCCGGCCGATTGCACTCTCTGTTTGGAACTGTCCTGGCAATCGGGATTGAACTGCTGGTCCGGGCGACCGGGCGCAGGATTCGGCCAGCGGAGCACCCTTGGCTTGCGTGTTTCCTGGGAACCAGTGGACGCATCGGTGCAGGAATCTACCAGCGCATCGGGACTGAGGAAAACCTGGAGCTGCGCACCCCGGCAGGAGCAGGCTTGATCTCTGATTTTCAAACCCTGCGAGGCCCGAGTTTCAATCCTGACGTCGTCGATTCGCGCATCCGACATTTTTACGAACATGCGGCGGCCTATAACCTGGAAGTATGGAGCGAGGTTTACCTGGTAGGCCGATTCTTCTTGTGGTTGCTGGTGGAGTTTCTCAGCACCCACATGGATCAGCTGAACTTCCCGCTTTCCTCACTCGATGTGGCCAAAGGAATGAGCAGCGAGGTTGTGCAGCTGGTTGATCCGGCGACGGGCGAGGTTCGCCACACCGGCTGGCTGCGAAGACTCAAGTCCTCAGGCCGGGTGATCTATGCGGGTGTCTATTCCGTCTGTCGAATCCCCAAGGAAGAGAACCCGATGGTGAAAGTTACGTTCCCATGCCGAGGAAGCGCAAATGTCTATCTTCGGCCAGTTGCATATCCGGACGGTTCGTTCGGGCTCGATTCGAGCGGATCAGGATGGGGACGCTCAGGATTTTATCGCATCGTAAAGGTTGGACCTGACCGCTGGCGTGTGCGTAACTTCAGAACTCTGCACGAATTGTTTCACGTTTACCTGGACACGGAAGACGTTTTGCGGTGCGATCACAAGATCGCATTCGTGGGGCTCACGATTTTGCGATTGCACTACAAAATGACGCTGGTCGAACCCTTGCGAGCGAGCGCTGGCACGCAACTGCCAAGCACAGCGGAAATCGGCAGGTCGTGAGTTCTGAACCTCGGTGCCAGCTGGTCACAGTCTCTTTGTCTGCCTGACCGCCTTGTCCTAAGGTCATCCCATTCGCAGCTACCGGTGAGGCCCATGAGGCAAGAGCGGCTCGTGTGCATGGCCCGCAAACGCATTGAAGAGCTTTCCTGCTCTTGCTGACCTTACCCATACCAGTCGCCCGCGCCCTGCGCAAGCTGGGGCACGACATCAAGGACGCCCGGCGACGGCGGCGGCTTCCCATGTCTCTCGTAAGGCAACGGGCTTCGATCAGCGAACCCACCCTAATCAGGATCGAAAGAGGCGATCACCACGTTGCTATCGGAAGCTATGCGACGGTTCTTTTTGTATTGGGTATGGCGGACCACCTCGCCGATCTTGTCGATCCGAGGAACGACCCCGTAGGTCTCCAGCTCGATGAGGAAAATCTTCCGAAGCGCATTCGTGGTCCCAGAAAGCAAAAGACGCCCAAGGAAAAATGATGGACCGGGAAACCGGCCCTTAACGAGGACGATGGCACAGCTTCACTAGCCCTGGCGATGAGCGTGAGCGAGTATTTCGAACTGAAAAAGGACAAGGCGAAAGCCATTGCCGCCCAGGTCGGGAAAGCGGCTTCGACATGGCGGGACGAAGCGAGAAAGCATCACATCGGAAAAACGGAAATCGATCGCATGGCGTCGGCGTTTGAGCACGACGATCTGAAAAAAGCGCAGGGCAAATAACCGCGAGCCAAGAATCTCTGGAACTGCTCGTCCGTTTCTATTTCGCTCCATTCTCCAGGAAACGGGGAAGAAACTCTAGGTTGAGGGCGGGCCGGGCTAGGCGCGGCTTCCTACGGTGCGGATTCCGGCAACTCTTAACTCAAGATTGCGTCTACCACTCCGTAGGCCTCACCCAGCGCGGCATCGAGGGCCCCGGGGTCTTTGCCCCCGGCTTCGGCAAGATCGGAACGGCCACCGCCTTTCCCGCCAACCTTTTGGGCGACTGGACCAATCACTTTACCTGCCTGCACACGGGGAACCAGGTCTTTCGTGACCCCGACAATCAAGGCGACATTTCCATTCGTAGCCGATCCCAGAACGACCACGCCGGACCCGAGTTTTTCGCGAAGCTGGTCGACTAAAGTGCGCATCTGCGAGCGCTCCAAATTGTCGACTCGATGTGCAAGCACCTTGACCCCGCGAACCTCTTTGATCTTGTCACTGATGTTGGCGGTTGAAGACGACGCCTGCTTCATGCGCGCCTGGTCAAGTTCGCGCGCGAGGCGTTTGATCTCAGCATCTTTCTTCTCGAGCTCAAATCTCAGGGCTTCAGTCGGAGAGACCTCATGCGCGGGTGAAGACGCCCCGGTCTCGACCGTGTTCCCCTTCGCGCCTTTACTGGCGAGCGCGGGCGAGATAAAGGATGAAACAAAATTCTGCAGTTGGTGATCCTTGCGGAAATGATAGAGCGAGCCTTCCCCGGTCACCGCCTCGACCCGCCGCACACCCGAGGACACGCTGCCTTCCTTGAGGACCTTGATCAGGCCGATCTCGCCCGTTGCTCCAGTATGCGTTCCACCGCAAAGTTCGGTGGAGAAGTCTCCGATCTTGATCACCCGCACTTTCTCGCCGTACTTTTCGCCGAACAGCGCCATGGCGCCGTATTCGTTGATGGCTACATCGATCGGCACGTCGTTGATGACTTCGACGCGCTCGTTACGGAGCACTTCCTTGTTGATGAGGTCTTCAATGTCCTGCAGTTCTTCGTCTTCGACGGCAGTGAAGTGGGAGAAGTCGAAGCGCAAATGGTTAGGATTCACGAGGGATCCCGCCTGCTTCACATGTTTGCCCAGAACCTCGCGTAAGCCCGCGTGCAGCAGATGGGTTGCCGTGTGATTCCGCATGGTTGATTGGCGAACGGAGGTATCGACGACGGCGTCGACCTTGTCGCCCACGCGAAGCCCCTGTTTCGCGACCACCTGGTGCGCACGCACGCCTTGCACAGGGTAGTAGCAGCCCTCCACCTCGGCGGCGACGGTATTGAGTTCGTCGCTATAGAGCATGCCGCGGTCTCCAACCTGTCCACCCGATTCAGCGTAAAAAGGCGTGTGATCGAGGACGATTTCGCCTTCTTCGCCAGGCTCTAGGCTCTCGGCACCCTGACCATTCTTGATGATGGCCAAAATTTCGCAGTCTTCGGACCGTGTCTCCAGGTAGCCTTCGAACACCGACTTCGGCAACTGCTGGTAGGCAGGATTAGCGGTCTGCTTGGCAGCACCTTTCCAGGAGGCGCGAGCGCGCTCGCGCTGCTCGGACATCGCACGCTCGAAGCCAGCCTGATCGAATTCGAGGCCTTGATCCCGGGCGGCATCCTGCATGAAGTCCAGCGGCATGCCGAAGGTGTCATAAAGCTTGAACGCTTCCTGTCCGGTGAACCGCCGATCGGCCATGAGGGACTCGAGCTTTTCGAGGCCAATGTTCAAGGTGTGAGCAAAGCGGCCTTCCTCGGCTAGAACCGCTTTGCTCACTCGATCTGCGGTCTCTTTCAACTCCGGATAGGCGTCTTGCATCAAGTCACGAACCGCGAACACCATTTCGTGTAGAAACGGCTTGGTCTGCCCCAGCAAGCGCCCGTGAGTGATGGCGCGGCGAATGATTTTGCGCAAGACGTACCCGCGGCCTTCGTTTGAGGGGAGGACGCCGTCAGAAGCCAGGAATGTTGCCGCGCGCGAGTGGTCGGCAATGACCCGAAGGGAAGCAGCGGACTTGTGGCTTCGCTCGGGCGAGCTTCGCCCGGCCTCCCGGGCGGGAACCCCCCGGTCTGCGCCTTCGGCGACCGTTCCCGTTAGTTTTTCTGCCCTCTTGATCAGGGGGACGAAAAGATCGGTTTCGTAATTTGAGATCACCCCTTGTAGCACTGCGGAAACGCGCTCGAGCCCCATGCCAGTATCGATTGAAGGTTTGGGCAGAGGGTTGAGTTTGCCGGTGGAGTCCCGGTCAAACTGCATGAAGACCAGATTCCATATTTCGACGTATCTGCCGCAGTCGCAGGGGAACTTGCAGTCGGTGTGACCCTGATCGGAGGCGGCGGGGCCCATGTCGTAATGAATCTCGCTACACGGGCCGCAGGGGCCGGTGTCGCCCATCTGCCAGAAGTTGTCTTTCAGTCCAGCCTCGAAAATGCGATCCTTCGCAACTCCTTGCCCGAGCCATAAATCGTAGGCTTCAGCGTCGCGAGGCACGCCGCCTTCGCCGTTGAAGATGGTGACATAGAGCTTGTCTTTCGGAATTGCGAACCAATTGGGGGCTGTAATCAGTTCCCAAGCGTAGGCAATCGCGTCTTTCTTGAAGTAATCGCCGAATGAGAAGTTCCCCAGCATTTCGAAAAATGTGTGGTGGCGGTTCGTAAACCCGACGTTCTCAAGATCGTTGTGCTTTCCACCCGCTCGCACGCATTTCTGCGAGGTCGTGGCGCGCGTGTAGTCGCGCTTTTCGAGGCCGAGGAAGACGTCTTTAAACTGGTTCATCCCCGCATTGGTAAAGAGCAGCGTGGGATCGTTGTGCGGCACAAGCGACGACGAGTGTACCTCGCGGTGTCCCTTTTGGACGAAAAAGTCCAGAAACTTGCGGCGGATCTGAGAGCCGGTCAGCATGAAGCACAATTCTAAATGATGGAATCCGGCCGGGATGGAATCCTTAAGAGCTAGCCACTCGCCGTGGGCTGCTAGCGGACCGGCTTTTCAGGATTCTTGTCGCGGGCATCCGGCTCTGCTTCAAACCCGGCGCAGCCAATCACGGGCAGGCGCGGATACTTCGGGAAACGGCTGTCCTCGGCGGACCGGCGGCACAGAATAAACACAGAGCCTCGGTCAGAAACAATCCGTCGCATGTGGCGGCAGGTCCCGCATTGGCCGACGGACTGCCGATCTTCCGAGCCATGATGTTTCCCGAACACCTGTCAAGAATATCCTGGTTCCGGAAGGCAAGCTCGAAGTTCGAGTCAGCCTTGAACATCCGACCCAGCAATGATTCAATCCATCCAAGCTCAATGATTCAATTCCGGAGGCTCAATGTCTTGTAATCCATCCACTCTGCGTCAGGTGCCGCTATTTGCGCTTCTCGACGAAGAAGAAACTGCTGTGCTGGCCAAAGAAGTCGAGATGAGGAATTTTGTGCCGCGTCAACGCATATACAAAATGGGGGACCCCGGAGGCAAGGCCTATGTCATGGTGTCGGGTTCGGTGCGGCTCACCACGGTCGATGAAGATAATCAGGAAGTCGTGGTCGATCAGCCCGCGCACGGCGAATTCTTCGGATTCGCCTCGATGCTCGAACAAACGCCGCACCAGACGACCGCCGTAGCCCAGGAGGAGACGGTGTGCCTGGAGGTAGACCGCCACGACATCGAGATCCTGCTTCATCGCAAACCCATGGCTGGCATGGACATGCTGGCAGTGTTGGGAAAACAGTTCCACGGCTCGCAGAAATTGATTCGAGTGCGCGCAGCACGGAATCCCAACCAAGTGATCGAAGAGGAAGAAACTTTCCCTGAGCGCGTCGCCGACCGGGTAGCCAGTTTCGGCGGTTCCTGGACCTTCATTCTGAGCTTTGCGCTGGTGCTTGCAAGCTATTCGATTACGAGCATTCTCGCGGGAAAGCGATCCTGGGATCCCTATCCGTTCATACTGCTCAATCTGTTTCTCTCGATGCTCGCTGCTGTTCAGGCTCCGATCATCATGATGAGCCAGAACCGGCAGGACAAGAAAGACCGGCTGCGCAGTGAGCTGGATTTCGAGGTGAACCGCCGGGCCGAAGCCGAAATCCAAGGGTTAGCGCGCAAGATGAACCTGTTGGGGGAGAAGATAGAGGACGTGGAAGACTTGCTGAGACATCACTCCGGGATGGCGAAGGATCGCTAGGGCTGCGGGGCAGAATCATGGCCGGCCGCTGACAAGTGGACGAATTGCATCAATCCAGTTCCTCCGCTTCATTCGCCATCCCCTCCAGAAGGTCTTCCTCCACATCCCACTTGCGCAGGATGGTGAAGATCGTCTTTGACCCAAACCCCGCACGAACGAGTTGCCGAAAAACTCGGGCCGCCTGTTTCTTATCTTTCGGTTTTTCCAGCCGCTTCCGGCGGATGTAGGTGCGGGCTTGCTTTTCTTCATCGACTCCCGCAAAGGACTCGTTTACTGCCTTGTCAAGAACTTCTCCGGCTACACCCTTGGTCTTAAGGTCCGTGATCACCCGCCGCCGTCCATACTTCTCGTTGTCACGGCGGAAGGCAGAGTACGCGGCAGCATATTTTCCGTCGTTGAGGTATCCCTGGTCTTTCAGCTTCCGCACAACCAGTTCCACCAGAGTTTTGCCGATTTCGCTCTCCGCATCGACCCGATTTCGCAGTAAACGTTTTAGCTGGGCGACCGTGCGCATGCGCCGCCCGAGCGCTCCGAGCGCGTATTCATACAGTTCGGATTCGGTTTCGAGCCTTCGACCTCTCGCAAATGCCATATTCCCTACACGTTAGCAGCACCTGGGGCCGGAGCCTGACAATTTTTTACCAACTATTGATAAATGTTCTGATTACATTGGGAACTTCAGGTCGTCTATATCCGTAACAGCACAACAGGAGTGGTTATGTTAACGGTAAGTACAGAACACGCTGATGACCTGGCAATCCTGAAATGCAACGGACGCATCGTGCGTGGGCAGGAGATCGTTCTGGAGAGCGCCGTACTCGAACAGAGACACGCGCGTACGATCCTGGTGGATTTGACCGATGTCGAGTCTCTGGATGCGGGCGGCTTGACGCTGCTCGTGTCGCTGCACCGGTGGGCGGACAGCAATGGAACCCATCTGACGCTTGTGAATCCACGCCCGTTTGTCAACGAAATGCTGACCCGTACGCACCTTGATTGCATCTTCGATATTTCCACCTTTGACCATGCCTTAGCGGCGCTCGGATGCGGGTGCCGCCAGGCGCATGCCGCCTGCTAGCGCGCACACCTCGCTTCGATAGAATTTTCCTCTGAGTTTACTCGCTGCGATCGCCCCACTTGCCCGCACGTGTTTCTGGTGCTTGTGCAAGGGAGTCCATCAAGAGATGGCGTAGCCGATGACGGCTTTCGAGGTCGGTGTTCACAAATTCAAATCCCACTTCGTTCACCCGCGCGCGCCTGAGAACGACTTGTCCGCGGATGTGGCGCATGCCAACTTGGATGTCGATATCGGCGTCGGAGCCGATGCGTAAAGCATCTTCCTTGGTTCCCATTCCACCGCCCAGGCTCATTTCCCGAACCGAGAGTGTGGACTTGCCCCAAGAACTGCTGATGATGGCCGCAACCGGCTTCCCCAGCAGGATACGTTCGTACCGCCGTTGCCGAACCCAAGGGCAGGCGGGCGCAGAATCGAGTGGGCCGATTGCCAGTTCGCCGGGCTCAAGACCACTGTCGGCCATGATTCGGGTGGCATACCGAGGGTCGATCTTGGCCAGAGCCTGTGCTGCTGCAATCCGCAGCTCGCGTTGGTGCTGCCATTTGAACATGCGCTTGGCTTCAAACAGAGTCTTGAGTACCGGGACTGCATCCGGCTCGCGCAAACGCCCCAAGGCTTCGATTGCTTTCAACTGTAAAAGTGGGGAGCGCCCTTCGGCTTCGCCCGCTCCTGCCATCACGATCAGGGGTGGAGCCGCACTGCGGTCGCCGGACATTCCGATTTCATCGAGCGCTTGCGGCACGACCGCTGGATCGAGCATTTCCAGAATTTCGAGCAGAGTACGGCCGCGGTCAGAGGCCGCTCCGTAGGCGATCTGGCGCACGATGACATCGTGGTAAAAGCGGTTCCAGCCGGGAAGTCGTAAGGGCAAGAACTCAAGAAGGCCGGGCACATCCAGCCGGCTCAGCAGGCCAACCGACGAGACGGCTTGCCGTTGTGGGCCGGTGCGTAGCATCTCGCGCAGGCAGTTGTTGGCGGTGATCCCGAGCTCGTGGACCAGCTCGACAATACGGTCGCATTCCTCACGACGCATAGAGCGGAAGAAGCGTTCCGCAAGGTTTTCCGCGGCGGCGTTGGTGTTTCGGTAGAGCACAGAGATCAGGTCGGAAGAGAAGCGCGATTGCCCGAGGGCATCTTCGATGAACTCTGCCAGGCGTCCTTCCACCCCGATGCGGGAACGCAGCTCTTTTTCAAGCGCGGGCCTACGGTTCGCGAGATAGTCCATGGTTTCGCAAGATTGCGCAACCGCGCGGTACTGCTTGCGCTGCATGGCTTCCGAGCTGAGTCGCACAAAGGCTGCGCCCATCTGCGTTTCCATTTCGGGATCGGATTCCTTGGTGAGTGCGTCGCCGAGCTTCTGCACCGTCTCGCCGAGAACGCTGCCACCAACGGTCGAGTAGAGATCTGCCAGCTGCGTCAATCCGGTCGCAGCCTGCCCGCGGTGCTCGGACTCCTTCGAGTTGACCTGTCCGGCGTAGTTTTCGAGTATGGCCGAGGCGGTCTCGCGGTCGCCGCGTTCAAGAAGTACCTCTACGTACTGGCGGAGGTTGCGCGACGGCACGCAAGCTGCATTTTCTGAAAGTAGTGCTTGTTTCTTGCTGTGTTCTGGAATCTCCGACCAGAACATGCGATCGAGCATGTCGGCTTGCGACTCGACCAGCAGTCCGGCCTTGATCATCCGCTCTTCATGGCGCATCAGCAGTTTGCGCAGGGTCGCCATCTGCTTGCCCATTTCTTCAAACAGCTGGTGAACGGCATTGACCTTCAACTCCCCAGACTGAAAGCGCTCGAGTGCATAGCGAATGGCCAATTCCTCAGCAGCGCGAATCAAGATGGGAGTCTTTGGATCGCTCTTCCGTGCGGTGGACAGCTCGTCAAGGATACCGAGAACCGTCTTGCGGATGTTTTCTTCCGAGCGATGCAGCTCGAGCCCAATCAGTTCTGGCTGTGGCTTTCTCGCCGATCCCAACTCCGCGAACTTGGTCACCAGCCGGATTGCCTCGATCGTCTCTTGCTCATTCAAAGTAAAAGGCAATTCAGCCGACGCCGCCCTAGGTGCTTCTGAATCCGAGGCTGGGGCCGCCGGTACTGGTCCCTGTTCTGTGGGTGCAGAAGAGGTTGGGTTACTTCCACTCTCGTTTTCTGTGGCTACGATCAGCTGAACCAGTTTGGTCGGTTCGCTCAGCCATTCTTTGAATTCCGGTGCCAGGGTTTGTGACGCAAGTTGCGCGGCGGCGGAAACCTCGGCGGACAGCGGGTCGGCGGCCTCTGGTTTCACCTGGTTAATCCGGATATTCCCTTCATCAGGGAAGAGCCGCTTGATCTCGCTCGCAAAATCCTGAGCTTTCGAGCCGCCGAGAGAGAAAGCGCGCACCAATTTTTCGAATTCTTCGATGGTGACGTCGCGGGAGAACTGGATGCTGGTGATTCCCGCCGCGTTCAGCAATTGGGTGAAACCGCGCTCCGCCTGGCCGACTTCGACCGGCACTCCATCGAGCAGCAGGTTGTCTTCTGCGACCCCAAGCAGGACACAGCCCTTGCGCTTGGGCACGGCTTCCTCGAGTTCTGTCCAGGCAACATCAAACTGTGCCTGGGTGCGCCGGTGATTGAACCCATACAGGCGGACGTACTTCACCAGAATGTTAAGACTGTGAAGAAACGGACGCGCAGACGCCTCCCGCGCTTTGCTTGTGCCAGTGCTCGGAATAACGGACTCCTAGACCCTGCCTAGCGCTAGGCTAAGTCGAAAGGAACCACTTGTGCATGTTACGGAGGTCATTGGTCAGGCGGGGGAGGATCAGCAAGCTATTGAAAACCGGGACCCTAGACCGGGGGCCTGAATCTAAGGCGCGAACCCCTACCCATCGGCTTCAAATTCAAGACCTTATTCTGGAAGCTTCGGAAGATCTTGCACTCCCCATGTTTTCAATTAAATAGACTGAGAAGGTTCTGATTCGTCACGTCCCAAGATGCTCAGTTCTGAGCATGAAACCGCCGGTTCCTGCTAGGGTCCGGCAAAGGGAAGACCGCAAGCTGAAGCGCAAACTTTGGGTCCAGGTAAGAAGCCCGTCGCTCTTTATTCGCCGCAAGGCCGGCTTAGCTCGGACGCCACCCCAGCAAGTTATGGTGGCTATCCTACTGGCACTTCTCGCAGTTCCCCCCACTCGAGGTCGCCCCACAAACTGACCTGCGAAGCCTGTGCTCGAGACTTGTGGCGCAACCGCCGACGCCCTTCGGGTTATTCCATGTGACGACTGAAGTCCCAGTTCCCAAAAACACCCGTATCCCTGGAGTTGGCGATGCCTTCATCCGGATGAGTCTTCTCGCCATCATGGCGATTAGTTGTTTTCTCCTCTTGCGACCATTCCTGCACCTGATCTTGACGGGAGGGATCGTTGCCGTCGCTGTCTATCCCCTCCATCAGAAGCTCACGAAAGTTCTTCACGGGCGTAAGAAGTTAGCCGCAACGCTTTGTGCCGTGCTGCTCATGGCAGTAATACTCGTACCGGCATTACTACTGGCGGGGACATTGGCAGACGGGATCCGGAGCATCGCTGCCCAGCTCGAGGCAGGGCGACTCCACATTCCACCACCGCCGCCCTTTCTCGACAAAGTGCCTGTGGCCGGCGCGAATATCAAAGGGTTTTGGAACTTGTGTTCAACCGACGTAGCTGCAGCTGTGAGTCGGCTGGCTCCAGAGATCCACAAGTACCTGCCTAGTCTGGTATCGGCTTCGGTGGGAATCGGCACCGCGCTGCTCCAATTCTTTCTTGCTATCGTGCTCGCAGGATTCTTCCTGGCTACGAGCGCAAGCCGCATACGCTCTGCCGATAAAGTCTTCGGGCGCATTTTCGATGAACGTGGCCTTGAATTCGAGCAGCTCGTCGCAAGCACGATTCGAAGTGTCACCAACGGCATCCTGGGTGTCGCGGTGATCCAATCGGTTCTGGCCGGCTTGGGCTTTTGGGTGGTCGGACTACCGGGAGCAGGCTTGTGGGCAGTTACGTTTTTGATCGCCTCAATTATTCAGATTGGGCCGATTGTCCTCATACCGGCGGTGCTCTACTCATTTGCAACCCACTCCACGAATCATGCCGTCGTGTTCATGATTTGGTGCATCATCGTGGGACTCAGCGATAATGTCTTGAAGCCGATCATGCTCGGCCGCGGTACCAAGGTTCCCATTGCCGTCATCTTTCTCGGCGTTCTTGGCGGGTTTATAACAATGCGTATCCTCGGGCTTTTCGTCGGGGCCATCGTCTTATCGGTCGGGTACAAACTCCTGATTGCGTGGCTGGACGCCGGAGCGCCGAGCATGCAGTCAACCCAGGTCCCGGCCTCGAAGGCCGCCTAAATGTAGTGCGCGAGGAAGGGAAAGGAAATGTGCAGCTTTACGTTTCCTTATGAACGAAAAGATTTGCTCTTCTCTGCAAGTACAGCCATACAAGCGCCGCTACAGTGACAACGATCAGGAGTCCCCACCAATCGTTCGCAGCGATTGCCCGCCAGAAGCGAACGATTAACCCGATGATGAGCAGAATGGTGCCGGTAAGAAAGCCCCAGTAGGAAACACGCCAAAGGCCGAGTGAGGCGACAACGCATGCTATGCAGACCATGACCAGCCATGAGACGGCTTCTGTCCCGAGCGTCGAAACCGCCGTGGCCCTCCATATCTTCGGCAGCTCGCCTGTGGAATGAACCATGAGAGCGGCCGCCGCGCACAGAATGGCGCCAAACCCAAAAAACAAACTGAGAGCGGTAATGTCCGCTGGTCGGTTCCGATCCATAAACCGCCTGCACTTTTAGAAGCCGGATGTCTACGAAACGACAAGCACGCAAAGCATACTCACCCAGCAACCTACCAGTGTGGTTGAAATACAGCCTACTGGCAGTACTGCCAGCGCACATTCGGTGCTGGAGAGGCCGTCAGGTGGGCAGCACCGCGGTCTTCTTAGCGCGGAAGAACACGCGCAAGACAAACCGCAGGATTCTCCATCCGAGCGCAGCGCCCGCCAGGATCGTCACTAGCCACAACAGAATTGTCGGCAGATAGAAGAAGAACGAAAACATGGAGCTGGCGTAACCAGCCAGGCCTCGAGGCCCTGCATCAGCCCTAGTTTGAGTTCGTATAAGGGCCGCCAACGAACTCCAAAAACATTGGCCTCGCTTTCGGAGTGCAATGAGACTGAGATCTCAACCGTTTCCACTTGCTTCGAAAGGGTTTCGAATTCCCTTTGCTGTTGCTCGATCTCGCTTCTGACGTCACTCAGCTTTTCGCTGACATCGAGTGTGTCCTTCACAGTCCGCGCCTGTTTCAGAATGCTCAGGTATTGAGCTTCCTGGGCATGCAGGTTGTGGAGACGGGCTTGCCGGTCGACATATTGTTTGGTCACGTCTTCCGCCTGCAGTTGCTCCCCTTCTATGCGAAGAGCAAGCTTACGGATTTCCGCTCTCACTTCTTCAAATCGTGGTACTGGCACCCGGACCCGAACCGAAGCACTGGTCGCATCTTGGGCCCCATTTGTCTGCCATTCGACCAGAAAGCCACCTGCGCGCTCCGTCAGTGAACGGATTGTCTCGGCGGATGCTGGGGCTTTTTACCAAGAGATTGATTGATGTGGCGCGCACGAGTTTGCGGTCGGGGACATCCTCCGGTTGGGTCAAGGTCATCCGAGCCCGATGGAACACGCCTGCTCCCGGAACGCCCGCAATGACTCCCGCGGCCAGGCCCGCATTGTCCACCGATTCCGGTAGCGGAACCAGCCAATGACGGTTGCGTTCAATTGCCGCCAGCGCTGTGGTCTTTTCCGACGCAATGCCATGGAATGCCTGCGAGGGCCGGATGAGGCCGGCATAGACGGCGACCAAAACCGCGGTAAAGACCCATCCTGCTTTGAGCCATTTGCGACTGCGTAGCCAGGCCGTGCCCCAGCGGAGCTTCATGGTTGTTCTCTCCTGCCTACCTTAGAATCGGTTGCCGCTCATTTTGTTCCCACGTTCTTCATGTCAGAACGCGATCAGGGAATCCATTGCGGGCAGGAAGTCGGAATCTTTGCCGAGGAAGGGGTTGCTGAAGAGGGCTTAGTCAGCCTGGCTGCCGGCTGGCTCGAGACCGCGAGGGGCAGTGCGTTTTCCCCCCACCACCCACCAGCGCAGGCGGTCCATGTAGAGGTAAACCACCGGTGTAGTAAACAGGGTGAGTGCCTGGCTCAGGATCAATCCGCCGACGATGGTGATACCGAGCGGTTGCCGCAACTCAGATCCAACCCCGGTTCCAAGCGCTAACGGCAATCCGCCGAGTAAGGCTGCCGCGGTCGTCATCATGATTGGGCGGAAGCGAAGCATGCAGGCTTCGAAAATCGCGTCGCGGGGCGACTTGCCCTCGCGGCGTTCGGCATCGAGGGCGAAGTCGATCATCATGATGGCGTTCTTCTTTACGATCCCGATCAGCAGGATGATGCCGATCATTCCCATGACGTTGAGTTCGTTATGAGTGAGCAACAAGGCCAGCAGGGCGCCAACTCCCGCCGAAGGAATCGTCGAAAGGATCGTGATCGGATGAATATAGCTCTCATAAAGGATGCCGAGCACGATGTAGACCGTAAGCAGAGCCGTCAAAATCAGAACTGGCTGATTGGCCAGCGCCTGCTGGAACGCCGCCGCAGTTCCTTGAAAGCTGGCGTGAATGGTGGCTGGCAGCCGGATCTCCCGCTGTGCAGCATCGATCGCCTGAGTCGCTTGTCCAAGAGAAATTCCTTGGGCCAGGTTGAATGAGATGGTGATCGACGGGAACTGGCCTTGATGGTTGACGGCCAGAGAAGTATTGGAGGGGCCAAACTTTGCCATGGCGGACAAGGGAACCATTTGTCCGTTTGAGGACTTCACGTAAACCGCCTGCAATGCGGCCGGGGTGGTCTGATATTGCGGATCGACCTCCATGACGACGTGGTACTGATTCAGTTGCCGGTAGATGGTGGATACTTGCCGCTGGCCAAAGGCGTCATAGAGCGCGTTATCGATATCCTGAGGCGTGACGCCCAGACGCGCCGCCGTATCCCGATCGATGACGACGTCAGCATCCAGTCCGCGGTCTTGCTGATCCGTGTTTACATCGCGCAGTTCCTTGAGGGTGCGCAACTTTTGCAGAAGTCTGGGAGCCCATGCGCTCAGCTCTTTCAGATCTTCGCCCTGCAAGGTGTATTGATATTGCGCATTGCCCATGCGTCCGCCGATCGTGAGGTCCTGGGCGGATTGCATAAACAGCGTGGCCCCCGGCACGGCCGCCAGCTTGCGCCGCATTTCACCGATGAATCCGTCGGCTGTGATGGTGCGCTCCGGGCCTTTCGGATTCAACGTGATGAAAAAGCGTCCCTGATTTTTCGCAGTGTTGCCGCCGGCGAAGCCGACGATGGTTTGTACATTGGGATCGTGCATCACAATCTGGACGTAACGCTCCATCTTTTGCTTCATCGCCGCAAAAGAGATGTCCTGATCAGCTTGCACGCTTCCCATGACGCGCCCGGTGTCCTGTTGCGGGAAAAATCCCATGGGCACCGCCGTGTACAAGTAAATGGATAGAGCGGCGGTCCCGAGGGTGGCAAGAAGGGTTGCAAATTGGTGACGCAAAACCACCGTCAAGGCCCGGCGGTATATACCTAAGACGCCGTTAAAAGCCGCTTCCGAGAAGCGATAGAAGCGTCCGTGGGTATCTTCTTCCGGGCGGTGCAGGATCTGCGCGCACATCATGGGAGTGGTACTGAGAGAGATCAGCAGAGACACTCCAATCGCTGCACTCAGCACCACGGCAAATTCGCGGAACAGACGTCCAACAATGCCGCCCATCATCAGGATAGGGATGAACACGGCCACCAGCGATGTGCTCATGGAGAGCACGGTGAATCCGATTTCCCGCGCTCCGCGAAAGGCGGCCGCAATGGGCGTCATGCCGGCTTCCAGGTGGCGGGTAATGTTCTCAAGCACCACGATGGCATCGTCTACCACGAAGCCTGTCGAAATGGCGAGCGCCATCAGCGACAGGTTGTCGAGGCTGTAACCGCAGGCATACATGACGGCAAACGTGCCGATCAGGGACAGGGGAACCGCTATGCTGGGAATGATGGTTGCGCGGACGGTGCGCAGAAACAGGAATACCACCATGATCACCAGAGCAACCGAGATCAGGATGGTGATTTCAATGTCGCGTACCGAGGCGCGAATCGTGGTGGTCCGGTCCATCACCACGTCGACACGGATGGCCGGAGAGATGGAATTCGCCAGCTCCGGCATCAGCGAATAGACGCGATCGACCGTGTCGATGATGTTCGCCCCGGGTTGGCGGAAGACAATGATGAGAACCGCGGGCTTCCCGGAAACCTTGGGATCGCGGGTGCCCTGGGCGGCCAGGCCCACCACGCGAGTGTCTTCTACTGAATCGACAACCTTGGCAACATCCCCGAGCCGTACGGTGCCGCCGTTGTTCGTGGCGATGACCAGGGGCTCGTACTGCTTTGCAGCCTTGATCTGATCATTGGCGGTGATTGCCCATGCATTGATGGCATTGGCGACGTCGCCTTTGGGGCGGTTTGCGTTGGCCGCACCGAGCGCATTGCGAACCGAGTCCAGCCCCAGTCCGAGCTTATTCAAGAGATTGGGATTCACCTCGGCGCGAACGGCGGGCCGTGCGGCGCCCCCAACGAAAACCTGGCCTACTCCGCTCACCTGGGCCAGCTTCTGGGAAAGCACTGAATCCGCAGAGTCGTACATCTGCGGCAGGGTCATGGTGTCAGAGGTGAGCGACAAAATCAAAATCGGCGCGTCCGCCGGATTCACCTTACGGTAGGTAGGATTGCCTGGCATGTACGAAGGCAATTGGCTTCGTGCCGCATTGATGGCGGCTTGTACGTCGCGCCCGGCTGCATCAATATTGCGGTCTAGATCGAATTGCAAGGTGATGCCGGTCGACCCGGTTTGACTGGTCGAGGTCATCTGGTTCACGCCGGCAATCCTCCCGAACTGCCGTTCCAGCGGCGTCGCCACCGCAGACGCCATGGTTTCCGGGCTCGCCCCGGGCAGGGAAGCCCCTACGCTGATGACGGGAAATTCAACTTGCGGCAGAGGGGCCACAGGGAGGAACTGAAACGCAAGAATTCCGGCTAGCAGCAGGCCGATTGTGATCAGCGAAGTGCCGACGGGCCGCTTAATAAATGGGGACGATACGCTCACTTAGTCTCCCGTTGCCGGTTCCTCGGCAAAATGGCGGAATCCGAAGCGTGCAAAGCGCGCCGACAACCGATCGAACCACAAATACACGACGGGGGTGGTGTACAAGGTGAGCAACTGGCTCACCAGCAATCCTCCGACGATGGTGATGCCGAGCGGGTGACGCAATTCCGATCCGGTACCGGTTCCAAGCGCCAGCGGCAAACCTCCGAAAAGCGCTGCCATGGTGGTCATCATGATCGGCCGGAAACGGAGCAGCGAAGCCTGATAAATGGCTTCTTCGGGTTTCTTATGCTCGTCGCGCTCCGCCTCGAGAGCAAAGTCGATCATCATGATGGCGTTTTTCTTCACGATTCCGATCAGCAGGATGATGCCAATCAGGCTCACGACGCCCAGGTCATTACCCGTGAGCATCAACGCCAGCAGTGCGCCCACACCGGCAGAGGGCAGAGTCGAAAGAATCGTGATCGGGTGAATGTAGCTTTCGTACAACACGCCCAGCACGATGTAGACCGTGACAATCGCCGCCAGAATCAGCAGCGGTTCGCTTGAGAGGGAGTTGCGGAACGCGGCAGCGGTACCTTGAAAGCTGGTTTGAATGCTCGGGGGCAAGCCGATTTCCTGCTCCGCAGCGTCAATGGCTTTGGTCGCTTGCCCTAAGGAGACGCCGGGCGCAAGGTTGAACGACAGGGTCACAACCGGAAACTGCCCTTGGTGGTTAATGGCCAGGGTGGCATTGCTCTGCTGGATGCGGCTGAAGGCCGAGAGTGGCACCTGGGTTCCAGTGGCCGACTTCACGTACAGCGTATCCAAGGAACTTGGATCCTGCTGGAATTGCGGATCAACCTCGAGCACCACGTGATATTGATTGAGCTGAGTATAGATGGTTGAAACCTGGCGCTGCCCGAATGCGTCGTACAGCGTGTTGTCGACAGCCGTCGGTGTGATGCCCAGGCGCGAAGCCGTGTCGCGGTCGATCACCAGGTCTGCCTGCAGCCCTCCGGTTTGCTGGTCGGTGGCAACGTCGAGCAATTCTGGCCTAGACCGCAGCTTTTCTAGCAGTTTTTCTGACCACGTAGCCAGCTCATTCGCATCCGTCGCCTGCAACGAGTACTGATATTGCGTGCGGCTCACGCGGCTTTCCACCGTCAAGTCCTGCACCGGCTGCATGTAGAGGGTAATGCCTTGCACCTGCTGAGCGAGTTTCGGCGCCAGGCGGCGAATGATGGCCGAGGCGGAAGCGGCGCGCTCATCCCGCGGCTTCAAATTGATCTGAATGCGGCCGCTGTTCAGCGTGGGATTGGTGCCGTCCACCCCGATAAACGACGACAGGCTGGCGACATCTGCGTCCTGCAAAATCACCCGCGCCAGTTGCTGCTGGCGCTCCGACATGGCAGCGAAGGAAATGTTCTGTGGCGCCTCCGAGATGCCAAGAATCACACCCGTATCCTGAACGGGGAAGAATCCCTTGGGAACAATGACGTAAAGCACGACCGTCAGCACCAGAGTTCCCGCGGTGACCAGTAAGGTCGCGGTCTGGCGCCGCAGTACCCACTTCAGGGTGCGCCCGTAAAACTGAATGACCCTCTCGTAGACATCTTCCGACCACCTGTAGAACCGGCCATGTTGCGAGAGTTCTTTTGACTTCAGAAGTTTTGCGGCCATCATCGGCGTCAGCGTCAAAGAGACCACTGCGGAGACGAGAATTGTGACCGCCAGGGTTACGGCAAACTCGCGGAAGAGCCGTCCCACCACGTCGCCCATAAACAGCAAAGGAATGAGCACGGCGATGAGAGACACCGTCAACGAAACAATGGTGAAGCCTATCTGCCCTGCGCCTTTGAGCGCTGCCTGGAGCGGCGAATCTCCTGCCTCGAGGAAGCGGTCGATGTTTTCGAGCATGACGATTGCATCGTCGACCACAAAGCCGGTGGATATCGTCAGCGCCATGAGCGTGAGATTGTTCAGGCTGTATCCCAGCAGATACATAATCCCGAACGTACCCACGATCGAAAGCGGGACCGCGAAACTGGGGATAATGGTCGCGCGCAGGTTGCGAAGGAAGAGGAAGATCACCATCACGACCAGCGCGATCGTCAGCGATAGTTCGAACTCAACGTCTTTGACCGACGCGCGAATCGTTTCCGTCCGGTCCGTGAGAACCGACACCTTGACCGCGGAGGGCAAGGAGGCCTGCAAAACCGGGAGTAGTTTCCCGATGCGATCGACAACGCTGATGATGTTCGCGCCTGGCTGCCGCTGGATGTTGACGATGACCGCTGGAGCAAGCGTGTTTCCCGTGCCCATCCACGCGGCCTGTTGCATGTTCTCAATGCTGTCGGTGACGGTGGCAACGTCGCTCAATCGCACTGGAGCCCCGTTGCGATAAGCCACCACGATAGGCGCGTATTCTTCACCCGCGAGCAGTTGGTCGTTGGCGTCGATGGTGAAAGACTGCCGCGGTCCATCGAGTGTGCCTTTGGCCTGATCGACATTCGCCGAAGCGAGAGCGGTTCTTACATCTTCGAGCCCGATCCCGTAAGAGGCGAGCGCGGTCGGGTTCGCCTGAATGCGTACCGCGGGTTTCTGGCCGCCGCTGATCGACACCAGGCCCACGCCACTGACCTGTGAAATCTTCTGCGCGAGTTGCGTGTCGGCCAGATCCTCGACCTTGGATAACGGCAGGGTCGCGGAACTCAATGCCAGGGTGAGAATCGGTGCGTCCGCGGGATTGACTTTGCTGTAGATGGGCGGATTGGGCAGGTCTTGGGGAAGATAGGTACCCGCGGAATTGATGGCCGCCTGTACCTGCTGTTCTTCGATGTCGATGTCCTGATCCAGGCCGAATTGGAGGGTGATGATCGAACTGCCGAGCGAACTCGACGAAGTCATCTGACTCAACCCGGGCACCTGGCCGAACTGTCGCTCGAGCGGCGCAGTCACCGACGACGCCATTACGGTTGGATCGGCGCCGGGATAAAACGTCATGACCTGGATGGTCGGATAGTCCACTTCGGGCAATGCCGACACCGGCAGTTGTCGGTAAGCGACAATTCCCACCAGCAGCACGCCGAACATCAAGAGTGACGTGGCGACGGGCCGCAGAATGAATATCCGCGACGGATTCATCGCGATGGAGTCCCAGTGTCGCGCGATCCGGTTTCCGCAGCACCAGGGTGATTGCGGTGATCGCGAGTACCCGCCTGAGGCGGCTGATGGTTTCCGTTGGGATTCGACTGCGCCGGATTACTGCGCCCGGCCGGGTTCGATGCGTTTTGATTTCCGCTCGCCGGGGTTGCCGGCAAGCTGTGAGGCTCTACCCGGCTATTGTTCTGCAATTTGTCCTGGCCATCGGTCACGACGGTCTCGTTCGGAGAGATCCCGCTCGCGATCTGGGCGAGGCTCCCTTCGGTGGTGGCAACTTCCACGTTGCGCGCTTCCACCGTCTTGTCCGGCCTTACGACATAGACGTAGGTGCCCTGGGGCCCTTGCTGAATTGCCGCCGAGGGGATGACGGTCGCATTCTTTTTTGTTTCGAGCAGCAGGTGGATATTCACGAACTGGTTAGGCCAGAGCACGTTGTCTTCATTGGGGAAGACTGCCTTTAACCGGCCCGTGCCTGTCGTCTGATCAATCTGATTGTCGATGGTGAGCAGTTTCCCGGTCGCAATCTTCGTGGAATCATCCCGGCTGTAAGCGTCCACTTCGAGCGCACCACGGCGCATCTGTTTTGCAACCGTCGGCAATTGGTCTTCAGGTAGCGTAAAGATCGCCGTAATCGGCTGCAGTTGCGTGATCACCAGCATTGGGTTCGTGTCGGAAGCGTGCACCATGTTTCCCGGATCTACCAGGCGCAAGCCGATGCGTCCGCTTTGGGGAGCAGTAATGTGGCAATACGAGAGATTCAGCTTGGCATTATCGACCAGGGCCTGGTCGTTGCGGGCCGTCCCTTCCAGCTGATCGACCGTCGCCTTTTGCGTGTCCACCTGCTGCTGGGACATTGCACCGGAACTCTGGAGCAGGTCTTTGTAGCGTTGATAGTTCAGCTGCGCATCGCGAAGCAAGGCCTGGTCCTTGAACAAGGTAGCCTGGGCTTGATCGAGCTGAACCTGATAAGGCCGGGGATCAATCAGCGCAAGCAGGTCACCTTTGTTGACCTGCTCGCCTTCACGGAACTTCACCTCGAGAAGTTGACCATCGACTCGGCTCTTTACGCTGACGGTGTAATAGGCCTGAATCGATCCCAGTCCGCCGAGGTAAATGGGAAAATCCTCGGTTAGTACCGGAGATACGGTGACCGGCACCGTTTGAGGCGCGTTGGCGCGAGCAGTGGTTGGCCCGCGTGACCCGGCGTTGCACGCTGTGAGCGAGAGCGCGAGGATGATGCCTGCTGAAAGCAGAATCGAAGTGCGAGTCAATTTCCCGTCCACCTTACCCATTTTGTTCATGCATGCCCGTTGCTATCCTTAAGATGAAAACTGTCCATCGTAACGCTTTCGACACCTCTTTGATGTGTCTGCAAGTCGATTTTCCTCAACAATTTACAAAATTTTACGGAGGTGCTGAAACTCTCCTGAGAACGGCCTCCTCGGGCCCCTATTTGGCAACCCCGGGAGAGCCGGTTCGAAGCTCGTTTCGGGGCGAACTTTCCCTTGGTGCTTTCAGAGCCGCGCCTCTAGCATCTCTGCTTTGGACTCCACACCTCGCCTGACGTATAGTGAACACCCAAAAACCGACGTGTCTTCACCCACCGCCATGCCGGGCCTCACCATCCGCGAGCTCGAATCAATCGCTGATCTTCGCCGCGCAATTCAGCTGGAAAAGCAGGTCTGGAGCCTTGACGACGCTGATGTCACGCCCCTCACCGGTGCCATCGCGGAGCAGGCATCGGGCGCCTTCTGGCTGGGCGCTTTCGAGAGAGAAGACCTCGTTGGCATTGCCTATGCCTTTCCAAGCCTACACGAGGGACGAATCGGGTTTCACTCTCATTTGCTGGCAGTACGCGAGTCGCACCGGCATCGCGAAGTAGGATATCGTTTGAAACTTGCTCAACGGGAGCGGGCGCTAAGGCTGGGAGTGGACGAGATCAGCTGGACGTTTGATCCGCTGCGCAGCCGCAACGCTAATCTGAACTTTGCGCGATTGGGTGTCATTTCGCAGAAATATCTGGTCGATTTCTATGGACCTCAAACCTCAAGTCCTCTGCACGTGAACAGCACGGATCGATTGTGGGTGAGATGGCAGTTGGGATCGCAAAGAGTCGGCGAGCGTCTACGAGGCCGGGACCCGCGGGTGGAGGTGCTAGACGCCTTGAGTCACCTGGAACCACTCGTGCGCTTCAACGGTGACGGTGTTCCGGTCACCGCCGATGTCCCCACCGCACTTTCCCGTCAACGGGTTGCCATCGAGATCCCCGGAGACATGGATCGAATTGAGCAAACCGATATGCCGCTTGCCCGCCGATGGCGGGAGGCAACTCGCAGGGCTTTCACCGCCACGGTTCAGGGAGGATTCGTTGTGAAAGAATTCTGCCGTTCGATCCGTGGGCAACAAGGTCCGGGAGCGTATCTGCTCGAGAAGTCCGCTCCCAGCCTCTGAATCAAGCGATCGGCACGAGCAGTTCCGTTTGCAGTTTGTCCTCGGGCGTGACTCGCGGGTCATTCAAATAGTTTTCAATACAGAACTCAGGGCGCAACCCGACCTTCTCCTCGGCCAGGGTTTTGAAGATCCGGTCAAATGCCATCCAAATGTGTGAGTACGGCCCGGTTAGCAGGAATCGTGCATACCTTCCGGCCTTGATGGCCCGGTGCTCTAAACCGTCGGGCAATTTCCCGGGCTTTTCCGCGCAAGCTACCCCCGCCTGGTAAATCATTGCCTCTTCGCCCGGCTTGCTTTTGTCAATGCCGCTCAGGCCCAGGTACTCGCGAATCTGCTGCTGGTCGAGATGTTCGAGTGTGGGTATCAAGTCATTCCACAGAGGTGGCGCCACTTCTTGGAAGGGGCCGCGTTTCTCCAGAAATACATAGTGGGTCAATGGACGGGTAACCGTCTCGAACGTAGGTGTCAGGTTCATGGTGATCTCCTTCAAGAGTCTCGGACGACTCAGAGCGTAGATCAGCTCGTGCTGGCGGTCTTTTCCTAGTTTGCGAAAATCGCCCGGATTCGTCTCGAGCGCCTTGCGAAACGCCTTGTTGAATGCGGCCGACGTGTCGTAGCCGACGCTCAAAGCGATCTCGGTCACGCTGGCATCGGAATCTTCCTGCAACATGCGCAAGGCCATTACGAGCCTCAAGCGCCTTAGGAACTCAAACGGCGTCTCTCCCACATAGGCGTTGAACAAGCGGGCGAAATGATAAGAAGAGGAGCCGGCTTCGTGCGCGATACGGTCGAGAGTCATCCGCTCGGGTAGATGGAGTCGGATGTATCTCTGTGCGCGCCCGATCTGCGCACGATGGAACTGGTTCTGGTGGGCCTTCTTCCCGTGCATACCGGACCCAGTTTAGCGGCTGCGGGAGGGGACTGGCTTTTCCCGGATTGCGCGAATCGATCCTGCCCAGCAGACAACTGCCCCTGCTGGCAGGTAAAATGCGGATCGAAATCATACCCCAAGGATCCCGCATGGCGACCGTTCCCAGTACCCACATTGATTCCGTTCTTCACGAGCAGCGCAAGTTTGAGCCCTCGACCGAATTCCGTCAGGCTGCGCACATCAAGAGTGCCGAAGACTACGACCGCATTTACCGCGAGTCCGTCGAGCATCCCGACAAGTTCTGGTCGCGCATCGCCGAAGAACTCGACTGGTTCAAAAGGTGGGACAAGATTCTCGAATATGATCATCCCTGGGCCAAGTGGTTCGTCGGTGGCGAACTGAACCTCTCCTATAACTGCCTGGATCGCCATGTCCAAACCGCCCGCAAAAATAAAGCCGCGCTGATCTGGGAAAGCGAACCGGGCGAGGTTCGCACCCTCACCTATCAGCAGCTGTACAAAGAAGTTCAAAAGTTTGCAAACGTACTGAAATCGCTTGGCGTGCGCAAAGGGGACCGCGTCGCAATCTATATGGGCATGACGCCGGAACTTCCCGTGGCCATGCTTGCCTGTGCGCGAATCGGCGCTCCGCACACCGTCATTTTTGGGGGATTCTCTTCGCACGCGCTCATCGACCGCATCCACGACTCGCAGGCAACCTGCGTGGTCACGCAAGACGGAAGTTTCCGGCGCGGAAGCGAGGTGAAGCTGTTTCCGGTGGTCGAAGAAGCGCTGAAATCCTGTCCCTCGGTGAAGAATGTGGTGGTCTACAGGCGCTCGGGGACAGCGATCAACATGCAGTCCGGCCGCGACCACTGGTGGCACGAGTTGATGGCAGGAGCCTCGGACGAATGCCCAGCGGAACCGCTCGACGCCGAACATCCGCTCTACATCCTCTACACTTCCGGCACCACGGGAAAGCCGAAGGGTGTAGTTCATACGACCGCCGGGTACTCGGTCGGAACCTACATCACGAGCAAGTGGGTGTTTGATCTTCAGGAAGAAGACACTTACTGGTGCACGGCCGACATCGGCTGGGTTACGGGGCACAGCTATATCGTCTACGGGCCGCTGCAGAATGGTGCCACCAGCCTGATGTATGAAGGCGCGCCCAATTTTCCCGAGCCGGACCGGTTCTGGCGAATCATCGATCGCCACCAAGTGAATATTTTTTATACGGCACCGACCGCAATCCGGACCTTCATCCGCTGGGGCGACCAGTGGCCGAAGAAGCACAAGCTGACCAGTTTGCGACTGCTTGGCACGGTGGGAGAGCCCATCAATCCCGAAGCCTGGATGTGGTATCGCGAAGTGATCGGACAAGACCGTTGCCCGATCGTCGACACCTGGTGGCAGACCGAAACCGGTCACATCATGATCAGCCCGATTCCAGGTGCAATCGCGACCAAGCCGGGTTCTGCGACCAAGCCCATGCCGGGGGTGGTACCTGAAATTGTCAACATGGATGGCGAGCCCGTGCCCGAAGGCGCAGGTGGTTTTCTGGTTCTGAAGCGTCCCTGGCCCGGTATGCTGCGCACAATCTATGGCGATCCCGACCGCTATGTGAAACAGTACTTTTCGCAGATCCGCGGCGCTTACTTTACCGGCGACGGGGCTCGCAAAGATTCCGAAGGCTACTTCTGGGTCATGGGCCGCGTGGATGACGTCATCAACGTTTCCGGCCATCGCCTCAGCACGATGGAAGTGGAGTCCGCCCTGGTGGCGCACGACGCAGTAGCCGAAGCGGCTGTGGTGGGCCGCCCAGATGAAATCAAAGGCCAGGCCATTGCCGCATTTGTGACCCTCGAGGGCGGACGAAAGCCTTCGCCGGAGCTGAAGGAAGAGCTGCGCAAGTGGGTGGCGAAAGAAATAGGCTCGCTTGCCAAGCCGGATGACATCCGTTTCACCGACGTTTTGCCGAAGACTCGCAGCGGCAAAATCATGCGGCGCTTGTTGCGTGAGCTTGCCGGCGGAGGCGAGGTCAAGGGCGACACAACAACCCTCGAAGACTTCAGCGTGCTGGCAAAACTGAAAGAGCAGGAGGAGGCTTAGCTCTATTTCACCCGGAAGTTTCCGTCGTCGAGGGGAATGTTGTCCCGCAGCCCGGTCACGGTCATTTCCCAGTCAAACACCAGTGTTCTTCCCGTTCCCGTCGAGAGTGAGTCGTTATTGACCATTTGGCCTTGTTGAGTCACGGCACTCGCGCCGGATGCTTGGGATGTGCCTTGGTCTGGCACCTCTTCAGTCCATTGCAGGCGATAACTTGTGGGCAGAGTCACGCCCTCGGTAGTTTTAAAATCGTCGAATTGCTCTTCCAGCGTGTAGCGTGTTTCCTTCTGGCTGGGGCTTCCGGTGACATCGCCCTTCATGTTGGGCGCAATACTCATAGAGTAAATCGTGAGCACATGGTGAAAAGTCTCAGGATCAAAGTACATTTTCACCTGCATGTCGCTCGTTCCTTTGGAAAAGTACTGCAAACCGACCAGTTCGTGGCCATGCACTTTTTTTCGGCTGAGGCTCTGAACTCTTGCATGATTCTCGTCCAGCCGAGACAACGCCCAAGCAACCGAGTATTCGCCACCCAGAAGGCCCTCTTTAATGATGAAGTCCTGGCTGCTGATGAACTGGGCAAATTCCGATCGCTGGTGGGATGAGGTTGCGGCCGCGAACCCGGTCTTAGAACCGTCGAAGGTAAATTGCTCCCCCCGCCAGTTGCTGGCTCCGAAGCGCATCACAAATGCTGACTTACCTTCTGATGAGACTCGCCCCCAAGTGCCGGCCACTTCTCCGCCACCGCCTACTGGGACGCGAAATTTCAACGTCCCCTGGACCACGCGGGACTTGGCCGCCGCGCGAGTTGCCGCAGGCGCGATGGAATCGAGATGGCGGGAAACGATTTCTTCAGGTTTTAGATCAGAAGCATGAAGGCCAACCTGGGCAGCGAATATTGCAGTCATCACGGGGAATGAAAGAAGACGGGCAGATCTCGGCATAGGCACTCCAAAAGAAAAAACAAAAACAGATCCCAAATCCTGAGCAGCTGAAGTTTAAATAATCGGGGAGCCTGAGACAAGAGAAGCCCGCAAGCTACAAACCGCGAGAAGCTTAGAACTTGGTGACCTCTGTGAAGTTGAAATCGCGGATCTTCATGGCGGGAACCACCATGTCGAAGGACTCTTCTCCGCTGGTGCGCACAGGCGTGCTCATCGCTTCAACCTGGGAGAGCATTTCAATCAGACTCTGGTTGAAACGGAAATTGCGCAGGCCACAAACGAGCTTTCCATCTTCAATCAGGAATGTTCCGTCGCGCGTCATGCCGGTGAGGATCTTTTCGTAAGGATCGACCTCGCGGATGTACCAGAGCCGTGTGACTAGAATGCCGCGCTCGGTGGATGCAATCATCTGCTCGACTGTCTTCGGCTCTTTCGGCGGCGCAAACACCACATTCATGGGAGCTTCACCGATTTCATTGGGGATCGGGAAGCCATGCCCGGTGGTTTCGACCGGCCCGACTTGGTCCGCATGCTCGGACTTCTTCATTCTGGCGGCGCTACCACGGGAATACACCAGCCGCTTCACCACCCCGTTCTCGACCAGCTGTACTCGGTTCCTGGGCATGCCTTCGCCATCGAACGGAGAACCGGATTGCAGCGGATCAGAGACGTCGTCCCAGATCGAAATGTTCTGCCCAAACAACTGGCTGCCAATACGATTGTTCAAGAAGGACCGCTGATCAAGAATTGCCAGCCCGCCGAAATCGTAAAAAGCAAATCCCACCGCGTCGAGGACCGCTGCCGGTTCCAGGATTACGGTGTACTTGCCGGGAGCAATCTCGCGCGGTGCCGCCGATTTCGCCGCCTTTTCCGCTGCGATTTGCGCAAGGTGTGCGGGGCTCAGCCTCGCAATGTCCGGCGAGTTCGCCTTCTGCCAACCGGAGGAATCCCCCGCCAGCATGGTGATAGAAACTTCCGCCGAGGTTTGGGTATGCCAGGCACTCAAGCCTCGCGAATTGAAGACTCCCTCAATCGCTTCGGAACTTGCGAAAATTCCCGCCGCGGTCAGTTTCCGCTTCTGAGCAATTGCGACGATCTGTCCCACCCCATCGGCGCGCGCGGCGGGAGTAAGATTCGCCGTTTCCTCGAAGTGCCGCGATGGGAGCTTGTCTGAGGTGGCCGCTCCAGGGCTCGAGGCGTTCGAAGACGCCCGCTCTTCCTGGGAAGGCATGGGCAGCAAGTCCGGATCCGCTTCCTGCACCCGCGCCAGACTCTCGGACGCTGACACCACATCTTGCAAGCTCTCATCATCGAACTTGTTGGTGGTGGCGCGCGCCGTGCGGCCGCCGAACGCGCTACGGACCGAGACCCCATAGTTCTCCTCGGCCATATTTTGATGAATGGTGTTGTTGGCGAACCGCGTCAGCGCCGACCTGCCCCCGTAAAACAGACACTCCAGCTCATCCGCTGTCGCGTACTTGCGGATGCGGGCGAAAATCTCAGCAGCTCGGTCGCGAGTCAGCATTCAGCACTCAGTTCGAGATAGAGACAGAGACAACCGGCCAACGGTGAGCGGTAGATGCTATGAATACGCACTCCCCACCTTCACTCTCCTGAATCTTGCCGGAGCGGCCCCGTGTCCGGTTCCCATTACTTGCTGCGGCTGGCCTTTGCCGCAGTTCGGCGTTCCCCAAAGCGTCCACTCATCCCGCGAACAGATGGCGTCCATCGAATTCCAGAACTCGGTCGTGATCCCCGAGTAGGACGGGTTCTTCAACATCCGTACTCGCTTGCCGTTCTTGATCTCCCAACCAATCTCGGTGCCGAACTGGAAGTTGTAGCGCTTGTCGTCGATCGACCAAGACCGGTTGGTCTGAAACAGAATGGCATGGTCGGTCGAAGAGATCAGCTGCTCCATAGACAGCGGCGTTTCGCCAGGAAGTATGCTGATGTTGGTCATACGGATGATCGGCAGCCGGTTCCAGCTCTCGGCCCGCAGGGTCCCGCCCGAACGCTCCAAGCCGATGAGAGACGCGGTTTCGCGTGAGCTCAGATACCCGGTGAACAGGCCACTTGAAATAATCGGGGTGCACTGCGCCGGGACGCCCTCGTCATCGAAGGCGAACGTTCCGAGCCCCGGGCCATGCTCCTGGCGAGCGTCGGCAACGACGTTCACCAGCTCACTGCCGTATTTCAGCGTCCGCAGCTTTTCCAGAGTTAAGAAGGACGTGCCGGCGAAGTTCGCTTCCATCCCCAGCACCCGATCGAGTTCAATCGGGTGCCCGACAGATTCGTGAATCTGCAATCCCAGCTGCGAACTTTCAAGAATGATGTCGTACACCCCTTGCGGGCACTGTTCAGCTTGGTGCAACGCGACCGCCTCTTCGCCGATTCGCCGCGCGTTCTCAACCAGCTTCAATTCATCGAGAAGCTCATATCCCTTGTTCTGCCACTGTCCGCCAAACGAGCTGGGATACGAGCGCTTCTGAATCTCGTTTCCCGCAAAGGAATAGGCGACGTATCCCGCTCCTGTCGTGTACTTTGTCTGATGAATGTCCGATCCTTCTGAGGAAAAGAACCACTGCTCCTCCCTGCGGAAGTTGAGATTGGTCTCAGCTAGTGTGACCCCCTGAACCGAACGAAGTTCTCGGTCGATGGTTTCAAGCAAGGCCAGATTCTGTTCAATGGAAATCGAGAACGGGTCGATCTCGTGCGGAGTAGTCCACTCCGCCGTCACAGCCCTTTCCGGGGCGAGCTCGACATCGCTCTGCTTGACTCGTGCCGATGCTTTCGCAATATCGGCGGCTCGCCCGGCGGTCGCCTCCACCGAAGTTCGGTCGAACTCTGCCGACGAGGCAAAGCCCCAGGCACCATCCATCAGCACACGGATATTGAAACCCTGCGAACGCGAGTCCGAGGCATTTCCTATTTTCCCGTTCTTGGTTGCGAGCGCGCGGCTGCGGTCGGCGACGACGCGTACATCGGCGTACGTAGCACCTCGCTGGCTAGCAATGTTGAGGGCCCAGGCCGCAAGCTCTTTCATGACAGAAGTCGAATCTACCACAGCATCGGCACCGGGGTTTGCCAGGAGGAGTGCAACTTTTGTGCCACTCTGGTGTTGTTATACTCGGGAAAGGAGTTGGACGTCGCGGAGGGGCACAATGGCAAAACTAATCACGTTCTACGTCCCAAGTAGTTATCGCAAGAACGTAAAGTGGGTTCCAGCCGAAGATCGCGGGAAGGTGATTGAGTTACCGCGGAAGAAGTCAGCCTAGGTTGAGAGCGTGCCTTAGTTCCGCAGGGTTTTACCCGTCTTGAGCGTGTACTGAATCCGTTCCTGGGTTTTCTTCTCACCGCACAGCGACTTGAACGCCTCTCGCTCCAGATCGAGAAAATATTGCTCGCTGACCGGGGTCCCCGGGGTGACGTTCCCTCCACAGAGCACTTCGGCGACTTTTGTCGCAATTTTCACTTCGTGCTCGGTGATGTACTCACCTTGCCGCATGAGGTGAACCCCGAGTTTCAGCATCGCCAGGATGTTCTCGCCGGGAGCCGGAATATCGGTTCGCATCTGCGGCGGCTCGTACCCGCTCTTCCCTAGCTCAAGCGCCCGCTGCTTGGCATCGGTCAGTAGCCGATCCCGATTCATCGTGATGCGATCGGAGGAACTCAGCAGCCCGAGGCTTCTTGCCTCGTAGGCGGAAGTCGAGACCTTGGCCATGGCAATGGTCTCGAACGCGCGTTTCATCGCCTCCGTCAATTCGACCGAGTCGCCCCTTCCTCCAGGACGCACCGCGCTCGCGGAATCAATCGCGCGCAACACCATCTCTTTCGAACCGCCACCGCCGGGCAGCAGACCCAGGCCAACTTCCACCAGGCCCATGTAGAGCTCGGCGTGCGGCTGGCGCAGCGGAGCGTGCAATGACATCTCAACCCCTCCGCCAAGGGTGATCCCGAATGGCGCGATCACGACCGGTTTGGGCGAGAACTTGATGGCCTGGGTCATGCCCTGGAACTGCCGGATGGCCAGATCAATCTCGTCCCATTCTTCTTCCTGCGCGCTCATCAGCAGAAGCATCACATTGGCGCCGGCAGAGAAGTTCGGGGCGTCGTTGGTGATGACGAAGGCTTCGAAATTGTCACCAGGACCGCCCGGCTTCAGTGTTTGCGAGACCAGCTGCACGATGTCGGCGCCGAGCGTGTTCATCTTGGAGTGGAACTCGATGCAGGCCACCCCGTCGCCAATGTCCACGACGGAGGCGCTCGAGTTCTTCTTCACCGTGCCGTTCGATTGTTTGGCAACTCGAACCGACCACACGCCAGCGGGAAGCTCGACCGGCTGATACGTGCTGGACGCGAGATCGAAGTACACGCGGTGCGATGGGGTTGCGGCAAAATCCCGGTACCAGGATTTCTGTCCTAAGGCCAACAAGCGGTGCACATTCGAGGAAACTGTGCCGCCCTCTTTTTCCATCCGCTGAACTGTTTCCTCGACGCCCGCAGCGTCCCACAGCTCAAAGGGGCCCATTTCCCAGTTGAAGCCGAGCCGCATGGCACGATCGATTTCGACAATGGTGTCGGAAATTTCGGGTACGGCATTCGCCGAGTAGTTCCATAGGTCCGCTAAAGCATTCCACAGGAACCGCTCGTCTTTCCCCTTGCCGGAGCCGCCGAGCAGCGTGCGAAGACGCTGCGCCGGATTATCAACATTCTTCGCCATCTCTAGCGAGGCAAACTTGGCCTTCTGCCGGGGGCGGTACTCCAGGGTTTTCCAATCGAGAGCGAGTCTCTCGTCTTCTCCCGCGCCCTTCACCTTCTTGTAAAATCCGCCGCCCGTCTTATCGCCGAGCATCTTCCGTTCGAGCATTTTGTGGAAGAAGGCGGGAAGCGGGCTGGTGCGGGGCTGCCGCTCTGGCCCGTCAACGTTTTCCATATTGCGAACCACATGCCCAAGGATGTCGAGCCCCACCATGTCCAGGGTACGAAACGTCCCGGAACGCGGCCAGCCGACTGCTGGCCCGGTCAGCGCATCGACTTCTTCGATGGTGAGTTCGAGTTCCTGCATCAGCCGCATCCCATTCAAGACCGAAAAGGTTCCGATGCGGTTGGCGATGAAGTTCGGAGTGTCCTTTGCGGTGACGACGCCCTTTCCGAGATGCCGGTCGGCAAAGGCCGAGATGGCTTCTATGGCGGCGGGGTCTGTTTCTGGTGTTCGAATGATTTCGACCAGACGCATGTAGCGCGGGGGGTTGAAGAAGTGCGTGCCGAACCACGAGCGCCGGAAATCATCCGAGAAGCCTTCGGCGATTTTCGCTACCGGCAGGCCGCTCGTATTCGTGGTCACGATTGTGCCTGGCCTTCGCAGTGCTTCCACTTTCCGGAGCAGCGTTCGCTTCATCGCGAGATCTTCAACGACGGCCTCGATGATCCAATCCACCTCCGCCACACGTGCGAGGTCGTCTTCAAAATTGCCAGGCGTCACCAGAGAAGAAAGCGAGGGCTCGAAGAACGCCGCTGGCTTGGCCTTACGGGCCGCTTCGAGCCCCCCAGATGCGACCTTGCTGCGTGCGCCCGATTCGGGGTCCGGGGAAACGAGGTCGAGCAATAAACTCGGCACGCCTGCGTTCGCGAGATGCGCCGCGATGCGCGCACCCATCGTGCCGGCACCCAGCACCGCGACTTTGCGGATTCGCTTCACGGTACACCCCGGAGGAACTCTGAGGACAGACTAGTAAATCACAAAGGATGCGAAGTTACACAAAGCCGGCCATTGTCGAAAGGTGCGGCTTCTTCGATTTCTGGTTAGAGACCTTCGTGCATAAGAGTCCCCCCAGGCTTCCTAAGGAAGCCGGTTGACCGCCCATTCAGCTTTTCCGGTGTGAATGATCAACAGCCGGCACACCCGCGGCTGCGAATTCTGCGAGGTCCCAAACAGCACTACCGGAAAAACATACTCGCCGCCCTTCAACCTTCTTCCGCGCTGGATCTCATAGGCAGCATCGCTGCCGGGGGAGAAGAACTCCTGCAGCTTGTCCGAGCTTGCCTGCTGGCGCGCCGCGTCGGTCAGCATCAGGATCCCGGTTTCGTGATCCTGTGACTGCCAGGCGTGCAGAAAACGGTTGGCGGCTGCGAGTGCGGAGCTGTAGGAAGAATCGGGCGTCCAGGGGCGTGGTCGCGAGGCCCGGGCGAAGGAGAAAGACGCGGCAAGAAGCAAACCGAGCAGAAGGGAAGCAATCCGAAATCGCATTTGATGATTGTCGGAAACAGATTGGTTCGCCGGAAGAGACAAACCAGATTCCCTCGGCGGATAAGAGGAAAGCGGAACTACTCGTGCCTTAACGCCTCAATCGGATCGAGTCGCGACGCGCGGAACGCTGGAATCATGCCGCTGATCAAGCCGACCGCTCCCAGAATGATGGTGGATGCGAGCAGGGTTCCGGGGGCAATCATCAGCCGGATATCTCCGGCCTCGCCGTTTTTGGCAAAGGCGCTGTACAAGGTGAGCCGGCCGACAGAGAGAGCCACGATATAGGCCAGCAGAATTCCTAGTACTCCGCCTATGGCGGTGATCGTCAAAGCTTCTGCCAGGAATTGTGTCAGGATATAACGCCTCTGCGCCCCCAGTGCCTTCTGCACGCCGATCTCCCGGGTTCGCTGGGTGACCGAAACCAGCATAATATTCATCAGGCCGACGCCACCGATCCCAAGAGTCAAGGTACCGATGAAGCCCATCAAGATCTTCAGGCCCATGCTGATAATTTCGAATTGATGCACTTGCACCATCAGATTGAACACCCGGACGGCTTGCCGGTCAGCTTGATTGAACTTGTGCGGAATGGCCAGAATGCTGCGAACCGACTGTTCCAACTGTTCGTAGGCGGGAGTTTGATAAGTGAACCAGATGGAATCCAGATAATGGGTGTCCTTCAGGTCGCTCATGGTGGTGAAGGGAATGTAAACCATGCGATTGATATCGTCATTCCCCTCCTGCATTTTCGCGGTTAGAATCCCGACAACTTCGAAACTAAGTCCGTCCAGGCGAATGCGCTCGCCCAGCGCGTTTCTGCCCGAAAACAGTTTCTCTTTCGCCTCGGATCCAATCACGGCTACTCGCGCGCGTTGCACCTGATCTTCAAGGTTGTAGAAGCGGCCTTGATCAATCTGCAAAGATCGGACTTGCTCGACGTTGGGATCGTTGCCAGTGACGGTCCAGTTGAAGGCGCGGGTTTCGTACTGGACACTTGCCGGCTTGCTGACTTCCGGCGTGATGTGGGTAATTTGCGGAAGATTCGTCGTCAGGGTATCCACATCTTCGCGGGTGAACCGGATGGGGGTGCCTGACTTTTCTCCGCCGGCTTGCATGGAGGTCCGGTTCGGAACAACGATGACGAGCTTGTTGCCGAAATTCGCGAAGATGTTCGCGCAGGCCTGTCCGAATCCGTCGCCATAGGCGAGCAACATCACCACCGTAGCGATGCCCCAGGCCATGCCAAGCATGGTGAGCGCGGTGCGGCGCCGATTGTGGCGCATTGCCGTGTAGGCTTCCTGAAGAAGATCTCGGAGCATTTTCTATTCCTGCCGCAACGCTTCGACGGGTTGCAGAAGAGCTGCTTTCCGCGCGGGATAAAGGCCAGCAACAACACCAGCCAGCGTAAGGCTGCCAATCGCAAGCATGGCCGACATGGGTACAAGCTTCGGAGGATCGAATCCTCCCGGACCACGAACCGTCCCCATCGCAGCCATGAGGCCGCCCGCCAGTGCCATGCCGATCATGCCGCTTCCCAGGGTGAGTAGGAGTCCTTCCAAAAAGAAATGAAACAGAATGTTGCCGTTGGTCGCGCCCAGTGCTTTGCGCAAGCCTATTTCGGGGGTCCGCTCCGATACCGCGACCAGCATGATGTTGATGACACCGATTGCCCCCAAGGCCAACGTCACCATCCCCACCGTTCCCAAGAACATATTCATGACGTCGAAAATGGTGTTGACCATCTTCGAGGATTGGATGGAGTCCCATTCGTCAAAGGCGTTCTCATCGTTGGGATCAAATTGATGATTGCGGCCTATGATCTTGTGCACTTCCTTCTGTGCGAGCTCGTGGTCATCGGTCCGGGTGGGCTGATACTCGACGAAGGAAATCGCGCCCTGCTGGTTGTCGCCTTTAATGGGGAAGGACGCTTCCATCACCGAGAACGGAATATATCCGCGCATATTGAGCCACAGATTGTCGCCCCGGCCTAGGTGAGGCAGCGTTCCTACCACATGAAAGCTCATGCCATTGATCAGGACAGTGGCTCCGAGCGCTGGCCGGCCGGGAAACAGGGTCTTCTGTAACTCACTGCCAAGGACGATCACATTTCGTCGTTGCACCGTGTCGAGGTCGTTGAGCCACCGCCCATCTTTTAAGGGAAGAAAGCTGATTTCGTTCATTTGAGGCTCGACCCCTAAGATGGTTCCGCTGCCGGTGGCAAATTCGCTGACTTCGCGCAGATCATTGCGGTCGATGATGGGGCACGCACGGCGCACGTGCGGGGCTAAGAGCATGTCCCGGTAGTCGTTATAGTTGAGCCGGTACCAACGCGCCGAGTTCATGCTGCCAGCCACGGTCGGTGCGCGGCCAGGGAAGATGAACATGATATCTTTGCCGAACTCAGCCATTTCCCGCTTGTTGCCGGAACGGAACCCCTCGCCGACTCCCACCAGCAAGAGCAGGGAGCCAACACCCCAGGCAATGCCGAACATTGTGAGGAAGGAGCGCAGCTTGTGAGCCCACAAGTTACGGAAAATCTGCGAAAAAATGTCTAAAAACGTCCTCATCCTTACACCATGGTACGGAAGATCCCTGGCGGGAGTTCCCCACAAGGTATTGTTACAGGTTTGGCCCTATATAGATAGACGCAGAACCGGGACTATCGTGAGACTTTCAACTTGTTAAAAGGTGTTAACTGTCTTTCCGGTACAGCAGATCGCGCATGGCTTTTCTGCGGGCTGCGGTCAGTTCGCTATCGGATGGCGGGTTTGGCCCGCGATCGTTTGCCAGGGGATCATCCTGAACGCTGCACTCTGGGCAGCGGTTGGCAAAACCGGGCTTGCCGGGCTTCAATTCGAATTCCTCTCCGCAGACAGCGCACGTCTTGATGGGAAACGCCATACGGAAATGATACTGGATGGGGAGAGAGCTATACTTCCGGTCGGCCGGAGAATGACGAATTTCTTCCAATCCTCTCTGTTCCTTTGCTTACTCCCCTTGGTACTGATGCTCTCCTCAACCGCCCTGGGGCAATCGGCAGCGTATGGGCAGCCCTACCGCCCCCAGGTCCACTTTTCTCCTCGCATGAACTGGACCAACGACCCCAACGGTTTAGTGTTCTTCCGCGGCGAGTACCACCTTTTCTTTCAGTACAACCCTTTCGGCGATCAATGGGGGCACATGAGCTGGGGGCATGCCGTCAGTCGAGATCGGCTGCATTGGCGGGAGCTGCCGGTAGCCATTCCCGAGCACGACGGCGAGATGGTCTTCACCGGCAGTGTCGTCGTGGACAAGAACACGAGCGGATTGTGCGGCACGAAACCGGAATGTTTGGTCGCGGTCTACACTGGACATAGAAGCACGCCCGAGCTAACTCGTCAGACCCAAAATCTCGCCTACAGCCTGGACCAAGGGCGCACCTGGACGCGGTATGACGCGAACCCCGTGATCGACCTCGACATGGCCGACTTCCGCGACCCCAGCGTCTTCTGGGACGAACCTCTGAAGGGTTGGGTGATGGCGGTTGCTCTGCCTAAGCAGCACAAAGTTAGGTTCTACTCTTCCCGAGACCTTAAGCATTGGACCGAGCTCAGCGACTTTGGGCCGGCCGGTGAGGTGGGCGGGGATTGGGAATGCCCTGATCTGGTGCACATTCCGGCCGAGAACGGGACCGCCGGTATGTGGATGCTGAAAGTTGGCATCAATCCCGGCGCGCCTCAAGGAGGCTCGGGCGAGCAATATTTCCTGGGCGATTTCGACGGAAAGCGTTTCACCCCGTCGAGGGAACCCGGCGGGCATGGCTGGACCAATTACGGCAAAGATGACTACTGCGCCATCAGCTTCAACCATCTGCCGGCTGGTGCCCGGCCGGTGCTGCTCGGCTGGATGAACAACTGGCAGTATGCCTCGAAGCTGCCTACCTCCCCATGGCGCGGGCAGATGAGCCTCGCTCGCCGCCTGGCGCTCGTAAGCGATAAGGACGGCATCATCGCGAAGCAGACGCCCATAGTCGAGGGTCTTCGGGAAGGGAAAGGCGATTCGTTTTCCGGGGACTCGGCTAGAACGATCACGCTCGAAGCCCCGTTTGAAATCGAACTGAACTTCGATCCTCGCGAGGAGAAGGTGTTCGGAGTTCGCCTGCGTACGGGTGAACGCGAGTGGACGGAGATTGGATTCGATCGAGAAAAGCTGCAATTCTTCATCGATCGGACCAAGTCAGGAACCATGGTGGGCCAAGGCTTTGCCTATCGCACCACCGCCCCGCTCGCGCTCGATCGCCGGTTCGACCTCAGGTTAATCGTCGATCGTTCTTCGATCGAGGCCTATGCCCAGGGCGGCACCATTGCCATGACCAACCTTATCTTCCCCACGTCCGGGCGCAGCAGAGTTGAGTTGTTTTCAAAGAGTGGAAAGCCAGTTCCTGTGAAGGGTACAAGCTGGAAGCTCGCGAGCATCTGGAAATAGTCAGGCAATCAACTTGGCGAGCGCGAATGCCACCGATGCGGCCACCCCGCCAATGAGCATGGTTTGCCCGGCACTTCGCAGGGCGCGAGCGCCGGTGTATCTGCCCTTGATAAACCCAAACACACCGAGTGCAAGCAAGGTCACGATGGCTGAAACGATCAAGCCCCGGAAGGCATCGCTCAGCACAATGTAGGGAGAGAGCGGAATCAAGCCGCCCGCCACATAGGACGCCGCAATTGTTCCGGCGCTCGTTACTGCCCGCTTCGGGTCCGGTTCTTCCAGGCCCAACTCGAAGCGCATCATGAAATCTACCCACGCATCCGGACGCGTGCTCAGGGCCTCGACGACGGGTGAGCTCTCCTCGAGCGTTAATCCATAGTTCCGAAAAACTTTGCTGACCTCAGCCTTCTCTTCTTCGGGAATCTCTTCGATTTCGCGATACTCGCGGGCCTTCTCCTGAACGTAGTGCTCGGCATCACCGCGCGCCGCCAAGTATCCGCCAAGTCCCATGGCAATCGATCCCGCAGCGATCTCGGCTAATCCGCCGATCACAATGAATCTGGTATTCGCGATCGCGCCCGAAAGGCCGGCAGCGAGCGCGAACGGAACCGTCAATCCGTCCGACATGCCGATGACGACATCGCGGACGAAATTGCTGGAAGTGAAGTGCTGCTCGCGGTGAATAATTCTTGCCATTACAGCGCCTCCTCGGCATGTGCCTTCAGCCACGCTTGCGCCTTGCGAATCACGTCGCGCTCGCCGCGGTAACTCAGGCGACGTTCCGCACCTTCGAGCGGGATCCATAGCGCTTGCTTCACCTCTATCCGCATCTCGCGCGTCACGTGGTCGATTTCTCCGGACTCATACCGCAGCAGGAAAAAGCTCACGATCTTGAACACTCGCTGTTTGTCGCCCCACGACCTGACATAAACGTACTTGATGTCGGCGAGCTTGGTGATGATCGCCGCCGTGACGCCTGTCTCTTCCAAGACCTCACGCAAGGCCGTTTGGGCGGCTTCTTCTCCGGGATCGACGATCCCTTTGGGAAGCGCCAGCACCTGACCCTGCTTGCCTGATTTCCGCTTGGCAGAGTTCGAGGTGCCGCCTTCTCGTCGAGGCTCGATCACGGCGACTTCCCAGCCCGCCTGGGCTCTCCGCACTACCACTCCCCCGGCTGAAATCTCTCTTGGCATGGGCTTCCAACTTATCAGGAACAAGGGCTTCGTCACCCCTGGTTACCTGTCGCTCTAGGGTAATTATCTCTGCTAAATACCGTCGCCATACACTTGTCGAAGCAGCATCTTACGTAAGTAGATGGGATGGTTCGGTTGGGAGGACGGATCAACCTTGAAGGGTCTGCGCAAAATCGTTCGCTCGGTTCGCGCCATTGGACGCGGCCTTTCGCCTACCCCAGATTCCCTTACACAGGAGAAAGCCCCCTCGATAGGCCTTGCCCTTGGCGGCGGATTTGCCCGCGGAATCGTTCACGTCGGCGTCCTAAAAGTCCTCGAGGCCGAAGCCATTCCCGTTCATTTTGTCGCTGGAACCAGCGTCGGTGCTCTTATCGGAGCTGCCTATTGCAGCGGTGTAACCCCGGCAGAACTCGAATCGATTGCTGCCAGAGTCCGCTTCCGCGATCTTGCCCGCTGGACGCTCTCACGCTACGGGTTCGCGACCAACCTTCGGATGATCTCATTTTTGGATCGGATTCTTAAGGTGAAGACCTTTGAGGAACTCCGCATCCCGCTTGCCGTCACCGCCACCGACTTCGCATCAGGCGAAGGAGTTGTGTTTCGCTCTGGGCCGCTTGCCGATCCAGTGCGTGCCAGCTGTGCCTACCCTGGCGTCTTCCTGCCCGTCACCGTGAACGGCCGGATGCTCGTCGACGGCATGCTGGCACATTCGCTCCCCACCCACCCGGTGCGCGATATGGGGGCTGACCGCGTGATTGCCGTGAACCTGAAGAGCACATGGTCGACCGCGGACGGGCCACGCCACATCTTCGATGTCATCGGCCAGTGTTTTTCCATTGCGCAGGATATGAACTGCGCCCCGGCAAGAGCTTGCGCAGACCTCATCCTTGAGCCCGACGTCACCGGGTATCGATACGACGACTTTGAGCATAGCGCCGATCTGGTCCGTATCGGCGAACAGATTGCCCGGGCTGCGCTGCCAAAGATTCAGAAGTGGCTGCCCAAGAGCCTTCCCGCTTTCGAACCTTCAGCCAAGAAATTGGTTCCTGCGATACCAAACCCAGTCATTTCCGAGTCCTAGCTTCCGCTCGGAGCCCGAGGGCGCGCAAATTTTTACAGACTGCATTGCTGCCCTTTGCGCACTACAGAAACCACTGTATGGACGCACTGACCGTCCCCGCTAAAATTCATGAGGGTCTGCGACTGTGTTGGGGGACGCCTTTTGCGGGGGAACAAAAGGCCGTCGTCGACCGTCTGCTTGCAATTCTCCTCGAAGATCTGAGCGTCAAGGTTTGTCTGTTCTTGACTAAATATGATGCATACACAACTGAAAGAGGCGAAAGCCGAGATGCGCTCCCGCTCCGGATGTCCTGGTCTTGACGAGGTTCTGGGCGGTGGTCTCCCGTCCGGCCATGTGTATCTTCTCGAAGGTGAGCCTGGTACGGGCAAGACCACTCTCGCCTTGCAGTTCATCGCGGAAGGGCTAAGGCTCGGGGAAAAAGTCCTTTATGTCGCCCTATCCGAATCTCGCCAGGATCTTTTGAGCGTCGCCCGTTCGCACGATCTCAAACTTGACGGCATTCGCATTCTCGAACTCAAACCGAACGAGCAAGACCTCAAGCCAGAAGGCCAGTACACCGTGTTTCATCCTGCCGAAGTGGAACTGAACGACAGGGTACAGACGATCATGAAAGAGGTGGACGAGCATCGTCCCGATCGCGTGGTCATCGATGGGCTCTCGGAAGTCCGCATGCTGGCGAAAGATCCCCTGCGTTACCGTCGCCAGGTGCTTTCGTTGAAGGAATCCGCGCCGGGCAATTGCACCGTACTTCTGCTCGATGACCGCACCATCCGCCAGAGCGACCTCGAACTGCACAGCATCGTTCACGGCGTGATCGCGCTTTCAAAAAATCCTGTTGAATACGGGAAGACTCGCCGCCGCCTTGAAGTCACCAAGCTGCGCGGTTGCGCCTTCCGTGAAGGCTTCCATGACTATGTGATTCGCGACGGAGGCGTTGCTGTTTATCCGCGCCTCATCGCTTCCGAATACGAAGAACCACCGACCCGGCGCGGCTTTGTCCGCAGCGGAATTCGGGAACTCGATGATCTGGTGGGCGGCGGACTCGACCTTGGGACCAGCACTCTTTTGCTTGGTCCGGCCGGCTGCGGCAAAACCACCATTGCCATCCGTTGGGCAGTCACCGCTGCTGAGCGTGGTGAGTCAGCATCTCTTTTTCTCTTCGAAGAAACCATCAATACCCTCGTCCAGCGCGCCTCCGGTCTGGGCATGGAACTGCTACCCCACATCGAAAGCGGACGCATCAAGATCCATCATCTTGATCCCGCCGAGATGTCGCCGGGCGAGTTTGTCGATCTGGTCCGCGCGGCGGTGGAGGATGAGGACACTCGCACTGTCCTCATTGACAGCCTGAACGGATTTATGCAGGCGATGCCAGGCGAACAATTTCTTGCATTGCATCTGCACGAACTGCTCACCTACCTGAACCATCGGGGAGTGGTGACGCTCATGGTGCTGGCGCAGACGGGGGTGATTGGCAGCGGCATTCAAACTCCCGCGGACGTCAGCTATTTGGCGGACAACATTCTTGTGCTTCGCTACTTCGAGGCCCAGGGCGAAGTGCGGCAGGCTATCTCCATGATTAAGAAGCGCAGCGGTGCCCATGAGCACACCATTCGTGAGCTGAAGTTGGGTCCCCATCAAATTTATGTGGGAGAGCCGCTTAAGGAATTTCATGGTGTGCTAACCGGCATCCCTATCTTGGTCGGGAACAGCCACGGAAACGGTCTTCGGCTTGATAGCTAATTTTGCAAATAGCGATCTGCGAGTCCTCGTGCTCGCTCCCTTCGGCAAGGATGCCACTCTGATTGAAGCTGTTCTCGCAGACTCGAAGATCGCCAGCCAGCGCGTCCTATGTGTCCCAAGCCTCACATCAGCAATCTCCGAAGGTGCCGGGGCGGCCATCGTCACCGAGGAGATCTTGCAAGACCAGGCCATCGGTCTGCTTGCAAACCATCTCTCTGAGCAGCCGCCCTGGTCCGATTTCCCGATGATCGTCCTCACCGGCGGAGGAATCAGCACGGCGGCGACGGAACTTGCGGTGCGTTCGCTTGCTCCTCTCGGAAATGTTTCCTTGCTCGAACGGCCACTTCGCCCGGCAACTTTGATCAGCTCGGTTCGCACCGCGCTCGGAGCGCGGCAACGCCAATACGAAATCCGTGATCACCTGGACGAGCGGCGGCAGGCGGAGGAGGCCCTGCGGCGTACCCGGGATGAACTGGAATCCGTGGTGGGCCAACGCACAACCGCCTTGCGCCGTTTGAGTGCCCGCCTTCTTCGGGTGCAGGACGAGGAACGCCGCCGCATTGCCCGCGAGTTGCACGACAGCCTGGGCCAGTACCTGACGGCCGCAAAGATCAATCTGGACGTGCTCGCGCGCTCGAGCGGAGACGGCGCTTTGTATCTTCGCGAAGCTCAACAGCTGATCGATCGGGCTATTTCCGACACCCGCACTCTGTCTCACCTTCTGCATCCGCCGCTGCTCGATGAGGCCGGATTTGCTTCTGCGGCGCGTTGGTATGTGGAAGGTTTCGGCAAGCGCTGCGGTATCACCGTCACTCTGGGAATTTCCGACTCGCTCGAGCGACTTTCCTCGGAAACCGAGACTGCCCTTTTTAGAATTCTGCAAGAAGCCTTGACCAACGTTCATCGTCATTCCGGAAGCCGGTCGGTGGAAGTCCATCTCACCCCAACAGCGTCCTCGGTGGTTCTTTCCGTTCAGGATCACGGGAAGGGAATTCCCTCCGAGACCCTGGCTCGATTCCAAAAGGATGGCACCAACGTGGGCGTTGGCTTGGCTGGCATGCGGGAGCGGGTAAAAGAACTCAGAGGAAGTTTTGTGATCGAATCCGGCCCGCAAGGAACTCTTGTGCGGGCAACGGTCCCGATGGTCTTAGCCGACAAGTCGCGGTTGCCGCGGGCGATCGGACCGTCGGGCTCAAAAAGCACTGCCGGCGCTCAAGCTTTGTAGCTACTCTGCCCCTGTTTCCTTGTTTTGTACCCCAAGAATAGAACTAGCTTTCTCGTGAGCCGCTTTGATCAGATTGTCCAACTTGGGGAAACGCGTGCGCACCTTCCCCAGGATCCGCCTCGCCCAGGAATATTCCCTAGAAAGAATCACCAGCCCAATGAGCAAGAAGAGAATTCCTTGGAGAAATGGCAGAAACAGCCCCGCAACCCCCAGGGCGATGAAGATCCATCCAGCGATGAGGATCACGATACGCTTCCAACCGGTAGAGTTCATAGAAATTCTGGCAGCACTCGAGGGCAGCTTCTGGGCACCTAGGCCAAGCCTAACAGGGGTTGATGCTCTCTGCTGCGATCAGGGATGCTCAGAACCGGTGCTCCAAGCGAATTGGTGTCGAGCGATGCATTCCAAGATTGTGGCGGCTGCAGCCTCAGGGCCAGCCGCCACTTGAGGTTCCCGCTTACTTCCGAATGAACTTGCCCTGCCGCAGCTCTGAGAAAGCCTGCTGCAACTGTTCTTGGGTGTTCATTACGATGGGCCCATACCAGGCGACGGGTTCTTCGATCGGTTTGCCCGAGACGAGAAGGAACCGAATTCCTTCATCCCCCGCCTCGACCACGACTTCATCGCCGCGGTCGAAGAGCACCAAGGAATGATCGCCGGCCGTTCGTACCGGGTAGTCTTCCTCGCTTCCGACTCGTTCCGTTAATACTCCCTGGGGACTCGATGCATCGCGGAACTTGCCCGATCCCTGAAAGATGTATGCGAACGCCTGCCGCGAGGTTTCAACTTTGAGTGTCTTGCGCTTGCCCGCAGGGACGAACACATCAATGTAATTCGGATCAGCGGCAACGCCCTCGACCGGACCAGTTACGCCCAAGAAATTCCCGCAGATCACGCGGACCTGGGTTCCGTCATCCTCGGTCACCTCGGGAATTGCTGCCGAGGGAATGTCCTGGTATCGAGGTTCGGTCATCTTCAAATGGGCCGGCAGGTTCGCCCACAGCTGGAAGCCATGCATGCGGCCGCGTGGGTCGCCTTTTGGCATCTCCTGATGCAGAATGCCGCTGCCGGCGGTCATCCACTGCACATCGCCCGCCCCCATTTTTCCTTTGTTGCCAAGACTGTCTCCGTGCTCGACCGATCCGGCTAGCACATAGGTGATGGTCTCAATCCCGCGATGTGGATGCCACGGGAATCCCGCCAGGTAGTCCTCGGGATTGTCGTTGCGAAAATCGTCGAGCAACAGAAAAGGGTCGAACTCCTTGGTCTGCCCGAAGCCGAAAGCGCGCCGCAGCTTGACCCCGGCGCCTTCTAAGGTCGGCTTTGATTCAATCACTCGTTTTACAGGTCGGAGCGACATAATGTTCTCCTTATATGGATGAGCGAGATGGGCCAGCGATTCGGGGCTGGCCCCCGGGCTTCCCCGGCTTTTGAGGAATGGAAATCCTCGTCTCGGTTAATTGGTTTTTACAAACTGAACGTCGAGGGTGATCGAGACCTCGTCCCCCACTAAGATGCCTCCGGTTTCAAGCGCCGTGTTCCAGGTCAGGCCAAAGTCCTTCCGGTTGATCTTGGTCGTCCCCGACAGTCCAATGCGTTTGTTCCCCCACGGATCCGTTGCCGCTTCACTCGGGCCTTCCACCGTGAAGGTTACAGGACGCGTAACCCCGTGAATCGTAAGCTCTCCCGAGACCGCCAGTTCGTCGCCCGATTTCCTGGACACCTTGGTGGAACGGAACAAGAGGGTAGGGAACTTTTCCACATCGAAGAAGTCTGCGCTTTTCAGGTGCGCATCCCTCTGGGGTTCGCGCGTTGAGATGCTTGCGGCATCGATCTCAGCTTGTACGCGAGAGTGCTCGAGATTCTGCTCGTTCAACTCGAGCGCACCTTGCAAGGAGGTGAACTCGCCCTTCACGTTCGAGATCATCATATGCTTAACCTTGAACTGGGCCGTCGAATGCGCCGGGTCAATGTTCCAGGTCGAAGTTGTGCTCTTTACCTCGGGAATGGCAACTACGCTCATGGTGGTTCTCCTTATACGTTATACAGATGATCGTTATAACGAATAAGATTCACCGGCTTTTAGGCACTAGGCGGGTGGGCTTCCCCGAGCAGCTGGAGCAACGCGAGGAGCTTTTCAGGGCCTAGGTGGCCGAGCAGCAAACGGTGGGTGTCGAGCACGGGCGCATCGAGTTGAAGGAGTAGGTTCAGTCCCGCCTGGGTAATGCGGGTTAAGATCATGCGACGGTCGCTCTTCTGGCGGCAGCGGGAAACCAGTCCGCGTTTTTCAAGCCTATCTAGAAGCCTTGTAATATCAGGGTCGCGGCTGATCATGCGGTTCCCGATCTCCGTGCAGGCCAGGCCCTCAGGCGCTCCCCTTAGAATCCTCAGCACGTTGTATTGGGTGGGCGATATGTCGGCCGCCCGGAGCACCGGCTCGAGCCTGCGGGCTAGTTGATCGCTGGTGATGGCGAGTGCGACGAAGACCTGCTCTTCTAAGTCCCCGGCACGGCGCCCTTTTCGGTCATTTTTGGAAGGCATGGAGTCTTTAATATAATCGTTATCACGATAAATATCAAAGCCTCGAAAGCTTACGGGAGCAGCCTTAAGTAGAAGGCGTTTCTTCCCGAGCGTAGGTCTTTGCCATAGGAGAAAGCCACTCCGCTCCCGAACACGCGGAGCTTGATTTGTGCGCCGGTGTCCCAAAGCCAGAGCTCGGAACCTAGCGATGCGACCGGGTCGGTAATCTTCCCGGTGTCGAGAAATGGCCCGATCTTCACCCCCACGATTCCGTTTCCATAGAGGTTTTTGTCAGCCTCCCAATTGGCCACGAAATAATTGCGGCCCAGAGGTGCGCTGCCTTTTCGACCATTCTGGGTGCCGATATGGGCTCGCATGGGGAGATCGTTGTCGCGCTCCAGTCCCAACATGAATAGTTCATCGAACGGCACGTTCCCGAAAGTTTTTCCGGCCCGGATTTGTTGCTGCATCTCATAATCGTCTCCGGTCGAACATGGGAACCAATGCCATCCCAGCGAGCCCTGGAGTTTCTCTGAGGTTTCGACTGGGTGGGACCAGAGCCGTGCGGCCTGAGACGAAACCTTTCCTTCCCCTACGAATCGTCTCTCTGGCATGCGCCACAAAGTAGTTCTTAGTTCCGCCAGTTGTTTGAGTTGGTAGCCCGGGGTTAGCAACGTTGGGGTCAAAGCTGTCCCACCCACAACGCTGCGGAAGTCGCGATGGGAAAACTCAGCGCCAGCGGACCATTGCCAACGGCCGCTCGAGTACGAAGCCAGGTTCAATCCTAGGATTTCGCGGCGAAGATTCAAGTTGGCTGTCGGTAGCGAGAGCCCTGCCGTCGGGTTCAAAATGTCCCAGTTCTCATTGCGGAGGTCGGCTGCGATCTCGTACCGATATCTTGCGCCGTGCTCGAATGGGGCAGAGAACTGGGCAAACACCCGCCTCTTCTCCGGGTCCCAGCGAAACAGGGACACCACGTTGGCCGAGGAATGGCCGAGGTTGTAGTACTCAGGGTTGACCGTCAGAAACGGAAGGCCACGCAACAACCGGAACAATCCTTCTGCCTTAGTGCTACCAAACCCGTTGCGCTCCTGGCTACGAAACCACACGTCGAACTTGTCATCTTCCCGTGCCCGCAGATCGAGTTGATAGCGTGGAAAGATCCCGAGAGACCGGATGCGTGTATCCGTCGCTTCGAACTCCGAGCGTTCGAGCAGGCTAGCGGGCGAGAATGCGAAGGTTCTGTCAAGGAGCGCAGGAGATACCTGTGGCTCAGGATCCATCCTCACTGCGACCACTTGCGGTTTGTCGACTCGATTCCAGTACTTCAGGGACCCATCGAGATTTCCTTGCAAGAAGTAAATCGTTGCCAGAAAGTCGTTGGCATAGGGATCGCGTGGCGCGAGCTTCAGGGCTCGCCGCAGTCGCCGAGCTGCCAGGGAATACTGCCTCTGCTTGAACGCCACCCCAGCCAGTTCGATAGGGAACCGTGGATCCTTCGGTGCAAGGCGACGGCCAGACTCAAACGCCTTTTCTGCTTCCTGCCAGCGCCCGAGGTGTGCCAACGCAGTTCCATAATAGAAATTCAAGTCTGCTGAGCGCGGCTTAACCTGTTCCAGCAAGACAACCGTCTCCTGCCAATGTTGCTCCGCCGCGAGTTTCCGGAGTTTGTCCGGCAATGTGGCCTCAGCGGAACTTTGAGCGAACAGGTGGGAGCCCCCGGAAAGTAAGACAAGAAAAATGCTCAACCATTGCTTCCATTGGGCAAGTGATAGTCGGCGTCGGCCGGATTCGGGCTTCAACATCGGGAATGGTGGCATTAAGGCAGGATATGTGCCGGGCTGACGGTCCAACGGATCCAATCTCGCGATGCCTACGGGGCACTCCTGTCCGGAAGGGCGAGCAAAGTCCACCGCCCTGTGCCTTTCCACTCCCGCTCAAACCGGGAGCGATCTTCCTTGAGAAGCTTGCGCTGGGCTGGGTCGTTCACGAGGATAAGCTGACGTTCTTGATCGATGCCGGCAACCACGACGTAATGGAGTGGCCCCGTTGAGCCCGGCTTCAGCGCCACAATCAAGGGGCGGCCTCTTTCCAGGTGCTGCTCGAGATCGGACCACTCTCCGGCAAATGTGAACGCCGAATATCCATTCTGCTCGAAATAGCGCTGCATGTCAGAAGCAAGGATCCCATGGGCTGCCCTCGAATGCAGACTCCGTTGGATCTCGGAGGCATCCATGCTCCCGTGGACAGATCCACCTTGTTGCACCAGCCAGTAATCGATCACCATGGCAATACTGGCCGCACCGCAGCCGTCCTTTTCCTGCATCACAAAAGGAATGTCGAGCCAGATGCTGGGTGGGTCGGCGGCGAACAATCGACCGCTGACCCATAGCACAGTGGCAAGGATGGGCATCATGCGACGCATGGGATTACGGTTTAGTGCACCGCGACGATGATCAGAATCAGGCCGGCGATGGCGATCAAGATAATGATCAAGTCTCGGTCGCTAAGGTGGCCCGCAGCGAAGTCGGCTTGTGTTGCTTGAGCTCGGGACGCCAGTTGCGCCAGTTCAGCATCGCTGAGACTCCCCACTGCCTTCTTCACCTGCTCCGGGTTCGTATGTGCTGCCTTCAATGCACGTTGCGCTTTCTCAGAAGAAAAGAACTCCCTTAACGTATCCAGGTTCTTCTGTCTCATCAGGGAGGCGTCCGTCACGGCTTTCTGCATTTCCGACGGGCTTACTACATGTTGGGCGGTCTGGGCTAAGAGATCTTGCGGGATGGAAAAAACTGCAACCAAAACACACGCAGCAAGAACCCGAACACACTGCTTGGCTTCAAAGTGCATCCTTCGCACCCTCCAAAGAAAGGTATGGCCAGATTCGAAAATTCTACATGACAGGTGATTCTCTTCGGACCACGCGGAAGTTCAACTAGTAACCGTTGTAATCACTGGCTTTTTGCCCCATTGGCGAGGGAAAGGGTGGGCTGAGGGCCCGGTTTCACGGCCTGGGGGAGGGCATTCTAAGAGCTTAGTGGCCCGAAGCCAGCCAATGGTTTTGCGGCCTAGAAAATGGCAGTTGATTTGGCCGAAAACAGGATTACAATTCCAACCCAGAGTTGTTCATTCCCGAGCAACATTAGGGATTTTCGTATCCCTCTGGTATGTCGCCCTGGATCCTCAACCCGGAGGCCAGCCATGAAAACGCACATCTCTGCACACCAAAACTGGAAAGATCACTGTGTTGATGCCGCTCTTATAACGATGGTCGTTGGTTCCGTCGTAGGCCTAGCCTTGGCTTTCCTTCATCGGTGAGGCCTGCGTCTCTTTCGAGCTCCTCTTTTTCGACGAGACGCAAGAATTTCTGGGCGTCCTTCAAAGCAGCGTATTCCTCGCATGACGGGGAGGAAGACAAATCCTTGAGCTGCTGAGAAATGGCAACGTGTGCCTCCGCGATCCGCGCCGGAACCTTGGATCGGTCAGGCTCAAGTAAAGCGAGTTTGTACAGTTCTTTCCAACCATTCTGAGATTTTTTGACCACTCCCATTTGCTCTCAATTCCCCCGTGGGCTCGCTAGAAATTCGCCTTAAGACCAAATTGAATGACACGAGGATCGGCCGCAGTTGAAATGATTGTGCCAAAGGCCGCGTTACCGAGCACGCCGTTCGGCTGGCCGAAAGCAGGCGTGTTGGTGAGGTTGAATATTTCTGCGCGGAATTCCAGATCCATCCGTTCAAGCAACGCGGTGTGTTTAATTAACGCAATGTCGCCGTCCCGGTAGTGGGGGCCGCGAACCGGGTTGCGGGAGGCATTTCCAACGTGAATTGTGGAGCGGCCTGAAATGCGGCGGTATTAAACCATTTGGATGGGCTTCGCTGGTCAGCCGGCAAATCGACCGAAGCAACGAAGTTTGGACGCTGCACCCCGAATCCAGCGAATGCATTGAAGTTTGTGCTCTGGGTGACCGCAAACGGCATTCCCGCCTGGAGGAGCACGATGCCCGTGATCTGCCAACCACTGGTTAGCACGCCCAAAGCGCTCGAGGGATGCAGACTATGGCCGCGGCCCACCGGGATTTCCCAAGTGGAGCTGGCGACGAACACATTCGGAATATCCCCGGTTGAAGAATCGCGCTCCCTTCGAAGGTTGAAGCTATCTGCCACAGGGAAATTGGCGATTGGGCCAGTGAGAATCGAGGCATCGAAAACAGAAGAAGCGGTGTCAATCAGCTTCGAATGGGTAAAGCTCACAAGGTAAGACAATCCGTGAGAGAGCCGTTGCTCTAGCTTTGCCTCAACTCCGTGATACACGGTGCTGCCAATGTTGTTCCGGTAAGGCGCCACCGTGAGGAATTCCGGGAAGGGTTTGAGCAGCTGTCCTGCCGCTATCGTGGGATCACCGAGGGAGGAGGATCGGGGAATCTGTCCAAAAAATGGATTCGTCACTTTTTGCAGGAGGGGCGCTCCGGTTGCAAGCTGGTCGACGGTGAGCTGATTGATGTTCACGTCCGGTATTCCAACGTGGGTAATGTGGGAACCGACGTAGGCAACCTCAAAGGACAGGTTGCGGGTGAGTTGGTGTTGGATGGCGAGATTCCATTGCTGTGCGTAACCGGACCCGACGTCGCGATTGACCGTGAACACGCCCTGACCAAGACCTGCACCCGGGGTCAGGGGAATCGGGGCCACACTGGGTCCGACCGAAAGGACGAAAGCGGGATTGATATTGTCTAGAGTGCGTTGGCTGGTGGTCTGCAAGAACGGGAATTGTGGAATCGTGAAAGGCGTTGTGATTCCGGTTTGCTCGATCCAGACCAGACCGTATCCTGCCCGGACAACCGTCTTGTCCGCGAGCAGGTAGGAGAGCCCAACCCGTGGCCCGAAATCGTGCCAGTGCAATTCGCGGGCTGTACGGGGGTATCCGTTTTTCCCCAAGAAATCCAGTTGCTGAGTCTGCAGGTTGAAAATAGCACCCTGATTGTCGACTTCTGTCGATGGGAAGTTGAGGGTCCAGCGGAGGCCTGCGTTCAGGGTGAGACGGCGGGTAGCCTTCCAATCATCCTGAACGAAGTATTCCTGTATGTGAGCCCGCGGACGGAGCACCTTGTTCTGCAGGTCAATCGAGAACTGCTGCACTTGTCCGAGCAGGAAGCTGGCCAGTGGATCGCCGGTTCCTTTCGTGCCTGGCTGGTCGGTGAACAACTGCGAGAACTGGAAGGTGCCGGTCGGATTCGGCGGTTGAATAACGTCGAGCCGTTCCCAGCGGAAGTCGAGCCCGAACTTGATCGCGTGATTCCCGACGAGGCGGGAGACGTTGTCCACCAACTGGGTAACGTCGGTGCGGAAATTCGAATCCGTGTTCGAAGGCGACCCGATTTGCTGATACCCGGCGATGTTGAAGATGGGAAGAGCGCTATTGAACGCACCGTTCGAGGGAATTCCCGGAATATCCAGGCTTTGCGAAGGAGAAGAAGAAAGTTCAACTCCCCGACGCTCGAACGAGCGGCGAGTATATCCGACGCGCAAGTCGTTCAACATCTTTGCGCTGAAGGTGTGGATGTAGCTGCCAACCAGTTGCTGGCCCAGTGTGTCGGTTAGCCCGATGACGCCGGTGGTGATATTGCCACTCCCGTCCGGCAGGTATGGCACCGGTTGATCGACGTCGTGGAAATAGGAATATCTCGCAAATGCTTGGTCATTTTCGGAAAACTTGTGATCGACGCGGGTGTCGAATTGATTCTGGTGATCCTGGTCATTCCCGACGAGCGTGAAGTTATTCGCGGTTCCGGGCTGAGTAGGCAATGGGTAGTGATTCAGAACGGCCAGCGCCGCCTGGTCGATTCTCGACGTCGGGATGATGTTGGTTGGGGAAAATGGTTGACGCGTGAAGGTTGAGCCATTTTGAACGGTCGTCGCCGGGTCATACAGAGCTGGTTTGGTTGTTCCGTATAGCTCCGTGAAGTTGCCTTGGCGTTCAAGAACCGTGGGAACGGTCGATATTCGCACCGTACCGATTGCCTGCTTTACTCCCTGATAATCAACAAAGAAAAACGTGCGACTCCTCACGATGGGACCGCCTAGAATGGCTCCGTATTGATTCCGCCGGAACTCCGGCTTCTCCTGATTGGCGGGAGCAAAGTAGTTTCGGGCGTTCAAGGCCTCGTTCCGGAAGAAGTCCCAAACGCTGCCGTGAAACGTGTTCGAACCACTCCGGCTGAATAGGTTGACTACACCTCCGTTGAACCTGCCGAATTCGGCTGAAACGCCATTGGTTTGAACGTTGAATTCTTGAATGGAATCGATGATTGGGAAAAAAACCACTTGCCCGGGCTCAGGTTGCAGGGCGCTTATTCCATCGAACAGATATTCGTTGGTTCTGGGGCGGCCACCGTTAATTCTTGGGAGGAGGGTGCCGGGCGGCAATGTGACTCCCGGAGACAATGTTGCAAGTTGAACAAAGGTGCGGCCATTCAACGGGAGTTGGAGAACCTTCTCATGGTCGATCCACTGCGTGATACTCCCGGATTCGGTTTGGAGAAGAGGGGCATCTCCTGAGACGGTGACAGTCTCCTTTGCGTCCCCAACGGCCATGGTCAGGTCCGCCCGGGTTCTTTCACCTGTGATCAAGGTGATCCCGGTTCGCTCGAGCGTCTGAAAACCCTCCGCCTCGGCTGCCAACCTGTAAACGCCGGGACGAAGGTTGGTGAATACGTACAACCCGCTTGCCGCCGTGTTGGTCGAGCTTGAAACGCCGGTTTGGCTCTCAGAGATGGTTATTTTCGCTGTGGTTAGAACCCTACCAGCGTTGTCGGACACTATGCCCGTCAGGTCGGCACTCCCCGCCTGTCCGAACGCAAGGTGTGTCGCGAGGAAAGGTAACACCGTAGCCGCCTTGCGGATTGCCTTCAACATCGCAACTCCCGGCATTGATTTGGAAAACCATTGGGCAATGGCTTCGCTGAGTTTCGTTAGTGTATCGACAATACATATCACGTGTCTAATGCTAAACTCTTATATATGGTTTTAATGGATATGGAAGACGTTGGGGATTCCTGTGGGTTTAACCTCGTTGACCCTAGATGTCAGCCGACTGTAGGATTCCTCTGCCATGTCCATGACGCGCAGATCACAACCAAAGGGAAGCAGCGAACCGTTGCTTAAGGTGCGGGATGCGGCTTTAGAACTTCAGATCAGTTTCCCTACCATTAAGCAATGGATCTACAAGAGAAAGATTAAGAGCGTAAGAACGGCCGGCGGGCACCATAGGATTCCACAGAGTGAAATTGATCGGCTGTTATATCGGACTCGGGGCAAAACGAATCCAGAACGTGCACTTTTGACTCGCCGCGTCAGCGGACGAAATCAACTCGTGGGGCGTATCGATGGTGTGCGAATTAGCGGTTTGATGGCGGAGGTTAAGATCTCGATAGGCGACCAGCAGATCACGTCGATTATCACTGCCAGTTCTGCGCGTGAAATGAACCTTAAGGCTGGCCAGACTGCCGCTGCCTTGATCAAGGCCACGGAAGTCATGATCATACGCGTATGACATGAAAAAATCGTGGCCAATTAGGGCAGTGGTGCTGACGCCGTTCTTTTTCGCACATCTCTGTTTGGCTCAGGACCTCACGATTGCGGCAGCCTCAGACCTTCAGTCCGCGATGCAGGAAATTACTTCAGGCTTCGAAAAAGAGACGGGCACCAAGATCAAGGTAATCTACGGCTCGTCGGGTAATTTCTTTCAGCAAATTCAGAATGGCGCTCCAGTCGACATGTTCTTCTCTGCGAATCTCGACTACCCTAGGAAACTGGAGGATGGCGGGCTGGCTGAGGCAGGAAGCTTTTACCAGTACGCACGTGGAAGGATCGTGATCTGGGTCCCGAATGATTCCAGGATCAACCTCGATCAGGGTTTGCAGACGCTTCTTGATGCGCGAATAAAGAAGATAGCGCTTGCGAATCCGATTCATGCCCCATACGGACAAGCTGCCGTCTCGGCGATGCGCAAAGAGGGCATCTACGAAAAAGTGAGAGAGAAGTTTGTTCTAGGCGAGAATATTTCGCAAACGGCATCTTTTGTCACATCCGGTGCAGCAGACATCGGTATCATTTCACTTTCTCTCGCCCTTTCTCCAAGCATAAAAGGGAAAGGACGCTATGCCGAGATTCCCTCGGATAAATACCCGCCGATAGACCAAGCCGTCGTGATCCTGAACTCCTCGAAAAACAAAGCACTTGCGCAGAGATTCTTGGCTTACTTGAAGAGTGCTGGGGCTCGCAAAGAGCTTCAAAGCTACGGCTTCGATGTCACTCCTCAAATTGGGCAATGATGCATCTTTATGTAGTTGTAGCCTGCTCTCTCGGTCGCATACCCTGTTTGAACCATGAAAAAAGCCCCCGACGAGCGGGGGCTAGAGCAAAAACGCAGATTTCTAATGGCCGCCAGCAGTCATGCCACTGCCTTCGCCTTCATGTGTGTCAATCGAAATCAAGAACGCGTTCCGGTCGGAATAGGAAAATTCGTGTCCTTGCACGTTGGCACTGTGATCAAGGGAGCGGTAGAGTTCAAACCCATCGTTGTTCTGCGCCCCGAAGTATTTCACGTTCTTGAGTACGACCCCCTTGCCGTCTGCGCCGGGTTCACGCTGCAACTTCATCTTGGCCATCTGGCCACCTCCCAGCTTGGCTTCGACGATGTCACCGGAACGGCTGATCTCAATTGGAGCCTCCTGCACTTTCACCTCGCCCCATTCAAGACCGTAGGTTTTGAGAATCATGGGAGCGAGTGCGTCCCTTTGTTCCTTGCTCGTAGATGGATCAAAGGAGACCACCACCCAGGCTCCTTTCTTGTTCGTTCCCCATTCGTCCCCTAGATCCCCGGTTAACCAATACTTGGCCCCTGCAAGGTTTGTTTTGCCCGAGTTTCCTTCACGAACCTTTACCGCCATGTTGAACTCACAGTGCGGGTGCTCGGCGTGTTTGTTGAAATAGCAGGGACAAAACAGATGGCAACTGCAAGCTTCGACATAATCCGCTTTCATTTGCCAAGCAGGCTTTCCCTGAGTTGAGGCCATCAACAAAACACAGCACAATCCTAGAAGGCTAACTTGCTTCAAGCCTCTCATATCTACCTCCTGCTTCTTTCGAATACTGCTCAGAACGTCTTAACTTCTTACAGGCGCAGAATTGTACAGTACCTTTCCAACGAAAGGGCGCCTTCCGCGAAAGTATTACATATGGGAATCCCTATATTGTTTCGGGGAATCGGACGCCTGGGAGCCGAGACCCTCGATCGCACCGCTTCACTGCCTTGTCCTGTGCTTTTTACCAGCGCGAGGCCATGGAATGTGCATGTGGGCACAGCCACAACGGATTGTGATGGGCATCACATCTTCCCTGGTTTCAGAGCCGGTACCCTTGGCTAACGATTGTTTAGGCAGGAAGTGCTCGATGGGTTTACTGCGCTCAAGCAAAACGAAGCCACAGCAAGAATGTGAACATCGCGTGCAGGCCTGGTGGACCTCCGGACGAACGGGTCTCGCCAGAACAGACTCCGCACCAAACGCCTTGCACTTTACTGCTCCGCTCGAATTCGGCGGCCTGGAAGGACGATGGACTCCGGAAGACCTGCTGCTCGGTGCGATCGCAAGCTGCTATACGACGACCTTCCGGGCATTGGCGGACTATTCGAAGTTCGAGTATTCCGACTTGGAAGTTGAGGTTACCGGCAAATTTCAAAAAGTGGAGTCTGGCTACGCATTCACCACCTTCTGCACCCGTCCCACACTGACGATCGTCAGCGACTCGGACGAGTCTCGCGCTCTTCAACTTCTCGAGAAAACCCAACAGCTATGCCTGGTATCGCGGGCACTCACCACCCCTCATGCACTTGAGCCACGCGTCAAGGTCAAGACCAGTGTCAGGTCAGGAGCTTAGCTCCGCTCATTCCATTTGCCTTATTTCTTACTGCTCCACACCCAGACTGGGTTGCCTTTGTCGTCGCGAAGAATGAGGGTGTCGTTCCCCTTTTGGGCTTGGCGTGCGAGAACCAGGTCGGTGACACCGCTTTTGACTTTGGACCCGGTGACGGCAATTTCGTCTCCCTTGTTGAACGCTACTCCCATTTCGTCGAGAAACGATTTCGGGCACAGATAAACGTCAATAGCATCGTCGCCGATCTTTAAGACAAGATGCACAGCATCTTTCTCGTGCCCGGATGCGGGCAAGGAGACGTCTTGAACCGTGCCTTTGATCTTGGTTTCGGTCTGAAAATCGTACTTGGGAGCGCTCGGCTCACTGGCGAGGGCAGGTCTCAGGACCAACGCCAGGAAGCAGAAGGCGGTCAACAAGGAAAGCAGAAATGGGTACTGCCGGACGGCGGAGATGCGTGGCATAGACTCCTCCTCACGATCTGCGGAGCAAGCCGGACGCCTAGTATGAAGTTCTGTTCTCTTGCCGCAGATCCATTAAGAATGAAGCCGACCCTATCGTACTCCTCGGGATTGGTTTGTCCAGTGTTCCGTTAGACCTTTGCCATTTTTCTGGAAGAGGGCCTCTTCTCGAAGACGTGCGATGTCTCCGTGATTGAGAAACTCTTCGTGCGGCTGGGGAGAGTCTTCGCAGATGAGCGGTCCCACGTTACAGATGGCCGGTGCCCGGGAGCCCCAGGCCGCAAAGAACAGCGCGAGCGAGAGAGAGCATGAACCGCTAGCTAGCGATTTGGGGCGCATAAACGGCTGAGTGCTGCTCGCAGATCAGTCGGTGGATCTCTGGATGCATTCTCCCCTGGGCAAGCAAGTACCCGCAGAGAATTTCCAAGTCGTACTTCCTGGTGAGTTCATTACCGAGCCTTTCCATCTGAATGGCTGCTTCGGCGTTGCCGCGCTCCCACAAGAGATGTACACATTCTCCGAAAACCGCGACCCGGGAAGCCCGTCCATCCCCGGCTGCGCTGGCAGTCGTAATGAGACTGTGAAACAGGGTCAACAGCCGCTTTGGGTCAATGACGCCGTTGAGCATGAATGCCGCGAGGGCTTCCTCCGCGTCGAACGAGAGATAGCGACCTTGCTCGATGGCTCGGGCAATGTCTATCCCGAGTTCCTGCACTTTCGCAAGAACAATTCTTCGGTGCGCCTCGGTAGCGAGCACAACAGCCGCATGCCCGCTCTTGAGAGCGTCGCCAATGAAAGAGGTAACGCGATCGAGCAGCGCTCGTTCATCTGAGCAAAACAGGGCCGCGTGAGACCGAGGGTTTTCATTGTTCTCAGCGGCAATTCGCGAGTCGCCAGCCCTTAATTGCGCACGATCAAGCATGGCTGCATCTAGTGCACTCAGACCGCGGCTGACGAACTGCTTGCCTTCGAGAACCGCGGTTAAGGCTGGCAAGAGTTCTGTGACAGCGTCGGTCTTGAGCACGTATCCGCTTGCTCCAAGCCCCAAAGCTTCTTGCATGATTTCCATAGAGCGGTTTGAAGTCACGAAGACAACTTTGGACTTAGGCGAGACCTCCCGCAACCTTCGAGCAGCTTCGATCCCATTCATTTCTGGAAGGCCAATGTCCAAGATAATGAGATCCGGCTGAAGTTCTCGGCCCTTCTGGACGGCTTCGAGACCATCAGCAGCCTCTCCGATAATTTGAAATCCTTCCTCAGACAGAAGCGAGACACGAAGGAAGTTACGCCATGGTTCGTAGTCATCTACTATCAGGGTCCGGACGGGTGTGAGTCCCATATGGCAGGAATATCCTCGGTCATAACCCACGCTGCCAATGGGTAGTGCTGATCAACGAAGTGAACGGTTTAAGCTCAACATGAGACGTCTAGCCCCACGTGGACCTAAACCCAAGGAACACCATAGTACTGCCGCTGGCGCGGGTTGTCATCTGCTAGTTTGGCCCGGCCCTGAAGCCTAGTTCCCATGGAAACGCTCTCCAGCACGGCAGCGTGCTTTCAAGCCCCTCCGATGGGGAGGCGCAGCAACAGGACCAGGCCGAGTGAAGGATATTTGCTTAGTGACGCCAAGGTCGTTGCCCCGACGCAACTCCGGCAGGTGAGCGACGGTTTGAAACGCCCGGACCCCCGAAATTAGGCCCTTGGACGCCATTCGTAATATCTCTGTATCGGGACGTAATGGGCCTAAACTCAGGGTTGCCGAGGACCTA
>Ga0068871_100000059_pt1 | contig 59353 bp, 60 predicted proteins | sample KBSMisM72_FD_72750 | JGI IMG/M metagenome (GOLD analysis project Ga0068871, IMG submission 72750) | Miscanthus rhizosphere microbial communities from Kellogg Biological Station, Michigan, USA - KBS Miscanthus M7-2 | ecosystem: Host-associated > Plants > Roots > Rhizosphere > Soil ...
AGGTCGTCCTTTTCGACGAGCCACAGGCTTCGCAGCCGCGCGCACGACGCGATGGTGTCGAGCGCTGCCGTCGCATCCGCAGCCGACTTCACTGGCGCACGCACGACGAACTCGCGGTTGTAGCCGCAGTAATGCGCGACGACGGCGGGCGGTACGGCAGGCCCTTCGTTGATGCCAAGCAGCATCTTTGGCCCCGTCACCGCCTCGAGCGCTTCGACGGCGCGAGGGCGGGGCCGTGCCGTGGCGCACGCCGACAGGATCAACATCAACGCAGCAGGGAATACGGTTGAGCTGCGAAGGTTCCGTGCAAACACTCGGCAAGTGTTGCACGCCAAACCGGCGATGTCGGACAGAATCCGACAGGTACGTCGTTCGCGCTGTCAATACGCTGAGCAGCTCGTCGGAAGGATGCACTATGACGAAGCGCACGCTCGTCCTCTCCACGTTGGTCCTCTCGCTCTTCACTGCCTGCTCCGGCGGATCAAACCCCGGGGCGAACAGCAGCCCGACGGCCTCGAACGCGGCCGCCAAACTCACCGCTAATCAGACCAGCTACAACTTTCCCGCGACGCTTGTCGGTCAGGTCGCGACCAGTCCGATGTTCGAGCTATCGGCGGCCGGCAGCGGCTCGCTCACCGTCACGAGCGTGACGAGCTCGAACCCAGCTGAGTTTGTGTTGGCAGATGGTGCCTGTGTCGGCAAGACGCTGGTCGTCGGCACATCGCCCTGCCAGATCGGTGTTCGTTTTCAACCCATCACACCAGGCGTACGAGCGGCGCAGGTAATCGTCGCGAGCAGCGACGGCAACACGCTCGCGCTCGACGTGTTTGGTTCGGCGCTCGCGAGCGGATCCTCGCCGATTGACGACTCGGGCGGGGGCGGCGAGTCGGGCGGAGGCGGCGGATCGTTTCCGCAGGCACCGTGCGTCCCGAACACGACGGGTGGCATCGCGCTCAACGTGATCAACACCACGCCGCTCCTCGTTCAAGTGACGATTGCTGGAGCGACGCGAGTGACGGCCGCCGTTCCTCCAGGCGCCATACAAACGCTCGCGATTCAACCTGGCAACTACACGTTGACGGGCGAAGCACCAGGCACCCCGAACGCGGTCTTTATTCCGAGTTCGTGGTCCGTGGTCAACGGCTGTGATTACCTACTCCACCTCAAGGCGTCGACGACGAGGCCGTGAACGGAGCGGAAGACCCTTTTGCGCGTACGGAAGGAGGTTTGTCCGAAAAGCAAGGACCTACGACCAGAAAGAGTGGACGTACGCGCAAAAAGGAAGACAGGTTGGCGCGTACGAAAGGCGCTTTGCCTCAAAAGGAAGGACCTTCGACCGAAAAGAATGGCCGTGCGAGCGAAAAGGAACGAGGTTCGTCGTTATTGTCGTCGCATTTCGACTCGCAGAGGCATGTCCAGCTTGAACGTGAGGATCGTTTCCGCTTCGACACGAATCGATCCTCGCGTCGCTGCCTGAGCGAGCGCACCACCGCCCGCGCCGGCTCCCGCACCAATCGCGGCGCCCTTCCCGCCTCCTAACAGCGCGCCGACGATGCCGCCGATAGCGGCACCGCCGCCGAGGAATTCCGCCGAACGCTTGTTTTTGCCGAGGCCCGCTTTCCCCTGCTGCTCGAGATCGGCGGTGCTCAACGCGTACTGCCGGCCGTCAATCGACACCGCGGCGAGATCGAGCACCAGGTCCGACTGCCCGCGGATCTTTCCGCCCTGCGTCAGCGACTTGATGACGATCTGTGCCTTCGCGCCGGCGGGAATCACGACCCTGCCATCGGCGTCGCGCACGCTGTCGGTCAAGTGTCCGTCGTAGGTCTGCCCGTCTGCAGCAGTGCTGCCGTCGATTGTCTCGTTGGTCTGCACCGACAGTTCGGCCCCGGCCGGCAACACGTGCGTCTCCGTCGTGACTTCGTCCAGCGTCGGCCGAGGCGGAGCGGGAGCGTCCGCTGCCGGCGCCGCCGGGAGCGGTGCCGTTGCCACAGCCGAAGGCGGAGGTGCAGCAGCAGGCGCGGGAGGTGGAGCGTCGGCGGTCACAGGCGCTGGTGCAGGCGCGGGCCGCGGTGCAGCCGCCGCGCGCGCAGGCGCAGCAGGTGGCACGGCTGAAGGTGCATCAGCCGGAGCCTCACCGTAGACGACGGACCGAACCTGCGTCATTGGAATCGTACGCGTGACGCTGTCGTCGCCGGCGAGCTTGAGTTCGTCCGCCGTGCTCGACAGCACCATGCCGCTGACGCGGCTGCCGTCGCGCATCTGCACGGTCGCGCGTGGTCCTGTCGTCGGGGTGCTGGAGCAGGCGCTAAGCAGCAGCAGAAGCGCAAGCGTCGAGATGACCTTCATGCATCCTCCAGTTAGAGGACTGTTAGCTTAGCGCGTCTTCACCTTCCCTGGATTAGGATCGGCCCAATGACTGGACGAACTGCGATCGTCGCGGCGTGTATTCCGATCCTGCTCGCGGCGGCACGTCTGTCCGCGCAACGGGCGCCATCGGCGTCCTCGGTGCTCGCGCCGACCGGAACGCTGCGTGCGGTCTTTCTCGGCCTCAACCCTGTTCAAGGACGGATCGATCCGCAAACAGCCAAGGCGCTTGGTCCGGTTCCAGATCTCGTCGAAGCGCTCGCCAAACGCATCGGCGTTCCGTTCGCGATCACGTCGGCGCCGAACGCAGGCGGCATCGTCGCCGCCCTCAACAGCGGCCAGGCCGACATCGGGTTCCTCGCGTATGACGAAACGCGCGCACGCGACGTCGATTTCGGTGCCGCGTTCGTCGTCATGTTCAATAGCTACCTCGTGCGCGGCGACTCGCCGTTGCAGCGGACTCCCGATGTCGATCGGGCCGGTGTCACGGTCGCGGCTGTGCGAGGGCAGACGCAGGAGCTTTTTGTCAGCAGCCACCTCAAAGCGGCCAAGCTGCGCATCTTCGAGGCGATGCCGCCGCAAGCGGAGGTCGAACGGCTCCTGCTCGGCCGCGAGGTCGACGCGTTTGCGATCAACCGGCAGCGGTCGATCGAAGCGGAAGCGGCATCGGGACGCAGGCTGCGCGTCCTCCCCGACAGTTTTCTCGCGGTCGATCAGTCGTTCGTGATCCGTAAAGGCGATCGCGCGAAGATGCCCCTCATTGCGAAATTCGTGGACGAGGCGAAGCGGTCAGGGATGATCCGTTCGTCGATCGATCGCGCCGGCCTTCTCGGCGTCGATGTCGCCAAGTGACGCCTATTGAGGTGAGACGATCCGTGCCGACGTCTCGAACACGCGGTAATTGGAATACACGGCCGTACCGCTGACACGACGGTCTCCGTCGTGTTCGACGTAGTCTTCTTGCATTCTGGCCGGCACTACTCTGTCGAGCTTCTCGTCTCGCGTGTAGTCGACGGTGATGATGGTGTCCAAACCGCGAAGGTCGCCGCGCGCCTTCGCCGTCAGCTGCACATGCGTCCTGAAGACGGCGCCATCGGACGCGCGGGTCCAAATGCTGCCGGCAAGCTCCGTATCACTGAAGTTGGCCTGAACGATCGTGGGATGTTCGCGTTCCTTGTACGAAAGCCGCCACACCTCGTCGCCCGAGAGGTGTTCAGCGCCTTCGAGCCGGAATCTGAAGCGATCGCGGTGAGCATTGTCGAGGAACTGCAGCGCGAACGTCGGCGTGTTGAAGTTTCTTGCCATGCCGCCGATGTTGAATCGCGCGCTTTCGTCCGCCAGCCGGCGCAACGCGGTTCTGCCGTTGGCGCGGCCGCCGGCAAGCGCTCTCGTCAGTCGTTCGCGACTGTTCGGCACCACGACTGGTGGCTCGCCATCATCGGCGTACGACAACACGTTTCGTACCGCGAGCCAGTTCTCTCCGGTCTCGGGACGCAGGAACAGCAGCTCCGATTGAATCTGACGACGTGAGCGGTCGGTTCCTGTGCCGTCTGATGCGAACTGATCGTATTGCTCGTCGGCGACTACAGCGATGAAGTCGCGCTCGAACTGCTCAACCCAGCGGCTCGCGCGTTCCACGACGGTCCGCACGTTGGGAGCCTTCGCATCCCCGACGGCGATGGCGACGCTTGAGCTGGCGACGGCGAGTGCGACGAGTAGGCGCACCATCTCTGCAAGATCTAACACATCTCAGCGACCGTGCTGGTGCTCGAAACCGCGGTAGTGGTCGCGCATCGCGCGTGCATCCCGGTTCACTCGACGTGATTGCGCTTCCCGAACCAATTGCCCGTTATTTCGCCGCAGACGCTGCCGCGGATGCTCAGCGCTCGCTCGGTGTTGGACGACGGCGTCGTCACGGACGACAGGCGGCACGTTCAGAGGGGCACCGTGGAGCCAGTCAGTGTCGCCGACCTGGACGGGACAATCGTGGTCGTCGGAAAGGCGGCGGGAGCCTCGTCTTCAGCGTCGTGGAGGGCAAGATCGCGTCGCTCGAGATCCGCTGACACATAGCCGTGAATCTCTCACTAGATGCGGTCACCGCCGAGCGGCATTGTGCGTCTAGCGCAGGTATCCGACTTGCTCCACTCATCAGTGGAGGCCGACCATGACAAAGAGATTGATCTCCGTGGCGTGTCTCACTGCGATGTTGGGCTTCAGCGCACCGGCGATGGCGACCGCCCAACTCGACGATCTCGCCAAGCAGGCCGGCAAGGCGACCGTCGACGCGACGAAGCAGGCGGGGAAGAAAGTTGAGGAGGGGACGAAGAAAGCCACGACTGGAACCAAGGAAGCCATCATGGGCGTTCCGAAGGGCGCCACTGGACGCTGCAAGGACGCCACGTACACGATGGAGAAGACTCGAAGCGTCGCCTGCTCGAAACACGGCGGCGTCGACAAATGGTATTAGTCGGACGAGTCGCCCTGCCGATAGTAGACGACTGCGAATCCGCCTGGCACGGCCGTCATCGCGACTGGAAACGGGCGATGCCCGTAGCGCGTGACGGTCCGTCCGGCGATGATCCCCACCGCGCTGCCGAACGCGACGTCACTCGCAAAATGCCTGTTGTCGTGCAGTCGCGACATCGCGACGTACGTGGCGAAGGCGTAGGCTGGCACGTAGTACTTCCAGTTGAAGTGCCGCTCCAGTGCCGTCGCGAACGCCATCGTATCGGCCGCGTGGCCTGACGGAAACGAGAACGTATTGCTCTGATCGGGCCGCTCCCGGCGAACCGAGTATTTGATCGTCTGCGTCATGAGCTCGGCAATCAGAATCGACTGAATCAGATCGCTGCCCATGTGAGAAATTCGTGGGTGATTGCCCACGCGGCCCACGGCGTAGATCGTCGCAGCTACAGGGAGCAGCGTGTAGCTCTGCCCGAGGATCGCGCCGGGCTTGAAGAACTTGTCGAGAAACGGACCACTCAAATCGGCGTTGGCGGTCGGGTCGAGCGGATGGAGTGCGGCTGCTGCGCCGCCACCAACGCCGGCCCAGAACGCGTTTTCCCACGACGGCAGGTGCTTTATGTCGACGCCGAGTTCCCGGACCATTGCTCTGAGGCCGGTATGTTCCGGCGTCGGTGGTGCCGGTGTCGGCTTTCCGATGATCTGCCCGGGCGCTAACGACCTGGATTTCAGCGCCGGAGCGCTTTGTTGCGCGGTCGTATCGACCGTTCCCTCGACGGTTGCACCGTCGGGACGCTCCGCACTCTCGAGCGAAGCCTCTTGCGCAGCGAGCGGAGCGGCCATGGCAGACAGCATAAGGATCACGACAACGCGATCGGCTCGCAACATCGCAGCTGCGAATCGCACGCGGCGTGCCACGGGCACGGCTGAGCCGAGTACTGCCTACTTGCCGACCAGGTGTTGGAGATCCTTTTCGTTTTCGTCGCAGACGTACTCGATGAGCTCGCCGTCGGGCATCGCCTGAAGCGGCACGATCACCGTCCACGGTTTCGTGTACGCCTTCGGATCGTCAATGGTCATCTGTAGATCGATGTGCCCGAAGTCGCGCCGGTGGAAGCGCTCGGTGAGCCGGAGCGACTCGGTTCCAGGATGGCCGTTGTTGTCGAGCCAGTTGTTGTCGACGAACCCGGCCGACTCGACGACCAGAGCGTCGCCTTCCCAGTGCCCGATCGAGTATCCCATCCACGTCGGATTCGGATCCTTCGGCAGCGCCCGGCCGTCCATGAAGATCTGCCGGTAGCTGTGCAGCGCCTCGTACAGAACGACGATCATCCGGTTGGTCGTGTTGACGATCTTGAGCGGATACGGAATCAGATTCTCGCGAGGGACGCCTGAGAGAACGCACCGCGCCTGCGGATCTTCGCGGCTCAACGTGTCGAGCCGATGTTTGTACAACTCCGCCGCCCACGGTTGGAACGACAGCTCGCCCGGCTTCAGATCTCCCGCGAGGTTTTCGATGTAGCGCCCGCGCGGCAGCCATACGCCGGACAGATCGGGCCGTCCGTCAGGCATTCTCGGCGCCGGTGCGTTGAGATTGGGTTTGCCGTCGGGCAGACGGGGAACGCCGGGCGTGGGGAACTGCATCCACTGAGCCGCGAGCGCGATGGCCAATAGAATGCGCGCCATCAAGCCCCGGATTGTATACTCCGCCTGCCAGAGGAGGACGGATTATGAAGAACGGCCGAACGGTCCTGTTGTTGATGGTCGCCTGCGCCGCAGCCGCATCGGTGTTGAGGGCCGCCACCGAGCCTCCTGCACCCTGGGCGTACGGCTTCGACACGCCGGCCCCACCGCCGGGGACACAGCCTGCGCCCGGAGGACGCGGCGGCGCCCGCGGTGCACCGCCTCCTCCCGATCCAATGCAGTACGCCGTGCCCGGCAGCGACGTGAAGATGACGCGCGCGCAGATCGCCAACGCCTACAACGTCGGCGACTGGTTTCCCAACGATCATCCGAAGCTGCCGTACGTCGTTCAGTACGGTAAAGCCCCCGACGTCCGCGCGTGCGGCCTCTGTCATTTGATTAACGGCAAAGGCCGTCCCGAAAACGCGTCCGTCTCCGGTCTGCCCGTCGCGTACTTCATCCAGCAGCTGCACGACTTCAGAAACGATCTTCGGAAGAGCGCCGACTCGCGAAAAGCGAACACGAACGTGATGACGACGATCGCGAAGGGCATGAGCGACGAGGAGATGAAGGCAGCCGCCGAATACTTCGCGCAGATTCCATGGAATACCCAGTGGATCAAGGTGACGGAAAGCGCGACGGTGCCGAAGACGCGAAGCGCCGGCGGCATGTGGATGTCGCTCGAGAACAACGAGACCGAACCAATCGGCGCCCGCATCGTCGAGATGCCGGTCAACAACGAGCTCGTGGAGCTTCGCGACTATCGGCAGGACGGCTCGTTCGTCGCATACGTGCCGCCGGGCAGCATCAAGAAAGGAGAAGCGCTCGCGACCAGCGGTGCGAAGTTCACGAAGTGCACCGTGTGCCACGGCGCCGACTTGCGTGGGAGTGGACCCGTCCCGGGCATCGCAGGACGCTCGCCCAGCTACATCGCGCGGCAGATGTACGACATGCAGCACGGCCTTCGCAAAGGTCCGTGGGTGGTGCTCATGCAGCCCGTCGTCGACAAGATGACGGCCGACGACATCCTGAACGTGACGGCGTATGTGTCGTCGCTCGGCGTGACGAACTAGTCGTAGTACGCCGGCGCCTTCTTCAGCTTGGCGTTGCCGACGATGTCGTGCTCGATCCACAGCTGGGCGCCGGTCTTCTTCAGAAACACCTCGAGCTCCGCTCGCGACGCTGCCGTCTGCTCCTTGTTGAACTCCGAGATGGGCAGACGATTGAGCGTGCGTTCCTCTGGGTAGTGATAGAGGTCGCCGCTCAAGACGATCGGGCCTGTCTTCTTCAACTTCAGGAACAGCACGTTGTGCCCCGGGGTGTGGCCGGGCGTCGACTTGATGACCACGGTCCCGTCGCCGAACACGTCGTGCTCGTCTTTCTCGAGCAGGACCGTCTTGCTGTTCTTCAGCTCGTTGTAATTCTCTAACGGCGACCGCGTGATGGGTTCGGAGCCGAACATGCGATCGCGCTCGACCTTCCTCACAAGCCACGTCGCTCCGGCGAAGTAATTCGCGTTGGCGACGTGGTCGCCGTGGTAATGCGACATCGAAAGATACGTGATGTCGCTCGGAGCGTAGCCGACAGCGGCCATTTGCGGCAGCAGCGGCTTGTCCTGTGTCACGACGCCCAAGCTCGCGCGGCCTCCGCCCGCCGGAAACGCGCGATCGGGGATGTCGCCGTTGTCCCACATCAACGTCCCCTTCGGATGCGCGACGAGGATGCACGGGATGGACATCTCGGTCGACGCCATTTCCTCTTTCTTCAGCGAGTACGTGTCGCCATTCGTCGTGTGAATGACGCCGCAATCGAAGAGGTATAGGCGGACCGATTTCGGGGGCTTGGGCGGCTTGTGCGTCTGCGCCGTTACGCTGCCGGCTGCGACACCCAGCGTGAGCGTGAGGCCAATGACGCCGACGAAGGCATTCGAATATGTCGCCATAAGGCGACTAGCTTGTCACGAATTCAACGCGATCGGTCATCTCGTCTCTGTGAACCCCGAGCACGAGCGGCTTCGCGGTCGCCCCGGCGAGCCGGACGGACTTTCGGTCACACACGAGTTCGAGAACCACGAACGACTCTCCGAGCGGAAGATCGTCCAGCGGCACCCGCATCTCCAACGCGATCGCCTGCCCAGGCGCGACGGAGGCCGGCAGGTCACCCCGATATTCGTACATCGGCATGACGCGATGCACATCTTCGAGGCGCCGGTACGATTCGGCCGCTGTCTGAATCGGCGTCGCTCCCTGCCCGTTGGGCCGCCACGGGATGCTTCCTGAATTGATGGCGGAAAAATTCAAAACGATCGCTCGCTCGTGAACGCTGGGAGGACGGAGCCAGCTGAGCGTTGCGCTGTAGACCGGGCCGTTCGAACCCGCCTGCGTCTGCTGCTGCTCCCTCGATTTCCATTCGCCGGCATTCCTGCAGCGAAACTCCTGATGGCCGAACCGCCGGTAGTGTTCGAGTCCACTGGTCCATAACCCGCGGCCGAGGCCGTCGAGGACGTCGAAATAGTGACTGACGTACCACGCGTCGTCGAAACCTTCGATCGCTGCCGCGGAAGCCGTGGATGCGGCTTCGGCCGCGCGCGAACCGACGACGTACTTGCATGTGCCGGACTGGCAGACCGTATGTAAAACGCCGGCGGCGAGGGACGCTCGCAAGCTTTGCATCGTCGCGTTGTTCCAGACCGACTCAGGTGATGCCTTGGTCACGTCGCCCACAGGCATGCTGCCATAGCAGCAGCAACAGGCGGCGCCGCTCGCCCAGATCATGAATCCCGACCAGGGATAGTCGCAGTCGCGGACGGTGGTCATGCCTCTTCCTGCACGATGATCGCAGACCCTTCGAACTGGCTTCCGTCGAAGAAGATTGGCACGTTGTTGTTCGCGCTGTTCTCGAGGGCTTTGCGAATGCAGTCGTTGGCGGTCTCGACGGACGTTCGCAGCAGCTGATCCCGATAGACGAAACTCCAGTCGCCTTTCTGGATTTCCCAGGTGCAGTGCTCCTTGTGCCACAACAACTGGTTTACTTGCACTCCGTCGACGCCAAGATCGGCGGCGAGCTCCACGAACGGCGGGAACTCCTCGATGTTGGCACGCATCAACGTCATGTTGATGAAGACGCGGAGCCGTCGTGGGGACTGACGGGCGTTCCTCTCGCGAATGAGGTCCTTCACTCGGGCGATGACAAGATCGAAGTCGGCGCCGCGGATCCGGCGGTACGTTTCAGGCGTGGCTGCGTCGAGCGAGATGCTGATCCATGAGAGAGGCGAGCGAAGGAGCCGATCGATTCGATCCGGCGTCAGGAGCGTGCCGTTGGAATTGATCGAGACTTCGGTGTCGGTATCGGGATCCATCGACTCCAGGATTTCCCAGAACGCCTCGCTCAGCAGCGGCTCGCCGGTGCCGAACAGCTGCAAGCGATCGGCCATGGCCAGAAAGTCGAACGACTTCGAAAACCGTGACGTATCGAGATGCGACTTGCTCGGCATCGCGTCGTGCCCGTGCGGACACATCACGCACTTGAGATTGCAGTGGCTGGTCGTCTCGATCATGAACCACTGCGGACGTGCTGCGAGGCGAGTCAGCCCGCCATCGCGGGCCGATACCGACGCCAGGCGATTCGCGTGGTGATCGAGCGGTTTCCACGTTCGTGAAAAACGATCAATCTCGGCTCGCAAACGTTCGCGGCGCGAGGCGGCCGTGGACGCGGATGCAGCGTCGGCCGGCACGGGTGGCGTCTGGCCGCAACGAAAAGGGCTGCGATTCAGCTCGAAATCCGATCCTTCGATCGTCGCCGACAGCACTCGCCCATCTGCGTCGAGTATTCCCGCCGGCCGCTCGATGACGAACGAGTGACGGCCGTTGCCAAAACCGGCGGTGAGAAGATCTTCACGGAAGCGGTCGGCCACGATCGTCGCGATTGTCTGGCCGCCGCTGCGGATGTTCACATCGACGGGATCGTTTGGCTTCCGTGAGTCCCACGCCCAGCCTGAGATTGTCGTCGTGGACGCGTAATCGACGAATCCGTTGAACGATGTTCTCATCGACCGATCAGGACTTCTTTCCCTGGAATGTGAAGTCGTGCGAGTGATTGCCCGTGACGGTGCTGATCGTGGACGTCACCGTTACGGATCCCCCGGACGCAAGCGTCGAGAGCTGTCCCGCAGTGAGCGTCGCCGTGTGGACGTGGTTTGACGTGGACGAAGACGTATACACCGTGTCGGCCGGATGCATTTGGTCGGACGCCGACACACCGATGGTGTGGCTGTGGGCATTCACGACGCTTGACGTGCTCGAGATCTCGGCCACCGCCGACGGGCTCGTCGGATCGCTTCCGCATCCGACCACATAGAGGGCGCCGGCGACAATTGGGAAGGCCTTCCCCGCTTCGATGACAAAGGTGCGCCTGTTCATCATAGTGGCTGCCTCGCGCAGACAGATCGCAGATCTGTGGTGGGGGGATATTCAACGTATCGGCACGAGTCCAGAACAGCTTTACGGATCTGCCCAGAGCTAGGGCGATGGCCTCGCCTTTTGCTGCTCGGCGGCGACTGCGTGGTACATCGCTTCCTGGATGTCGGCCTCGTCGAAACAGTGCGCCTTGTCCACGAACGGATTGGGCCCAGCCGACGCGAGCTTCGCGTACTTCGTCTGCATGTCGTACTCGGCTGGGTGATCGCCAAGCGGCACATCACATGGCAGCGCACGCACGAGTGGGAACGTGCGATCGAATTCGGCCGCGAGCGCAGACGTCACGGCGCCGCCCGCCCGCAGACTCGAGAAGAACACGACGTCGTATGTCTTTGCGCCGTCCTTCACGTTCGCCGTGTACGTGGTCGCTCCGCGCGTGTGGCCGGCCGTGAGATGCGTGACCAGCGTGGTCCCTCCGAGCGAGATCTTGTCGCCGTCGTGCAGGACTCTGTCGATCGGATGCTCTTTCCCGCCGGACATCATCGCTTTGAGCGCCGGGACGTCCTCGGCCATCGCCATCACCGTCGCTCCGGTCAGCGCTTTGACGGCGGCGTCGCCCTCCTGATGGTCGCCGTGCGCGTGATTGCCGAGCAGGATTCTGATGTCAGCGAACTTGAAGCCGAGTTGTTCGACCGACCTCTTGATGCTCGGCACGTTTCGCTCATACGTGCTGTCGATCAGGATGTGGCCCTGCGGTGTGGCGATCAGAAACGAGCTCAACGTCCTCGTCCCCACGTAGTACACGTTGCCGACGATCCTGTGCGGTGGAAACGCCGTTTCCTGATCCTCAGCCGTGCCCATGTTGCGAGCGAGGATCGACGCGGGCGTGTACGTCCGCCCTTTCACTGTGACCGACGGACGATCGGCGGGACCAGCCCCGCGTTGTGCGTGCACAACGGCGGCCGCTAACGCTGCCAAACCTCCAGCGGCAACAATCCATGAGCGGTTCATGACGCAGCATCATCGCTCAGAATCGATAACTCTTGTACCTTACGTAAGGTCTCGATCCTGTCGTTTTGACTTCTCCCAACGCTGCACCAGGACATACGTCACGGTGTCCCAGGCGTTGTGAAGGCCGACGAACAGCAACAGAACCGCCGCCGCTCCAAAAACGAACATGAGCCCGGTCGGCCAGCGGGGGAGCAACAAGGCCGCCACAGCGACGCTGACGTAGGCGGCTGACGGCAGCGCCGCGTGGAACAGCCAGTCCTCGAACACGGGCGCGTAGTCGGTTTGCCGCCGCGCGCGTCGGGCCACAAGCACCACGTAGACGATGCCGATCAGCGAAAAGAGCGCCAGCACGACCCGCAACCCGAGCATCGTCGGCCACGGGGCGCTGAGAACGAGCGACACCAACAGCGACGCGCCGAAGTGCACGACGGTCGGCGTCCCGAACGCTTCCAGCTGCTGCTCTGTCCCGCGGGAGTCCACAATTAACGCCGTGACGACGAACATCAACCCGGTCAGGGCGGCCGCCGACGACCCCAGGACGACGTAGAAGTTCTCCCAGGCGCTCAACCAAGTCATGGCCCACATGTTAGGCCCAGGCGGTCAAAACGGCGCGTGATTGCACAGACTGGCTGACAACGTGTCACCTTCGCGACTGCACACTGTTCGAATTCCTATGGGCGGATCTGTAATTCTTACTGGCAAGGGGGCCGATAATCCCCGTGTAGTTTTGGAAAGTCAGCTGTGGATCCAGTCTTGCCGTATGGAGTTTTGATATCGAACCAACCTCATGGCCCCTTTGATCATCCTGGTCAATTCCGACGCTCAGGCCTTAGGCCACATGAGCTCCGCGCTCACCGATCGCGGATATTCGGTGGCGGCGGTCCGGTCGTTCGTCGACGCGAAGGCGCTGCTCGCCTCGGCGTCCCCCGACCTGCTCATCGTGGACGTGCGTCTGGCCGAGTACAACGGCCTTCAGCTCGCGATCTACAGCCGCGAGGATCAGCCCGATCTGCCCGTCATCGTCACGAATTTTTCAGAAGATAAGATCGTCGAAGCCGACGCCGTCCGCTACGGCGCCACGTTCATCGCCGACCCCGAGCACAATGCCGCATTCCTGTTCACGGTGCAGGGCGTGCTGGCGGCGCGGCAGGCCACGGAACGTCGAAGCCGTCACTGGAATCGCCGTATTGTCTCGAACGTCGTCGAAGTGCATGCCGCCAACGCGCGCGCGCAAATCCTCGACGTCAGCTACGGCGGAATGAAGCTGGCTTTTTCCGGCGCGCAGGAAATTCCGCCGACCTTCGACATCACGCTGCCGTCGGCCGACGTCACCGTACAGGTCAGCCGTGTTTGGACCGATGACCCAACGACCGCAGGCACATGGCATTGCGGCGCGCAACTGGTAAAAGCCACCGAACAACGTTGGTGGCGGTTTGTCGACACGCTTCGCTGATCGCCGCTGATGTCGTAGACTCGACAAGTGAGATCGATCAGCTCAGCGGCAGTTGCCATCGCTCTCATCGCCGCCGCTTCCTTCACCATCGCCAACGCACAGAAACTTCTGATCAGCGGAAAGCGCCCGCAGCCGATGATCGAATCGGTCGGACCGCAGGTCGTGCGGCTCGACCTGCCGTCGTTCGACGGCGCTCATGCGATCTGGGGATCGACCGGACAGAGCGCAGACGGTCACATCTGGTTCGGCGTCACAGCCGAGGGCACCCCGGTTCCATCGGCCCATCTGTTCGAGTACGACCCGGCCGCGGATCGTTTCATTCCACGAGGCGATGTCGTCGGCGAGTTGAGTGCGGCGGGAATTCTGCGAAAGGGCGAGCATCAGGCCAAGATCCACTCGCGAATCGTTCAAGGGCCCGACAACTACCTGTACTTTTCGTCGATGGACGAAGAAGGCGAGCACGAAGACGGCTCGCAGCTACCACGATGGGGCGGCCATTTGTGGCGAATGAGTCTCGGCACATACAAGTGGGAGCATCTTCTCGCGACGCCCGAAGCGTTGATCGCGGTCGCTGTCGGCGACCGCTACGTGTATGCGCTGGGCTATTTCGGACACGTGCTCTTCCAATTCGATACGATGACGCGCGACGTCAAACGAATCCCCGTCGGCTCGCTCGGCGGACACGTGAGCCGCAACTTCATCGCCGACTATCGCGGCCACGCGTTTGTGCCTCGGCTGCGCGCCGACGCGGAGGCGCTCGGACGGCGAACTGCACGCGTGTCGATCGTCGAGCTCGGGCCGAATCTCGAAGAGCTGAAAGAAACGCCGCTCGAACAGGAGCTCTATTTCGAGGCGTCGCTGACCGGAACCCACGGAATCACCGGCCTCCAGGAAATGGCGGACGGCTCCTGGTACTTCAGCACTCACGTTGGCTTCCTCTATCGCGTGCAGCCGCCTCCACGTTCCTCGCCCTTCGATCACAGTGCGGCGACGGTTTCTCGCGTCAGCTGGCTCCATCCGAGCGGTCAGATGTACGTCGCGAGCTTGTTCACTCCCGACGGCGCGGACACGATGCTCGCTTTGTCGCACAACATCCTCAGCACAGGCGCGACCGGGAGATATCAGTGGCTCACGTTGGATTTGAAGAACGGCGTTTCTCGCATGGCGCCGTTTGCGGTCGGGAGTATGGACGAGTCTGTGGTCTCGAGGATGCTGTTGTACGGGTCGTCGACCCGAGACTCGCTAGGAAACCATTACGTCGTCGGCATCGCCGCGAACGGCTCGAACGGGGAAATGCCGATCGTGCTGCGCGTGACGCCGCGAAAACGATAGCGTGTGAGCCGGCCGTTCCCGGTTCTGCGCGTGTCCAGTGGCGTGGGTATGTCCGTGAATGAAAGGTCCTTTGCTTCGATGACGGGAGCGCTTCATCTGCCTGGCCAGGGCCGGGACGCCGTGCTTCCCGAAGAGGTGCTGTCGCGCTTGAAGCGGCAGCACCCGAACATTCTCCTCATCGGTCCTGCGGCGTTCGCGCTTGCGGCGCTGAAATCGATTGAGCCCGTTGTGCCGCAGCCGATCGTCACCTGGCGGCCGCACGACACGCGCGGCATCCCGTCAGGCTCGTTCGGCACGCTCGTCATCCACCGCGTCGACACCGCGGACACGGAGCAGCAGCAGCAGCTCTGCGAATGGTTCGAGGCACGCCCCCGGCACGTGCAGGTTGTGTCGACGGCGCTGGCGCCTCTGTATCCATTCGTTGCGCAAGGGACGTTTCTCGAGGCGCTCTACTACCGCCTGAACCACGTCTGCCTGGTCGCCGATCGCCCGCAAGACTGACCTAGGAGAGACAAAAGCCGCCTCCCGCGGCAACATCCGAGGCGCCGCGAGGCCACAAACCCGCGCCGACACATCGATTAGGGCCGGCACCCCAGTTGCAATGAGAGCGCGGCGTGAGCGCAATCATCGGCCTTCTGCTGGCACTGGCGACCACCACGCCGCCACGTCCCGCTGCGAAGGTGCCTGTCTATCTGCATGTCAGCGCCGAAGACACCGTCGGCTCGATATACGTGGACAAGCTCTGCGAGGCGCTCGAAACGTCAGGGGACTATAAGCGCGTGTCGGCCGCGAACGACGCGCAGTTCGTCATCGGCATCGTTACGATGGATCCGGACGAAGCGGATCTGGGCTCGGGACCCGGCCATTCCACGGTCGCCTCGGTCACGCTTCAATTGGAAAACACGAAGGGATTGAACTACATCATCCATTCGTGGGTGCTCATTGCGAATCGCGACAAGGTCGGCTCGCTCGCAACCGATCTGTTTGCCGCCATCGACAAAGAAATAAAATCGCTACGCTGACGGCATTCGTTCAGCCGCAGTTGATCGTGCACTTCTCCGGCCGCTTGAACGCGGCCTTGATCTTGTCGCGGTATTCCGGATACATCGTCTCGGCCCCACCCATCGCCGCATCGGGGGGAATGCCGTACCGCTTCGTCATCTCGTCGACGAAGGGATTCTTTCCAGGCAGATAGTGTGGAACGCGTCCCGATTCGACGCCCTCGTCGCCGACGATGCACGGGGGACCGCCGATGGCGACGGGATTCGTGGCGAGGTTGTACGAGCGCGTGAGGATATACGGCTCGGTCAGATAAACCGGATCCTCCATGATCAACGTCAGCGTCAGCAACTCGCCGTGGCGACGGAAGTGCGTGGTGATGGTCGCCTGATCGCTGCTTGCCGCGCCGTTGCGGCGCATGTATCCGGTCTTGAGGTGCGTCGTCGTCGCGATGAGCTCGTTGCCGTTCCATACGCCAGTGGTGAAGCCGGTCTGATCGTGCGGCGCGTTCTTCGATGGATGCGGACGGCCGTCCATCCAAATCGTCATCGGCGCGCGCGTCTCCCAGGCGCCGACCATCCAGGCTTGCACCTTCCCGGTAATCGCATCGGGCACCGCCCACATGCGCAGGCTGAACGGACCCGCGGCGATGTGCCACTGCGTCTGGAACCAGCAGGTCCGCTCCGGCATCGAGATGATCGACTGCGAGAAACTCAGCGCTTTCGCGCGCCCCGATTCGTTGAACGGCAGGCCCGCCCAATCGTCGGGGTTCGGGCCGGCGCCGCGCTCCAGCGAGTCTTCGTGGTTGATCGACTGCCACGATCCCGAGAGATCGATTTCGGCAAACGCCGGGGCAGTCGCCAGGGCGACGAGCGCAGCTGCGACAACAAGTGTGCGAGTCATGTGTGTGCCTACCAAGTCACCGAACATTCCGTCGGATGCCATTTCGCGTCGGTCGGCTCTTTCTTGAACTGCGACGTGATGACGAACGGCTGCCTGAGATACATCGGATCGGTCGTGCTGATCGTCACGACCATCAACGGCGATCCGTCCGGCATCTTGATCAACTCGTAGTACTCCGCCACCGTCGTGCTCTCGCTGTACGGCACGCCGTTCTTCCGCAGAAAACCGGCCTTCAGGTTCGTCGTCGTGACTTTCATCGCGCCGTCGGTGGCGCCACGCCCGCCGCCTTCCCATTCCGCAACCGAATCGCCCTGAATCGTATGCGCGCCTGCGGGCGCTTTCCAGCCGCCAAAATGGAAGGTCCTCGTCTGCTTGCCTGCGTCCGTGTCCATCCGCAGCGTCTGATCGTCCTGCCATGTGAGACGAACACGGCCGGGCACACGAAGAATCGCGGGCGCGCCGTACGACTTGCACAACTCGCCCGACGCCTCCTCTTTTGCCGGATCCCACGCGTCGGCGATCTTGCGCGCGTCTGGCGTCATCGGCACGCCCTGGTAGTCGCCCTTTGCCGGCGTGACCATTCGATAGCGCCAGTCCTCCGTCACGACCGACACCCAGTAGCCGGTCAAATCGATTGGCGCTGCAACCTTCGCGGTCTGCGGCGGGGCGGGAGCGCCGCCGCGTCCGCGACCCTGCGCGAACGCGTTCGCGTGCGTCGCGAGCACTGCCGCCACCAACAACGAGAGCTTCTTCATGACTTCTTTGCCTGCAGGCTCTTGTACACGGCCTCGATGAACGCGTTTGTCGTCCACGGACCGGTTTGCGCTCCGTAGCGCGTTTCGTACGGCAAGGCCGGACGCGCGGCCTTTATTTGATCCAGCGTCCGCCCTTGTTTCATCAGCTCGGCGACGTTGTCGCGAACGAGCACGACCATGTCGCGATAGTCGACGACCTCCATCTGCTCGGACAGACGGCCGTGGCCCGGAATGACGTACGTGCCGACGTCTTTGTAGATGAACGGCGTCGGCGCAATCGTGAGGTCAATCAGCTTGTTGAGTGCGTCGATCTCGCCCTGCACGCTGCCCCCGTTTGCGAGATCGATCACTGGAAACCGCGTCGTGTCCATCACGTCACCCGTGACGACGACGTCCGACGCGCGGAACAGCACGAAGCTATCGGCGTTGCTGTGGGCCCCAGGCTGGTAAAAGATCTCGATGCCTTCGTCGTTCATCCGAATCGCCTTGCGCGGCGTGAAGAAGGCTTCGTTGGGCCACGCGCCGCTCGGATAGGGCGGCTTGCTGGTGCTCATCACCCTCAGCACGCTGTCGTGCGAGAGAATCGATGCGCCTCCGCCGTTAGGAAGTGCATTCGCCCCGCCGCCCAGCGCATTCGTAAAGATTGTGTAACCCGCGCGCGCCAGCTTTTCGTTGCCGCCGACGAAATCTGCGCCCGCGTCGGCGTTGATGATGTAGCGCGTCGGCAGATCGGTCAGCTTCTTCAGCGTGGCCAGCACCTGGTCCGTGGACGCCGCGGCGCCGGTGTTGACCAGCACGATGCCGTCCGAGCCAACCTGGACGCCGATATTCCCGCCAGCCCCGGCGAGCATGTAGAAGTTCTTCCTGACCTTGACCACCTCGAGGCCGGAGTCAGGCTCGGCGGCGCGGATCGACAGCGCGCCGCAGAACGCCAGCGACAGAAGAACGGCAAAGACTCTCTTCATAGCAGCGCGCAGTATACCTAACGCGCGCTCCGGCTGTGATACATAGGACTGATGCGAACCGCGATCGCGCAAGCGGCGCTCGTGCTTTCCATCGCGCCGGCGCTTCCTGCATTCGCGCAACCGCTCCCGCCGCCCATCAACCTGTCGGTCAACCGCGCCACGCGGCTCCTCGTCGTCGCGCCGCATCCAGACGACGACGTCCTCGGCGCCGGCGGCCTGATCCGGCGCGTCGTCAAGGCCGGCGGCGCCGTTCGCGTCGTGTGGACGACCAGCGGCGACGGGTTTCCAGAAGGCGTCGAAACGTCGGAAGGAATCAGCCCGCGCGTGGCGCATCTCACGCCGCGCGACTACGAGACGTACGGCAGGCTGCGCGAACAAGAAGCGAGAGCGGCGCTCGCGTCGCTTGGCGTCGGAGCCCGCTCGCTCACCTTCCTCGGCTTTCCCGACGAAGGTTTATGCGAGCTGGCGTCGACGTACCTGTCGGCGAAGGCGCGAGCGTTCAAATCGCCGTACACAGGCCGCATCAGTCCTCCGCTCACCGAACAGATGATTCGCGGCGTTCGCTACCGCGGCTCCGATCTCCGTCGCGAACTTGAGCAAGTCATCGTCTCGTTCGGCCCGACACTGCTCGTCGCGCCGCATCCGGAAGATCAGCATCCGGATCACTGTTCCACACACATCTTTCTCAAAGAGGCTCTCGAAGAGCTATCGAGGACGGGACGCGTGCAACCGCGAGTGCTGCACTACCTGATTCATTACGGGCAATGGCCGCTGCGCGCCACGGACCAGAGCGGCGACGTGCTGCTGCCGCCGAGGGAGTTCCCGCCCCTCGAGGGACACTGGGCGAACCTCGCGCTCACTCCGGAGGAGATCGGCGCCAAGCGAACGGCACTGCTCCTCTACCACAGCCAGATTCTCGTGATCGGCCGGCTTCTCCTCGCGTTCGCCCGCAGCAACGAGTTGTTCGTCGAAGGCGAACCGGCGTCGCTTCCGGAATGCTGGTGTAACGGGCAGAACGTGGCGACCGAATTGCCGCCGTCGCGCTACCGGCATCCGCCGCCGAAGCGATGACGAGCGACCGTCATCACCTGGAGTCGCTCGACGTCGTCCGCGGCATGACCATCGCCGCGATGATCCTCGTCAACAACCCCGGCGACTGGAATTCGGTCTTTCCGCCGCTGCTGCACGCCGACTGGAACGGCTGGACGTTCGCCGACGTCGTGTTTCCGTTCTTTGTGTTCGTCATGGGCTGTGCGATGCCGTTTGCCTTCGCGCGCCGGCACGCCCGCCACGGCGCCGAGTGGCGAGCCACCGCCCGCGTGCTTCGGCGGGCGGTGCTGCTGATTCTGCTGGGGCTCGTCCTGAACCTCGAGGTCGCCGCGCCGCACTTTTCAGCCGTGCGAATCCCGGGCGTCCTTCAGCGGCTGAGTCTTGCCTATCTCGGCGCGGCGCTCGTCGTCCGCTCGACCGGCGTCGCGACGCAAGCGGCCGTCGCCGTCGCATTGATGGCCGGTCATTGGGCGCTGATGACGCTCGTGCCTGTCGGAGGCGTCGCGGGAGCCGCGTTCATCACAAGAGACCACAACCTGGCCGGCTTTATCGACGCGTACGTCTTCGGGTCGCACACGCTCTTGCCAGGTTTCGATCCAGAAGGGCTGCTCGGGACGCTGCCGACCATCTCGACCGCGCTCCTCGGCGCTCTCGCAGGTCAGTGGCTTCGCCGCCATGCCGATCATCGACGGCAGCTCGCCGGCCTGGTGGCCGGCGGGGCGGCGTCGATCGCGCTGGGACTGGCATGGTCGACGGTGTGGCCAATCAACAAGCCGCTTTGGACGGGGTCTTACGCGTTGCTGATGTCAGGCTTGGCCGCTGCGGCGCTGGCGGCCTGCCTGTTCGTCGTCGACATCGCCGGCGTGCGTGGATGGGCGCGGCCGTTTCTGGCGCTCGGCGTCAATCCGCTGGCCATCTACTTTGGATCAGAGTTCGCCGGACACCTGCTCGATCGACGGAAGGATTTGATTTACTGGGGCGCGTTCGCCAGAGTCGGCGGCGGCACAGGCGGCGAATGGGCTTCGCTGCTCTATGCCGCGGCCTATGTCGGCTGCTGGCTCGCGGTCGCGGTCGTCCTCGACCGCCGCCACATCCGCATTCGTGTCTAGCTGCGCAGGCCCAGCAGCGACGACGACTGGAGGACCGTCGCGTCCTCGTGCGCGCGCAGCCGCCACCGTCGTTTGGACGATTGCGTGGCTTCGGCCTTGGCTTTTCGCGGCCGTGCGATCACTGGCCGCATTGCAGTCTCGGTCCGCCCGCGCCGGCGCCACACGATGAGCGCGTAAGCGGCGACGAGCCATCCCGCCCACGCGGCTTTCAACACGATTGAGAACTGACCAAGTTGCATCACAAAGGCCATCGTCGGTCTCCGTTAGTTCTCCCACGTAAACGTCGAAGAGCGTGAGTAGTCCTTCAGCAGCGTGTCGAAAATCGGGGCGCGCGCGCTTTCCTGAGCCATCGCGCTGCGAAGCGCCTGATCCAGGTTGACCGTATCGTCGTGGTCGAGCACGAGGACGACGACCATGCGGCGCTGGTCGGAGGTATCGTGTCGTTGCGCCGTTGGCGTCGGCCGATGCTGACCGATATTCAGTTTGCGAATCGGCACCGGCTTCGAAATCGCGCCTCGAATCCAGAGCGCGATCTGATCGGCACGGCGGGCTGCACGCCGTTCTTCTTCGGCCCTCGCACGCGTCGGCGGCACCCCACTCGACACTTCCTCAGAGCTCTCGCCGACGCAGATGATTTCCTCGGCGCTTTCAAGCACGGCCTTCATCTCAGGCGTGAACTCGGGCTCGTTGTCGCGATTCTCGAGCGCGACGTGCGAGCTGATGCGCCACCGGAACTCGTCGGAGAAAAGCAGAATCCTGAAAGACGCTCGCTTGCCTTGCGCATCCTCGACGTTTCGCGTGACGACGTCCTGCGCCACCTCGGGCGGCTTCGGGAGCACGTACCGCATCTCGTTGACGCTCGCGTATGCGAGCACACCACCCGAGAGCAGGACGAGCAGCGCCGACAGTCGCCAAAGCCAGGCCATCGTGCGAGACCGCCACGTCACGTGGGGCTCGGATGCATTATTGAGAAACGGCATATGGGTCCAGCCTCAACAGTGCAGGTTCAGCGCCAACGGGGCTTTCTGCGCAGACATGGATAGAACCGGAGTGCCGTCGCCCGTTCGTGGCGACAGGAATGTGACCGCGCCGCCAATTTCGGCGGCGCCGGAAGACTCAGCTCGCGGCGTTCACAAGCCGGAGCGGCTGCGACGCGGGCGCTGCCTCTGGCTCGTCGGCAAACACGCGATTGCGGCCGCTGTGCTTCGCGCGATACAGCGCCTTGTCGGCGCGCGCGATGAGCGCCTGCGCGTCCATCTCGTCTTTCGCGGCCGTGACCACGCCGAGGCTGACAGTCACCGTCAGCTCGCCTTCCGCCGTCGGCAGCGCGATGTGCGACATCTCACGGCGCAGCGACTCCGCCAACTGACGCGATCCGGCGGCGGGCGTGTCCGGCAGAATCAGAAGGAACTCGTCGCCGCCGTAGCGGCATTTCACGTCGCTCGTGCGGAGCAACTCGCCCAGCCGCTTGCCGACTTCCGCGAGCAACTGATCGCCCGCCAGGTGGCCGTAGGTGTCGTTGACCATCTTGAACTTGTCGACGTCGAACATGATCATCGAGAGCGGCGTGCGTGCGCGCTGCGCGCGCCGCAGTTCGGCTTTGAGCGTCTCGATCGCGTGCGCGCGATTGAAGCAGCCGGTCAACGCGTCGCGCAGGCTGTTCTCGCGCGTTTCGATGAGCGTCTGCATGTTGCGCACCGAGATCGCGCCGAGCGCCGCCGCGGCCTCGAGCGCTCGGCAATCCTGCCAGGACAGCGGAGGCGTTTCCTTCACCAGGAGTATCCCGACGGGCTTGCCGCCGACGAGCATCGGGAAGCAGGCCAGGCCATCGATCCGGATGGTGTCGCCGCCGGTTACTTGCGTGGTCAGCGCGCGCGCGGCGACCGACTCGAGGTCCTCGGGCGCGCCATGGTCGTCGACGCCGCGAACGAGCACGTCCCAGCAGCCCTGATGACAAATCAGCAGCCACGACGGCCGATCGCTCGTGAACTTCGGAAGGTACCGGCTGAATGCCTCGTGGAGCCGAGTGAAATCGGTGGCCATCGCGACGGCGCGGCCTAATCCCACGAGCCGTTCGAGTTCTTCTGAACGAAGCCGCGCCTGCGAGGCTTCAGCCGCAGCCGTCGCCAGGTCTGCCTTCGCCTGGTGTGCCTTTCGATAGTGATGAAAGAGGAACACGGCCGCTAGGACGACGAGCGGCTGAATGAGATCGAGATGGTACTGCTGCTCGATGTCGGTCGCCGTCGCCAGCAGGAATCGCAGCGGTTGGTGGAACAGGATGAAGATGCCGACGATTAAGCCCGCGGCAAGCGCCGTATCGGTGCGTTCAAAAAGCCGCAGCGAAATTCGCTTCTGGTTCCGCGTGCCGGTGCTCATCGCGGGGCCTCAACGCAATACGGTTGCCACCCCTGGCACCCGCAGCCCCTACAGGTTGTGGGCGTTTTTCAAGGAAGACTCAGCCGTAACGTGCGCTCCCGACCCAATCCTGTCAGTCGGTCAATCAGAGGCGTAACTCGACGTCTGCGAACGCACTGGGCGGGCGCGCACGTACGCACAAACGCTCTGGCGTCACATAGAATGCGCCGGTGTTCCCCTACGATTCCGCAATCGCTGTCGCGGTTCGCAATCCTGCACGATCCATTGTCGACGTGCTCCGCATCCTGCGGACAATCGACGCGACCTGCGGCGATATCGACGGGCTCAAGTGGTTCAACTGGCTGTACCTGAAAGTGACCGAGGCCGTCGAAGCGCGCGTCGCGCACGACGGCTTTTCAAACCGTTCCTGGCTGGCAGATCTCGACGTCCGCTTTGCGCAGTTGTATTTCGACGCGCTGCAATCCGCGCTCGCCGGCGGGCGTTGTCCCGGCTGTTGGAACGCGATGTTCGCCGCCCGCGGCAATACACGACTTGCGCGGCTTCAATTTGCGCTTGCGGGAATGAACGCGCACATCAACCGCGATTTGCCGGACGCGATCGTCGCCACATGCAGAGCGACGCGGACGGTGCCCGCCCATGGGACGACGCAGTACGCGGATTACACGGGCGTCAATTCGACGCTCGAGTCGCTCATCGAAACGGCCAGGACGACGCTGCACGTTCGCTTGCCCGGCGATCCGCTGCCTGCCGTGTCGCACTTGGAAGAAACGCTCGCCGCCTGGAAGGTGAGTGCCGCGCGCGAAGCGGCGTGGAACAACGCCGAAGCGCTGTGGAATCTTCCGCCGTTTCTGACCGACAACTTGAAACACTCGATCGACGGATTCACCACCGTCGCCGGCAAAACGTTTCTTGTTCCTGTCCCGTAGTCATTCTCCTCGGAGCAGCGGCTGATACATGGCCGTGACGTACTTCTGCGCCGAATCCTTCCAGTGAAATCGCGCGGCAAATCCGCGCCGCTGCAGCTCACGAAACGTCGCGGGGCTGTCGAAGTACAGCCGCACGGCCTCGCGGGCGACGCCGATGACGTTCTCGAGGATCGCGCGGCGATTCGCGCCGTCAAAGCCAAAGCCGGTGCCTGAAGGATCGGTGTGCGGCCTGACTGTGTCGACCAGGCCGCCTGTCCATCGGACCAGTGGCGGCGTCGCGTGGCTGAGCGATTCCATCTGCGTGATGCCGCAGGGCTCGAACAGGCTTGGCATCAGGAACACGTCGCTGCCGAGGCTGATCTGCTGCGCCTTGCTGCGGTCGAACGCGATCGTGACGTCGACGTTCGGCCGCCCCCGGAGACGCTCGAGAAAGTCTTCGTACTCTCGCTGTCCGGTCGCGACGATGGCGACGTTGACACGCGGGATGTCGAGGATGTGTTCGAGCACGCTCTTGCCGTCAACCTGTTCGATCAGCAGCTTGAATTTCTGCTCAACGGCGCGGCCGACAAAACCGAACAAGCATCCGCCGGGCGACTGAAAGTTCTTGGACAGCGCTGTCTTCGCCCGAGCTTTGGCATCGAGCGTCACCGCGAAGCCGTCCTCGTCGGCACCGCCTCGGTACTCGAAGCCGTTCAGAATGCCGTGCAGCCGTCGCTCGCCGTCGAGCCGTGCCGCCACTCGGTCGAGTCCCTTGCCGCCCTCGAAATAGCGGCTCTGATCTTCGGGCAGCGTCATCTCGTTCTTGTACGTCGGGCTGACGGTGTTGACCACGTCGGCCGTTTCCATTCCGAGCCGCAGCGCGTTGACGCTGCTCCACGCCGGACGCGGATCCGCAAATGTGGCGCCGAGGGCCGGATCGTCGGCGATGGCCTCCATCGGCCAGCCGGCGATCAGATCGCGCCCGACATTCCCCTGATACGTGATGTTGTGGATTGTGAGGGCCTTCTTCTGCGGCAGTCTCAACATCGTCATCCGGCCGAGCAGATACCCGAGCACCCAGTCGTTGACGTGGACGATGTCGGGCCGCCGGCGCTCGATCAGCCCGAGACACGCCTCAGAAAAAAAGCAGAACCTGGCAGCATCGTCGATGTACGGAAGCGCCGGTTCGCTCTCGACGTAGATCGCGGAATAGTTCTTCTTGAACAAGTACGGGCTCGCGAACGGCGGCGGGCGATTTCCTTTGGAGTAGTCGGTCTCGAAAAACGTCGCATTCTTCAAGAACGACACCGGCACGCCGTTCAACGCCGTCGTCACGACATCGACGTGCTCCATCACGCCGTGCCAGCCGATGTCCCACCCGTCGGTTCGCCGTGCGTCGCCGCACGATGTCACGCCGTACCACGGCAGGACGATCTCGACGTCGACGCCAAGCTGCTTCAACGCCGGAGGCAACTCGCCCGTGACGTCCCCGACGCCACCGGCCTTTGCGAACGGTTTGCACTCCGCCGCAACGTACAGGACTTTCATCGCCGGCTATTTCTTGCGTGGGCGCTTCGGTACGAACGCGAGGAACCGGCGGGGGTTGTCCACCATGATTTGATGCAACACGTCGTCTGTCGCGCCGGCGGCCTTGAGCTTCGGCAGGAAGACCGTAATCGTCTTCGCGTATCCGCTCGAGGCATCCGACGAGAACATGAGATGCTCCGCCATTCCCGCTTCGACAAGTGCCATGACCATCGGCACCTGTTGAGAGTCGTTGAGGCCCTGCCGATCGAAGCCGACGAACGCGCCTCTGCGACAGATCTGCTTGTGGACGTACACGTTGGAATCCACGAGATTGCCCAGATGGCCGATGACGACGTGATGCGGATCGACGCCGGCGTCTTCGAAGATATCTAGCTGCTCGAGCGCCGATTTGCCGGGGATGCCGGTGTGCGTGAAGATCGGGATGTTCGTCGCGACGTGTGCGCGGCCGACGGCGCGAAACACTTTCCGCTCGTCCTTCGAAATCTCGTCCCACGATCCGATTTCCCCAAACGCGCCGACGACGTCGTCGTCCACCTGCTTGATGAGCGCTTTGAGAATCTGATCCTCGCTCATCGTCGAAATCTCTTTCGGGTACCACGGCTGCGCGTAGAAGCCGCCGCCGATCACGATCGGCACTCCCGACTTCATCGCGACCTGCCGGACGAAGTTGACGTCGCGGCCCATCTCGGGATGCCCCGCCTCGACGATGCACGCGAGGTTGCCGTCCGCCGCGGCCTTCTTCACCTCGGCGGTCATCAAGTCGACGTCGTGCATGATGTCGGGACCAGGCGGCGGTCCACCTGCCCGAGCCGGTCCGCTGCCCCGCGCCGGCAGAGCGGGTAAACCGTTCGCGGCGCGCACGGCCGCCGACGCCGCTCCAAACTTCGCGTTGAAGTCTGGGGCGAGCTGGAAGTGCTCGTGGAACAGCGTCGCGCCTCCGGCTAGTTCTTCCGGCGCGTAGTCTTTGAGGACCGTGCGAATGATCGCGCCCTTTGGGAACGCCGGCCCCTCGGCCGATGTGGAATTCGGCAACGCAACGGCCGCGGCGGTCATTCCCAAAAGCCCAAGCGCTTCCCGGCGCGTCATCTGTTCTGACATGTGTGCCTCACGCGGTATTGTAGACGCATGCGAACGGCTGCAATGTCGGCGGCGATCGTGTTCGTGGCTGCAATCGGAGTGATCGCTCAGAACCGCGGGGCGGCGCCGAGCCCACCACAGCCGAATCCGAACGCGCCGCTGTACCACTACAAGGGCGAGCAGTACCGCATCTACAACTTTCCGGGTACGGGCGAGTCGATTCCGTACCGGCTGTTCGTGCCGTCGAAGTGGACGCCTGGCACGAAGCTGCCGATGCTCGTGACGCTGCGCGCCGGCAACACGGTCGACGGTCCGTACCGCGCCGGCAACGATCTCGTGAAGGTGGCCGAGCAACGCGGCTACATCGTCGTCACGCCGATGGGGTACCGCGGGTTGAGCCAGCCGTACTACGGCAGCCCTTATCAGATTGCTCGACCTGGCGCGGCCGCGCCGGCGGCTGGATGGACGGCGCAGGAAAACGAACGCGCCGAGCAAGATGTGTTGTACGTCATCGATCTTGTGGCCAAGGAGTACGACGTCGACCCGTCCCGCATCTACCTGCACGGACAGAATCCGTCGGGGTCCGGTGCGCTCTATCTCGCTTCGAAATACCCGGAGCGGTTCGCCGCGGTGGTCGTCAGCTCGGCGCCGATTGTCTACGATGCGTATCCATTCGATCGGCTGAAGGGAAAGATGGCCCTGTTCGTCATCCATGGCGATCAGGACACGACGAATCCGATGGAAGCGTCACAGAGGATGGCGGCAGCCGCGAAAGCAGCGGGCGTGGACACCGAGTACGCGACGGTGCCGGGCGGCACACATCTCGAGGCGTACCTTACGTTCGCCTCACAGATTTTCGATTTTCTGCAGAGACATCAGAAGTAGCGCAGGCCTGAAGGCCTGCACTACATCTCTAGCGCTCGCGGCAGGTGCCGTGGAACTGGGTGGTCAACGAGTTTTCGTCGTGCCCGAGGTCGTTCGTCCAGAGCACGTCGATGCGGCCGGACTTCCGGTCGACATAGCCGCTGACGCCCCACATGCGGATAACACCCCAGCGAATTACGTTCTCGTCGAAGCGAATATCAAATTCGTATCCGCCGAGGCCGGACAGGCGCGACGAGCGTAGCGAGCCGGCGATCAGCACGCCTTTCTCGTTGTAGATCTCCACCATCCGGCCGGCGACGTCCACGCGGACCGTAATTGGCTGTTCCCATTGGCCGCCGAACCATTCAGGCGGCGCCGTTTCATGCGCCGGCTGGCACTCGAGAGTCAGCGGCGCGGCGAGCGCAGTCCGGGGAGCGAGCACCAGAACCGCCGCGAACAACACACCGCTGCACACCCGCCAAGATTTCGAGGACGTGAAGGTCTGCTTCATAGCGGCCAGTCATCGTGCAACTTTCGCGCCTGAGCTACTTCCTGTCGGCGCGGAAGTCGCCTTCGACGATCGTCAGCAGAAAATGCGTGACGGCGTTGTTCTTCTTCGGATCTTTGACAAACGTGACGGTGCCTCCGGTACTCGGAAACACGAACACGTTGTTGGACGTGGGAAACACTTGTTGCTTGCCGCCACCGACGCCGATCTCGATCGCGAGATGATCGCCGACGACTGAGACGATCCAGTTTCCAAGCGGGCCGACGTCGTACGTGCCGGAGTACTGCGACAAGACGCTGACCGGCAGCTTCTTTTCCAGTCGCTTCTCGTCGGCCACCTTGCCCACCAGTTTGGCGCGATCTTTTTCGTTCTCGAGACAGATGTTCTCAATCAGGTCGTCGTCCGGCACGTAGTTGACGTCGACCTTGATGGTGAACGGCTTCACGTACGCCTTCGGATCGTCGAAGGTCATTTCGAGATCCATGCGACCGAAGTTGGTTCTGCGGAATCGCTCGGTGACCCGGAGCGATTCGGTATGCGGTCGCCCAACGAAATCGAGCCATGTTCGATCGTTGAAACCGACCGTCTCGACGACGAACGTGTCGCCGTCCCATCGTCCGATCGAATATCCCATCCAGGTCGGATTCTGATCCTTCGGGAGAGGCCGGCCATCGGTGTAGATGATGCGGTAGGGGCCGGCTTCGTACAGGAACACTGCCATCGCGGGCGTTTGCACGATGCGCAACGGATCGAGTCCAGCCAGACCTGAGCGCGGACCCTCGGGCAGACAGTTCGTGGCAGGATCATCCGTGCCGTACGTTTCGAGGCGCTTCTGATAAATCGCTTTCGCGGCGGGCAGCAGCTCGACGTCTGTGATGTTCGTTGCGTACCCCAAGCCGTTGATTGACCACAATCCGGACAAGTCGGGACGGCCCTCGGCTGTGCGCGGCGTTGCTGCACTGAGGTTTGGTTTGCCGTCGGGCGTCCTGGGAATTCCCGGGGTGGGGTAGTTCAGCCACTGTCCCTGACCTGGTGATACACCGATCGCAAAAAAGATGGCGCCGGCAAACATGCTGATCCGCAGACCTCGACTCATCGACACACCTCGTCATTAACCAACGGCTCGACTGGTACCGATCTTGGACGTCGAATCCGGATGACCTTCGCGTTGCTTGTGCTGTTGCTTCAGTCGTCGACGCCGACGCTACCCGCAGCTGAGCTGTCGACGGTCGAGCTTACTCCAGTCGAACAGAGCCGGCCGAAGAAAGACGACGACGGCGGCAAGCCTCCCGAGCAGGACAAGTCAGACGACAAGAAACCTGAGACGCCGCCTCATACCGGCATCCGGGCGCTCCTCGATGGACTACGTCTCGATATAACGCGCATTCCGTCGAAAAAGAATCTCTATATCGCGATGGGCGGCGGGGCGCTCGCTCTTGCCGCGCACCCGTTCGATCAGGACTTCAATATCCACCTTCAGAGCCATTACGCGCTGGTCAATAGCATCTATGCGCCGGCCAAGTACTACGGCAACACGCCGGAGCAGGTGGCGTTGTCGCTCGGGACATACGCGTACGGCCGCATCTTCGACCAGCCGAAAGTCTCACATTTGGGCATGGACCTGCTTCGCGCCCAGGCCATCACCGAGATGCTCGTCGAGCCGATCAAGTTAGCGACGCAGCGCAGGCGTCCCGACGGCAGCGACAACCTGTCGTTTCCATCAGGCCACGCGGCGATCACGTTTGCCGGCGCCACGGTGCTCGAGCGCCACCTCGGCTGGAAGAAGGCCGCGCTGGCGTACGTCATCGCCGCGTACGTGGCGTCCTCGCGGATGCACGACAACCGTCACTACCTGAGCGACGTCGTGTTTGGGGCCGCCGTTGGCACAATCGCGGGACGCGTCGTCACCGAACATGGCCGCGAAACATGGACCCTCGTTCCCGCCGCCGTTCCCGGCGGTGCGGCCATTCTCTTCACTAAAGTCCAGGAATGACGACGCTTCTTCTACGCAGCCTGATCACGCTTGGATGCCTTGCCGGCGCGGCTGTGCCTGCCGGCGCGCAGCAATCAGCGGGGGAGCCGGAGGTCGTCTCGCCATTTCCAGAGCAGGCGCCGCCGCACTCGGTTCTTCTTCATCCGCATCGGGCACAACGCGACAAATACCTCTGGGGCACATTTGGTCCCCCTGGTGTGCTCGACAGCGTCATTAGTGCCGGATTCGCCCAATGGATGAACAGGCCGAAGGAATGGGGACAGGCCGAAAGCGGCTATGTGAAGCGGTTCGCGAGCGAGTACGCCGAGTCTGCGATCAACGCGACGACGAAGTACGCGCTGGCCCGGTTCCGCGACGAAGACCCGTCATTTCACCGGTGCGGATGCACGGGCGTCGGTCGCCGCACGCTCCATGCGATCGTGTCGCCGTTTGTCGCCTACCGATTTGACGACGGCCAGCCGCAGTTTTCGATCGCGCGGCTCGCGGGCACAGCGACGAGCAACGTCGTCTCAACAGCCGGATGGAAACCAGCGACCACGACTTTCGGGTCGCAGGCGGCGCACCTTGGAACCGATCTGCTCAGTGCGATGGGCGTCAACCTGCTGCGTGAGTTTGTCTTTCACCACAAGCAGGACGTGAGCCCGTACCCAGACGGGCAATAGTCACCGCTCCTTCGGCCATGCGGCGTCGATCGGCTTCCTGGGATCCGCGGTGATCTGCACCGTCGCGCAGTGATGGTACGTGTACATACCCGGGTTGTTCGCCCCGTGCTGTTCCATGAACTGAACCACCTGCAGGGTGCACTTCCTGCAGCTGATATTCGGCAGCGTGACGTCGGTCTCGAACGGCGCCGACGCCTTCTCGCGATGCTCGAACAGACCGTCGGCCAGAACCGGCATCTGCACGGGGCTCATGATTTCGCCCGACACCGATCGCGGCCCGCGATCGGTTTGCTCCGTCGTCGCTTTGGGATCCGGCGGAAGTTCCGTCGGAGAATTCACGGCAAGTGCGACGCGGTAGAACCCCGGGTGATAGATCGTCTCCTGCACTTTGACGTGCAGCTTGCTGCCGCCGGTCGCTTGCGTCACCGCGAAGGTCGGCTTGCCCCAATCCGTGTTCGATCCGCCGCACGGTCCGGCTTTCTGCGGATCGCCGAGATCGTTCTCGACGAGCCACGAGGCCGGCTCGAGCAGTTTGAAGTGCGCGTGTATGACGGTCGGTAAGAACGCGACTGCTCCGGCAATTGCCACGGCGCGAGTGATTCGTTTCATCGAGGCCTCCGATGTAGCGCTGAGGTTGGGCGGCCCTTCAGGTCGCCAGATGAGCCGCAATTGTACAGATATAATCGCCCACGGTGCGTTACACGGTGTCAGTACTCCTTGCCGCGGCCGCCGCCGTTCTCGTTGCGGCGCAAGGATCGATCGATTCCAAAACGGAAACGAACCTGAAGCGGCTGTTTCCAGCGGCGACCGCGTTCACGCCCAAGGCGGGTGATCCGCCGCACTTCAAGGCGATGAGCGGGCAGACGCTGCTCGGCCTTGCGTTCTGGACGACCGAACTGCAACCGCTGGAACGGGCGTACGACGGGCCAATCAAGATCCTCGTCGGCATGGACACCAAAGGCGTCCTGACCGGCGTCGTCGTCGTCGAACATCACGAGCCGTACGGCAATTTCTCAGTGGACACGGCTGGGTTTGCGGCGCAATTCCGTGGCAAGAGCATCCGCGACGCCTTCAAGGTCGGCGCCGACGTCGATGCCGTTTCCCGCGCGACCATCAGCATCACGAGCGCGTCGCGTGCGATTAGAAACAGCGCGCGGCTCGCGGCCCGCCAGCTTCTTCCGCCTCCTCCGTCGCAATGAGTCGGTGGCCGGCAGCGGTCGCGATCGCGCTTTTGTGCGTGTGTGTCTGTGCGCGTGCACCGCTGCGCGCGCAAGGGCAGCCGTCCTCCGGCAGTCAGTGGCAGTTCAACGACGAGGACGAGCAAGCGCCGACATGGACCGACACGCTTCGAACCGCGGCGGTCGATCTCGCCGTCTTTGCCGGCTTCACTGTCCTCGCGCTCGTCAGCTTCTTCCGCAAAGACCAGCGGATGAAGTACGTCACGCTGGTCGCGTGCGTCGTCCTTCTCGGCTTTTGGAAAAGCCAACTGATCACCATCGTCAACGTCTTCGGGTTGATCAGCCTCGACCTGCCGATCTTCCGCTACAGCCTGGCGTGGTATCTGCTCGCGACGTTCACGGTCGTGTCGACTGTCCTATGGGGGCGCCTCTATTGCGGCCGCATGTGCGCGTTTGGCGCGCTCACGCAGCTGATGGACGCCACGCTGCCGGCGTCGTGGCGACGCGAGCCGCCGCCGTGGATCGAGCAGCGGGCGATGTATATCAAGTACGGAGTATTGGCGTTCGCGATTCTGTACTTTCTCGTCACACGCGACCGGTTGATCTATCGGTACATCGAGCCGTTCTGGATGTTTGGCTTCCACGGCTCGGCGCTGATGTGGTCGCTGCTCGCGGCGCTGCTCGTCGCGACGATCTTCGTTCGCAATCTCTATTGCCGCTTCTTGTGCCCTGTAGGCGCCGCCCTCGGCGTGATCTCGAGCGTGACCACGATCTTTTCAATCAAGCGGTGGAAGGAATGCAACACCTGCAAGATTTGCGAGAAGGCGTGCGAGTGGGGCGCGATTCAGGGACCGAAGATCGTCAAGAGCGAGTGCGTGCGATGTGACGACTGCGAACGGCTCTACGCGGACACCAAGAAATGTCCGCACTGGATCATTTTGTTGAGGGATCTGAAGAAGGCGCGGCCGACGGTGGCCGCGCCTTTCAACAACTAGCGTTCCTGCGTATCAGCGCCCGGCGTCACGGGCGCGCCGCCACCTGCTCCGCGTCCGCCGCCCAGACCGAACCCGCCGCCGGGCCCGGCCGGCGCGCCGCCGACGCCGAGGCCGTCCTGCACTGGGCGCCGCGGGCGGACGACGCCCTTCTTCAAATCTTCAGCAAGCGCACGATCCTCGGCGCGTTCGCCACCGAGCGACTGCGTCAACGCCATGTTCCCTTCGTGGCAGGTGTACGGAAGGATGCGGTTGCCGTCGAGCGGCGTGAGCGGGAACGACATCGTCCATGGCCGCTCGTACGTCTGCGGATCGTCGATCGTCACCTGGTACTGCACGATGTCTTTCGCGACTCGCTTCAGGCGTTCGGTGAGCTTCAGCTGCGTGCTGTGCCGGTTGCCGTTGCCGTTCACGCCGATCGCCGTCTGATTCGTGAAGTTCGTCGTCTCGACGACGAGCTCGTCGCCTTCCCAGTGGCCGACCGCGTTGCCGAGCAGCAGGTGAATGTTGGGCCCGACGTGATGACGACCGTCGGTCGGGATGACGCGCGTGTCGTGGATCATCTCGTAGGTAATCGTCACGTAGCCAGGCGACTGGTTGATCTCCGCGCCGTTGCCGTAGATGACGTTCAGCGTCGAGCCGAGCACGCCGCGCGTAATGCAGCGTTCGTAGGTCGAGAAGTCGGTCGTCCAGTCGAGCGGGCCGTTGCCGTAGGTTCCGCGCGGCATCGCGCGCGCAAACGCCTCGGGCGTATACGCCGGCTGCACGCCGTTGGGCGGATCGACGATGAGCGAAGTCTGCGCGAACGCACGGCGCGCATAGTCGAAACGGAACGCGCCGACCGCGTTCTCGTCGCCCTGCTTGGCGCGTTGCGTGATTTGCTGCTGGCGCGTCGCGAACTCTTGGTCGGTCAGGTACAGGCGGTCGCCGTAGCACGCCCCTCTGCCGCGTCCGTCGCAGTTCTGCTGTCGCGACATCCCGATGCCGGCCGTGTCGTCGCTCGACCACACGCCGATCAGATCCGGCTCGCCCCATGGCGTCTTCGGCGACCTATACGGCACGGCCGGGGTCTTGCCTCCGTACGCGGTGATGACGAGAGGCGGCGCGCCCGACGTCTTCGTCTGCGTAAAAACCGAGGTAGACGTAAGCGCCCACACGACGGCCACTGCTGCCGCCGCACCCACAAAACTCAGCCGTCGCTTTGTCATTTCGTGCTCCCCTTCCCCCAGATATTAGGCTATCGTTCTTCAGTTTTGGGAGGGCTTATGGATTATCGGAAGCTTACGGTTGTAGCCCTGGCCGCCGCAATTCTCGTCGTCGCCGCGATACGGAGGCCGCTGCCGGTCACCGCCGACGGCGACCTCGCGACGACCAACGCCGGCCTGAAATCGGCAGGCGTGCTGACGTTCGGTCCCGACGGCGTCCTGTTCGTCGGCGACTCGATGGGCGGCGCTGTCGCCGCGCTCGACACGGGCGATCGCTCCGCGGCATCCGGCGCGAGCGTCGAGGTGAAAGGCATCGACGAAAAGATCGCCGGACTCGTCGGCATTGCACCGGCCGATCTCCTGATCAATGACGTCGCGGTCAATCCGATTTCGAAGAACGTGTACGTCTCAGCCGCTCGGGGCCGCGGTCCGGACGCGACGCCGCTCGTCGTGCGCGTCGAGAGCTCCGGCAAGCTGACGCTGCTGCAGCTCGACGCGATCAAGCATGAGACGGTGAGTCTCAGTGACGCACCGGCATCGACCGCCGGCGGACGGAATCCGCGGACGCAGACAATCACGGACATGGCGTTCGTGAACGGCAACCTCATGGTCGCGGGCATGTCGAACGAGGAGTGGTCGTCCGCGCTCCGATCGATTCCGTACCCGTTCAAGACCGCGAGCAAAGGGACGCAGCTGCAGATCTGGCACTCGTCGCACGGCCAGTATGAAACGCAAGCACCCGTGCGCACGTTCGTGCCCTATACGATCGACAACACGCAGTACGTGCTTGCCGCTTACACGTGCACGCCGCTGGTGAAGATTCCCGTCTCCGATTTGAAAGCGGGCGCTCGCGTCAAAGGCGTCACGATTGCTGACCTCGGCGCCGGCAATCAGCCGCTCGACATGGTGCCGTACATGAAGGACGGCCATCAGTTCATCCTGATTGCGAACTCGTCGTTCGGCGTCGTGAAGATGCATGCGGACAACATGGGGCAGTACAAAGCCATCGACTCGCCCACTGTCGTGCCTGATAAGGCCGGCGCGCCTTACGACAAGATCTCGTCGGTCACGAACGTCCGACATCTGACGCAATTCGACGCGTCGCACGCAGTCGTGTTGACGTCGGCCGGCGGCGGCGGCTTCGGGCCGCCCACGGGTCCGTTCAATATCCAGACAATCGCCTTGCCGTAGTCGTGCGGCTTCTTTTCGCCGTGGTCACGCTCGCGTTGAGCGTGGCCGCGGCGGCGCAATCGGTTTCCCTCCAACTCGACGGCAACATCTTCAAGGCAGTTGGCGCGTCCGCCGGCAGGTTGACGGTTTACGCCGGCAACGGCGACGTCCCGCCTCTCGCCGGCACGACGGCCGTAGAGAAAGGTGCCGTCGTTTTTCGTCCCGTCTTTCCGCTGGCTGCAGGTGTGCGCTACCGCGTCGTGTTCGCGCCCGTCAACGGTGCAGCCATCGAGAAAACATTCGACGGGCCGGCACGACAATCGACGCCGGTCGCGCGCGTGGAGCGCATCTATCCGTCCGCCGACGTGCTGCCGAGCAATCAACTGCGCCTGTACATCTACTTTTCAGCTCCGATGAGCCGCGGCGAAGCCGAACAGCGGATTCACATCCTCGACGACGCAGGACGAGTCCTGCGATCCGTGTTTCTTCCTGGCCAGGAATTGTGGGATCCGTCGAACCGACGGCTGACGATGACCTTAGATCCGGGACGCATCAAACGCGATCTCGCCTCGAATCGCGCAATGGGTCCGCCCATTGCGGACGGCAAGCGCTACACGCTGCTCGTCGATCGCGAGTGGCACGATGCGAACGGCGTCCCCATGATCGAGAGCTTTCGCAAGGCATTTCGCGGTGGACCGGCGGTCCGGCAGCCTCCCGACCCAAAGACGTGGAAGCTCGCGCCGCCGCTGGCAGGATCGCGTGCGCCGCTCGTTGTCGATTTCGGTCGCGCGATGAACTACACCCTGCTGCAGCGGATGTTGAAAGTGACGGGCCCGAACGGTGACGTCGCGGGCTCGATCGACGTCGACCGGAACGAAGCTCAGTGGCGACTCACCCCGCGCGAACCGTGGCCAGGCGGCGGTTATCGTCTGGTCGTCGACACGTCGCTCGAAGATCTCGCCGGCAACAAAATTGGACAGCCGTTCGACATCGACGTCTTCGACAGAGTCACGGAACGCATCACGACGGCGACGACGGCGATTCCGTTCGAGATTCGAGCAGCGCGGTGATATCGCCGCTCTCGAGCACGCGCTTCGGCGCGCCGCGGCGCGCGACGAGCAGCATCGCCTGTCCGATCTCTTCCGTCGTCAGCACATAGTTTCGAAACAACCGGCGCACAACCGGCAGCAACGAGCGGAGCAGCGAATACAGCAAGTTGTACATCGCGGTGCGAGACCTGATGCCGTGCATCGGCTGCACGACCGCGGGACGAAACACATAGCCTTTGAACGGCATCCGCAGGATCGCGTTTTCCGACTTGCCTTTGACCCGCGCCCACATGATGCGGCCGTGCTCCGAACTGTCCGCGCCGGCGCCCGACACCAGGATGAAGGTCATCGCCGGATTGAGCCGTGCAAGAACCGTGGCCGCTGCCACCGGGATGTCGTACGTGATGTGCTCGTAGGCCGACTCCGTCATGCCTGCCGACGTGACGCCCAGGCAGAAAAAGCACGCATCGACGCCGCGTAGCTCCGATTCAATCGCATTGAAGTTGCGCATGTCGCCGAAGACGACGTCGCGCAGCTTCGGATGCGACGCGCCAGTCGCCGATCGACCGACGGCCGTGACGCGCGCGACATCAGGATCGCGTAAGCACTCGCGCAACACGCCCTGCCCGATCATTCCCGTCGCGCCGAAGATGACGATGTTCACTGGGGGTTCACGATAGACTTTCAGTATGCCTCTCACAGATTACGTCACGCTTGGCCGCAGTGGCCTGCGCGTCAGCCCGTTTTGCCTCGGCGCCATGACGTTCGGCGAAGACTGGGGCTGGGGATCGTCGCCGGCAGAGTCGGCGTCGATTCTCGGCCGCTTTCTCGCCCGCGGCGGCAATTTCATCGATACCGCGAACGTGTACACGAAAGGCCATTCCGAAGCCATTCTCGGGGACGCCGTTGGCGGCAAGAGCTCCCGCCGCGATCGCATCGTCATCGCGACGAAGTTCTTCGGCAACCTTTATCCCGGCGATCCAAACGGCGGCGGTGCGGGACGGAAATCGGTGATGGCCGCGTGCGAGCAGTCGCTGCGGCGCCTGAAGACGGACTACATCGATCTGTACTGGATGCACGCGTGGGATCACCACACGCCGATCGACGAAACCATGCGGGCGCTCGACGATCTGGTCCGAAGCGGCAAGGTCCGCTACGTCGGCTTTTCGGACACACCCGCCTGGAAAGTCGTCGAGGCGCACATGATCGCCAGACAGCACGGCATGGCGCCCGTTACGGCGATTCAAATCTCTTATTCGCTGGTCGAGCGCACAGTCGAAGGCGATCTGCTCCCGATGGCGCAGGAGTTTGGCTTGGGCGTGACGCCGTGGTCGCCGCTCGCCGGAGGTGTGCTGACCGGGAAGTACACGCGCGAGAACGCCGGCGCGGCGAAAGCCGATCGAGGCGAGCGTGTGACGAGCGCGTTGACCGAACGCAACTTCGCGATCGTCGACGAAGTCATGCGGGTGGCCCGTGAGCTGAATGCGACGCCATCAGCCGTGGCGCTCGCCTGGGTGCGGACGCGTCCGGGCGTGACGTCGACGATCATCGGCGCGCGACGGATCGAGCAACTCGACCAGAACCTCACCGCACTCGATCTGAAGCTCGAGCAAACGCACGTCGAGGCGCTCAATAAGGTGTCGACTCCGACGCTGAACTTCCCCGCAGCCTTCATGCAGCTGGCGCCGTCGTTCATGCACTCGGGCGCCACTGTGAATGGCGAACCTTCGCAGTGTCTGCCGATGATGCCTAAGAGCGACGCCGAGCGGTACTGACGCCGAGGCGCCATTTGAGCGCCAACGGCGTCACGAGCATCGTCGCGATCACGGTGAGGACGAGCGCGAGAAACGTGTCCGCGCCGATCACCGGCTGACTGGCGACGAAGATTCCTGCGCCGAGATTCGCGAAGATCAAGGTCACTTCTCCGCGTGGCATCATCCCGAACGCCACGGCCATCCGATCGACGTCTCCGCGCGCTGCCAGCGCTCCCAGCGCGCAGAGTTGCTTCCCGGCGACGGCCGCGACTGTCAACGCCGCTGCCAGCGCGAGCACATGCGGACGTACCATTCCTGATAAGTCCGTTCGAATACCGATCACGACGAAGAAGACCGGCACCAGCCACGACGCGAGCGGCGTCAGGAGATCGTCGAGCGTTCGCTCACGCCGATGAATGAAGTCACGGTAGTGCCATTCTTCGACCGCGAGTCCCGCGGCGAACGCGCCGACCATTGGGGCAAGCCCGAACACGCTCGCGATCCAGGCCATCGCGAAGCAGAAGCCCAGCGCCGCAGCGAGAAGGACCACAGCCATCGAGTGCGACGCGAGCGACAACAGCCGCGGCGAGACGAACATTCCAGCCGCGAGCCCCCCCACCAGAAACACAGAGGCCTTGATCAGCATGATGGGAATCGACCCGGCGCCGCTCATCACCGCAAGCACGATCAGCGCGAGCACGTCGTCCACCACCGCGGCGGCGAGGATGACCTGTGCCGTACTCGTTCGACCGTGGCCGAGATCCTTCAGCACGCGCGCTGTGATGCCGACGCTCGTGGCGGTCAAGCTGGCGGCGACAAACGCCTGAGTGAACGCCGGCGAGGGCGACAACAGCCAGCGCGCGACAATCCATACGGCCGCAAACGAGCCGCCGATGCCGCACGCGGCGATCGCGAAGGCGGCGGCACCCAGCGTCTTCATCTCGCCGACCGTTGACTCCAGGCTCGCATGAAACATCAGCACGATGACGGCGACACGCGAGGCAACGTCGACGGCGTCATTCGTCTTGAGGAATTCCAGGCCGCCGAACTTCGCAAGCGTGAGGTTTCCCAGGACGAGGCCCGCCGCAAGTTCTCCAAGCACGCGGGGCTGCTTCAACCGCTCCGCGACAAATCCTCCGGCGCGAGCAGCTGCGATCACGATCAGCAGCGCAGCGGCCATCGACACGACACTCATGAGCGAGGGGATGGTACTCGGTCTCGACGACGTGTCATACTTCGCGGGTTCTGTGAAAATCACCTACGCAGAGCTCTCGTCCACCGGTCCGGTGCGTCCGCACAACGAAGACTTCGCACTGTATTGGGAACCTGACGCCGAACAGGATCGACACGCGCGAGGTGCCGTGTCTCTCCTCGCCGACGGGGTCGGCGGCCAGGGGTACGGCGAAGTCGCGAGCCGGCTGGCGGTCGACACTGCGCTGAAGGTGTTCCAGGAAGCCGATCCCGCCACGACCGACAATCAGATGCTCTGGCGCATGTTCAACGCCGCCAATCTGGCGGTCTACGACGCCGGCATGGTGCACGGCGGCAACGACCGCATGGCGACGACGTTGACGGTTTCGTTGTTCCGCCGCAACGAAGTCGCGATCGGCCACGTCGGCGACTCGCGCGCCTATCTGATCCGCCAGGGCACGATCAAACAGCTCACGTCGGATCACACCTACGTCGCGATGCAGGTCAAGATGAGCCTCATCTCGAAGCAGGATGCGATGAACAGCGAGCTCCGCGGACTGTTGACGCGGAGCATCGGCGCAAACCCGACGGTGCAGGTGGACTACGCGCGCGCCGTCCTTCGAAGCGGCGACATCGTCGTGCAGTGCACCGACGGCCTGCACGGATCGGTGACGGAGACCGAAATCAAGGACTACGTCAGCCGGATGCCGCCGGTGGCGGCGTGCGAACAGCTCTCGCAGCTCGCGGAGAAGCGCGGATCGGAGGACAACATCTCCGTGCAGGTGCTTCGCGTCGAAAACGTCCAGCGCGTGGGGTATTATCGCGGCGCCGTCGCGTATTACGCGCCGGTCGCCCAGCCAGTGTCGAACGAACCGCAGGTCGGCCAGGTTTTCGACGAACGATTCGAGATCACCGACATCATCAGCCGCAGCGGCATGAGCTCGGTTTACAAAGCGACCGATCTCAAAACCGGCCGCCAGGTCGCGCTCAAGGTGCCGTTGCTGAAGCTTGAAAGCGACCCGGCATTCTTCTCGCGGTTCGAGCGCGAGGAAGAGATCGGCCTCGCGCTGGACCATCCTGGCATCCTCAAGATCCTCCCCGTCGATCCGAAACAGCGTAGCCGGCCGTATCTCGTGATGGAGTACCTCGAGGGCCAGACGCTCGACGAGGTGATGCAGCGCACGAAGCCGCTCCCGGAAGCTGATGCCTTGCAGATCGTCAGCCGCGTTTGCGATGCGCTCGCTTACCTTCACCAGCACCAGGTCGTCCACCGCGACTTGAAGCCGCAGAACATCATGCTCTGCAACGACGGATCGCTGCGCATCATGGACTTCGGCATCGCGAAGGCCGCGACGAGCAAGCGCATCACGTTCGGGGGCTTCTCGCCAACGCTTGGCACTCCCGACTACATGGCGCCGGAACAAGTGAAGGGCCAGCGCGGCGACGAGCGCACGGACATCTACAGCCTCGGCGCGATTCTCTACGAGATGGTGACTGGGCGATTGCCGTTTGAAGGACAGAACGCGTACATGGTGATGAACGCGCGTCTGGTCGGCGATCCCGTCGCGCCGCGTGCGCACAACCCGAACATTCGACCCGAAGTCGAGGAAATCGTCCTGCACGCGATGGCGCGTGTTCCGGCGGACCGCTATGAGTCGGCGGCTGCATTCAAAGCCGATCTCGATGCGCCGGAACATGTCGACGTCACGGGCCGCGCCAATCGCCTTCAGGTTCCCGTCATGGCCCGCCGCGCGTGGCGCGTCGTCCGCATCGCACTACTGGCGCTGGCGGTTCCCATCGTGCTCTTTTTTCTGATCCTCTTCATGCTGACGCGCCGTTAGATATGGCGGACCTTTTCAAGAACGCACGCTCGGCGCTCCAGGATTTCTTCCTCGGTCGGCGGCAGAGCGCGGCCTCGGGCGCGCACGTGCCCGAAACAGCACCTGACGCACCACGCTCGCCGCTCGCCGACGATTTACTGCTCGCACTCGACACCAGGAACAACACGCGGCTCCTCGAACTCCTTCGTCCGCAGCCTGGACTCGCGGCGGCGTTGCGAGAGCTGCGCCGCATCGAGCGGCTGCATCCGCTCTTCCCGCAAACGAGCATCAGCCACGCCATCGCCGCGATCGAGAGCCTCGAAAAACTCAGGACGCAGACCTCGGTCAGCGGCGAACGCTTCGGCTCGATGCTGCGAGAGCTGGAGGCCCCGGAGCTGCTCACGCTCGCGCTCCTCTTGAGCGACGACGGATCCGGCAAAGTCGCGAGCGATCCGGAGCAATCGGTCCGCGCCGCTCAGCAGACGCTCGACGTCCTGCAGATCGCCGGCGACGCGCGGAACACAGTCGAATTCCTCCTGCGGAACCAGCTTCAGATGTCGCTGATCGCGTTTCGGCAGGACACGAGCGATCCATCGATCGTCGGCAAGTTCGTCGAGCTCTTCAGCACTGAAGAGCGGCTGAAGATGATCTGCCTGATGACGGTCGCCGATTTGAGCGCGGCCGGACCCGAGGCGCTCACGCCTTGGAAAGCGGAAGTGTTGTGGCGTCTGTTCGTCGACACCTACAACCACCTGACAATGGCGTACGGCGACGAGGTCATCGACACCCACGAGGCCGCGCTTTCGGCGCTCAACGCCAACCGGCCGTTCGACATCTCGGAGGCGGAGATGGCCGCGTTCCTCAAAGGGCTGCCCCGGCGCTATCTGACGCTCTTCGAACCGGAACGTATCTACGGCCACGTCCGCCTGGCGCTCAACATCTCGGCCGACGACGTGCATTACTTCCTCAACAAGAAAGCCGACGTCTGGGAACTGACGGTCATCACGCTCGACAAGCCGTACCTGTTCTCCAACATCTGCGGTGTGCTTTCCCACTTCGGCTTCGACATCCTCCGAGGCCACGCGTTTACCAGTCGCAGCGGACTTATTGTCGACGTCGTGCAGTTCACCGATCGCAAGGGTTGTCTCGCGCGCCCGCAGCTGGATCCGTTGCTGTCGGATGCCGTCGCCGGCCGCGTCGACATCAGCGCGATGCTCCGCGAACGCCAGCGCGACGCAGGGACGCATCAGACTCCGCGAACATCACCGGTCATTTATTTCGACAACGACTCTTCGCCGCGCTACACGATCCTCGAGTTGGTCGTCGCTGACGCGCCGGGGTTGCTGCACCGCATCAGCCGGATTATTTCGGAGCGCGGCTGCGCCGTCGATCTTGTGCTGATTTCGACGGAAGGCGAACGCGCCGTCGACGTGTTTCACTTGCGCAAGGGCGACTCGAAGCTCAACGACTCGGACGAACTCGTGCTGACGGAAGATTTCGAACGGATGTTCGCGGCCTGACAGGCTGACGAGGAGGGCTCTGCACGATGCCGGCGCTGCAAGCGGCGTTTTTCGGTCTGTTCATACAGGTCGGCTTCGCGCTCCTGACGTGCGGGCTCGTCAGGAAGAAGAACGTCGCACACCTGGTGATGTTGACGTTGTCGACGTACGTGTTCGCCTTCCTCGCCTACTACGCGGTCGGCTACGGAATCCAATCTGGCTTCCACGGGTTCTTTTTCAGTCGAGTGCCGCTCGACGATCGGCTCGTGCTCGACGTCGTGTTCATGCTCGTCGCTGGCTACGTGCTCATCGGCGCCGTCTGCGAACGAATTAACTTTCGGGCGTTCGTGTTCTGCGAGTTGTTTCTTGGCGGCGTGCTCTATCCGATCTTTGCGCAGTGGGCGTGGAAAGGCGGGTGGCTCTCGCGCATCGGGTTTGTCGACTTCGGCGGTGCGAGCGTCGTCCACGAGCTCGGCGGTTTCTGCGCAATGGCGCTCGCTGTCGTACTCGGCCCGCGGTTGGGCAAGTACGGCCACGACGGACAGCCGAGGCCGTTTCTCGCGCACAACATCGTCTTCGTCACGGTCGGGACGGCGATTGTGCTCTTCGGGTGGATGGCGCTGATGACGGGCGCGATTGTGCCGACAACGGGCGCCGATGCCGTCGTCGCGCGTGTCGTCGTCAATCTCAACATCGCGGCAGTCGCGGGCGCCGCCGCAGCGATGCTGTTTTGGCGGTACTCGTACGGGAAACCGGACATCTCGATGGCGTGCAACGGGCTATTGGCCGGGGTGATCGCGATGAGTGCCGCGGCGCCGTTCGTCGGACCAACGGCCTCGCTCGTGATTGGCGCCGTCGCCGGCCTCCTCTCGTCGGCGGGCGTGTTGTTCAACGAGCGCACCTTGAAGATCGACGATCCGTGCGGCTCGATTTCCGTGCATGGCTACTGTGGCATGTGGGGAGCCGTCGCCGCCGGACTGTTTTACGGCGGCTGGCGGCAACTGATCGTTCAACTCGCCGGTGCTGCGGTCTGCGCGCTGCTCGCGTTTGCGCTGACCTATGTCGTGTTCTTCCCCGTGAACCGAATATCGCCGATGCGCGTCGAGCCGGACGTCGAAGCGGAAGGCATCGACCTCACCGAATTCGGCATGCTCGCGTATCCGGAGGAGGACGGCGTCTAGAACACGGACATCACGACTCCGCCGGCCACGATGAACGCCCCGCCGACGACGATGGGCGTCGTTGGACGCTGATTGAAGACGAGCCACGAGATCGCCTGCGCCACGAGAAAGAACAAGACGACGTAGATCCCGAGCAGCCGCCCGAAATCCCACGCGGGCTTGTTCACCACATAGCCGTAAGAGAACAACACGATCGCGCCGATCGCGAAGAACGCGATTCGTGTCGCCGTTGCTGACGCGTGAAGGGCGGATCGGACGAGCGCGTCGCCGCCCGCTTCGAGCAGTGCGGCGACGAACAGAACGACGAGTGAGGTTGTGCGAGACATGGGCCTGGTGCGCGATTATGCGGCACCAGGCCCATGGATGTCCTTAAGTCAGCGAGCCGGCGCCGTTGACAGAATCGCCTTGCCTTGCGATTTCGACGTGCTCATGAAGTAGATGAGCCCGTAAATGCCCCACAACGCCACGCCGCCAAGTGCGAAGTACGGTTCCTTTGCGCTCATGCCCGGCACCATGAACGGTCCGATCAAGTAGAACAGCATGCACGCCAGGTTGGCGAGCAAGCCGAAGATCGGCACAACCACGTGCTTGAAGCCGCTAAACGTATGGTGCTCCTGGAACGCGAGCATCGCGACGATGCACGTCATCATGTAGAGCAGGAACGTGCCGAAGTTGCTGATCAGCGTGACGACGAGCAGGCTCTGCGGGATCTTCGCCGCCAGGTCGTGGCTGAAGATGCCGAAGCTATACCAGACGTTGTGCGGCAGACCTTTGACGACGTCGTCGGCCAACGCCGCCGGACCGGCGAAGTTGAAGACGATCGAGAAGATCGCGACGACGGCCGAGATGCCGGCCAGCATCCAGATGGCGCGATGCGGCGTCAGCTTCTCGCCGTGCAGCATGCCGAAATGCTCCGGCACTTCCCTGTCCCGGCCCATCGCGTACGTGACGCGCGCGCCGGTGCTCATGCACGAGAGCGTCGTGCCGATGAGCGCGAGGAACACCGTCAGCGCCTGCACAAGCATGAACGCCTTGCCGGCTGCCGGGCTGCCGAACAGCCAGGTGCCGACGATGATCATCATGTCGCCGACCGGCGCGGCCGAACCGAGGGCGTTCGAGATCTGATAGCCGTTGTGTAAGAAGTAGTTCGCCGCGAAGTATTCAATCGTGTAGCAGAACACGCCCTGAATCAGCAGGGACAGAATCACCGCGCGCGGGATGTCGCGCTGCGGATTCTTCGCCTCCTCGCCCATCGCGGTGACTGATTCGAAGCCGACGAGGATCAGAATCGCGATACACGCCTGGATGAACATGTAAGAGAACGCGTGCGGCGCGACCACCGATTTCGCGTCCGTGTGGTACTGAAACGACGTGATGGTGTTCTTTGGATCGGCCGGATCCGGCGTGGTCGGCATCGCGCCTTCGGGCGCGTAGCTCACCAGGAACGGTTTGTCGCTGCCGTCCGCGTTCTTGTCGACCGCAAACTCGCCCTTCGCATCCTTAATAGGCGCGCCCTTTGGGTCGACCTTCAACACAACGTTTATCGGATTGCCGTTCGGGTCCAGCGTCCAACCACGCGCGCCCTCGGGATGGTTGACCCGGTAGGCGATCGCCATGATCGAGAAGACGAGGAGCGCGGTGATCTGAATGACGTTGATCGCCGCATTGACCGCCGTCGTGCCTCCAACGCCGCGATACGCGATGTAAGCGACGCCGAACGCAAAGACCGGGCAGAACAGGATCATAAAGAGGGGGCTCGGAACAGCGGCGCTGAACGTGTCAGGCCAAATCTGCCCGAGGACGTAGCCCGAGATCAGCGCGGTGACGCCGACCATCAGGCCCGGGTAGCCCCAGTAGTAAAGGTGGCTCGCCCAGCCCACGGTGAATTTCGCGATGCGCGCGAACTTCTTCGACTTGGACTTCGACAGAAATGCCTGCTCGGCGAAGAAGTACGACGAGCCAGCGCCGGGATAGAGCTTCGAGAGTTCGGCGTAGGCGATCGCCGTCGCGAGGCAGAGGATGACGGCGGCGAGAATGCCGAACCACATGCCCTGCGCCGCGAGTGGCGCGCCGTACGCGGACTGAATGAAGAACGTGAGCCAGAGGAACGCGCCCGGCGCAATCAGCGCCATCGCGTTCGATGTCAGTCCTGTGAGGCCGAGCGTCGTCGGCGGCTTGGTAGGTGTTTCGGCGGCCATGAAGACTCCTTCAGCTGTGTTGGGGTTCCACGCGCACACGCGTAGGAACGTCGGTGAAGGCCGTTCTGCAAGCGAAACGCCAGCGAGCTTACACGACTGTCAACTGCATTCATCCCAGCGTTTTTGGCGGTTTTTTGGTTTGTTCCTCCCTTCAGCAAGGTAGCCACTGCGGGCCAATACGAACAGAAAAGTTGCACAAATAGACGTTCACGACATAAATGTCCTATCCAAACGGTGATACGCCAGCATTGGCGGGTAAAACTACTCGCGATGTAACTACATATTTGTCCAAATATATGAGTATGTCGACAATTTAGTAGCAAGATGAGGCGGGGTAATCGCGGCAGTGCGCGCGAGCCCCCGCATTCTTCAGCTTTTCCGCATGGTTTCAGAGGCACGCGCCCTGCTCGCATGGCGTCCGTTTTGCTTTTGTTGAGCCCGAACGGATTTCACCATGACCACACTTGGGCGCGCTGCCCGTGCGGCGCGATCAGTATTGGTCTGTTTCATCTCGCGCGCGCCATTGGTGCGCGACGCTGGGAGGTCAGGGGTCACATGACGACTAAGAGCGGAACGACATTCTTATACCGGGCGATGCCAGTCATGTTCGTGGTGCTCGCTTCTGCGCTCTTCGCACAGAGTGCCAGCGCGCAGTCGACGATTTTCAATGTTCCGAGCACCGACGTCGTGGATAAGGGGAAGTTCTATTTCGAGTTCGACCTTCTGCCCCAGGCGCCGACACCGCCGGCGGGATCCATCGTCATCTATAACCCCCGTTTCATCGCGGGCTTGCCGCACGACGTGGAAGTCGGCGTCAACTTTCCGATCTTCCACATCAGTGACACCAGTCCCTCGAACTTCGCGTATTTCCAGCCCGATCTGAAGTGGAAGTTCGCCAAGAACGACGACAAGGGCCTGGCGGCCGCGGTCGGCGTGGTCGGGAACATTCCCATGAACAACACAGACGGGCAGCTGTCGTGGGCCTACGTTTACGGCAACTTTAGCAAGAAGGTGAAGTCTGGCAACTACGGCCCCCGGTTTACGATCGGGCCGTACGGCGTCATCGCCAAACAAGACGACCCGTTCAAGGTCGGTTTCCTTGGCACCCGAGGCGGCGTGCTTCTCGGCTACGAACAGCCCCTGAGCGGCAAAGTCAGTTTCGTCGCCGACTGGTTCAGCGGCAAGAACAGCATCGGCTACTTCACGCCGGGCATCTCGATCACGCTTCCCCATAGCGGCCTGTTCAATGCCGGCTACAGCTTCGGCAACGACAGCTGGGAAAACTCGAACGCGACCAAGAATCGGTACGTGTTTTTGTATTACGGCATAACGTTCTAACCACGGCCTGACGGGGAGCGCTGCCACTCGGAGCCACGTCGGTGGAGCGCCCCCGTCACGGACGACACCCTGCGCGGCCATGGCGGCCGCGCCCAATCCCCCCAGCCGGTCGCGCCAGCTTTTTCTCCATTCGGACATCGATCTCCTGGTACTGTTCGGCGGACACCTCAACCCAGTCGAGGAGGAGGCGCTGCGCGATTCTGCATCCGCTCTGGGATCTGAGCCAGGTCGTGGGACACGAGCGGTCGCCGGCGATCGCCGAATAACGATCAGTATCGGTCTGTCTTTCGTCGCGCGTCCGTCGACGCAGCGCAGGGAGGTCAGGGGTCAACATGACGATCAAGAACGGCACGACATTCGTTCTCCGGCTGGGGATTCTGCTGCTGTGTCTCATCGTCCCGCAGCTCGCAGCGGCGCAGGATCCACCCAAGCCGGCTGACCCCGCGCCCGATCCGGACAAGGTCACGCTGAACTTCTTCAGAGGTACGGAAATCGGGGGCCTCGTCGACAGCTATTACTTGTACAACTCGACGAAGCTGAATCCCATCTATCACGCGTTCGACTCCAAGTACAACTCGTTCGACGTCAGCATGGCAGAACTCTGGCTGACGAAGTCGCCGACGACGGACTCGCCAATTGGCTACAGGATCCGCACGACCTTTGGCTCGGCGGCTGACATCATGGCGGCCGCGTCCGGGCAGTACGCTGCTGAGCAGCCTTACAAGAACATCGAAGAGGCATTCGGCAGCTACCTGGCGCCGGTCGGCAAAGGCCTGCAGATCGACATCGGCAAGTTCGTGACGAACGCCGGCGCCGAGGTGATCGAAGCGAAAGACGACTGGAACTACACTCGGTCGCTGCTCTTCCAGCTCGCCATCCCCCTTTATCACGCCGGCATCCGATTGACCTACTCGCCTAACGACAAGGTCACCCTGATGGGCGGCGTTATCAACGGCTGGAACGACGTCAGCGACAACAACGCCGGCAAGTCGTTAATGGGCTCGGTGACCTTCAAGCCGACAGGCTCTCTGTCGATCATCGAGAACTACATCGGCGGTCCTGAACAGCCGAACGACAACAGCGACTGGCGGCACCTGTCCGATACGGTCCTCAGCTACACGGTGAATCCGAGGCTGAGTCTGATGGCCAATTACGACTACACGACCGACACGGTGCAGGGCCAGCGGGTGACCACGCAGGGCATCGCCGGCTATCTGAAGTATCAGGCGAACAAAACGGTCGCAATCATCCCTCGGCTCGAGTACTTCAACGATCCCGACCGCGCGCCATGGGCCACCGCACAGGTGCAGAACCTTACGGACGTGACGCTGACCCTCGAAATAAAGCCGGCGGACAACTTCATCTGGCGCATCGAGTACCGCGGCGACTTCTCGAACAAGTCGCCGTTCCTCGACGATGCGGGCCTCCCGAAGAAGAATCAGCAGTCGATCGTCTTCGGCTTCATGTTCAACTTCAGCTCGAAGATGTAAGAGGGTCCGTTCTTAACGGGGGCGCGCCACTCCGGTATAACGTATGAGGAGCGCCTCCATGCCGCTCTCGTTTTCCATCCAGCTCGACGAAGCACGTCGTGAATTGAAGGACGACATCCTGCGCGGCCATGGCGGCCGCGCGGCGCTGGCCCGTTTTTCCGACCGCCTCGACACGATCGTGCGGCAGCTTTTCGCGGCCGCGCCCCAGCCCCCACAGCCCGTCGCCGTCGTCGCCATTGGCGGGTATGGCCGGCGCCAGCTTTTTCTGCATTCGGACATCGATTTGCTCGTCCTGTTCGGCGGCCACCTCGGCTCCGCTGAGGAGGACGCGCTGCGCGCCATCCTGCATCCGTTGTGGGATCTCGGGCTGGTCGTGGGACACCAGGTGCGCGAAATTGAGGAGTTCGGAAAACTGGAGGTCGACAATCCGGAATTCCTGATGGCACTCGTCGACGCCCGCCTCGTCGCCGGCGATCGAGGACTCTACGATCGGTTCGAGTCGGCTTTCCATCATGCCGGGACGCACGCCCATGTCGTCGGTGCGCTCAACGCGTTAATCGACGAACGTTACGCCTTGTTCAACGCGACGCTGTATCAGCTCGAGCCTGACGTGAAAGAGTCGCCCGGCGCCCTGCGCGACCTCACCGCGACGCGATGGATCGGCGCGCTCACGGATCCGTCGCTCCTCCGCCGGGGCGTCGAAGAACCGTCGAAAATCGAAGAAGCCGAGGACTTCCTGCTGAGAGTGCGATCGATTCTGCATCTCGAAGGCAAGCGCAATCAGAATCAGCTCACGCACCAACTCCAGGAGAAAGCTGCGGACATCCTGGGGTATCCCGGCGCATTTCCCCAGCAGCGCGTCGAACGTCTGATGAGCGACTACTTCCGCCACGCGCGCGTCGTCACGCGATCGCTGGCGTGGATGCGCAAGACGGCGCCGACGCCAGCGGGATTGAATCTTGGCCGCACGAACGACGGCATTCGCTTCATCGACATGCGCCAGGCAGCGGTGCAACCGGCGACATGGCTCGCCGCGTTCCAAGCAGCCATCGACAACAACTGTCCGGTCTCCGATCCGGCGCTGTCATTGATTCGACAGTACGCCGAGCGATTTCGTGTCGAAGACTTCTTTCCGACGCCGACTCACCGCGCCGGGCTGCTGCACTTTCTGAAACCCGCTGCCGGTCTCTACGCGCGATTGTCCGAGATGCACGACTGCGGACTGCTCGGCCGTATGTTTCCTCCGTTCCAGGCCATCACGTACCGCGTCGTCCGCGACTTCTTCCACAAATACACGGTCGACGAGCACACGCTGCTGACAATCAGAAACCTCGAGCGGCTGACGACACACGCACCGCCCGACCGTCAGCGCTTCTCGTCGTTGTTGCGCGACCTGCAGCAGCCGGAACTCCTTGTGCTGTCACTCCTGCTCCACGACGTCGGCAAGTGGCGCGACGACGATCACCACGTGGAGAGCGTGCGCATGGCTCGTGAGATGTTCCGCCGCATCGGCCTGACGCAGGAGGAGCGCGACACGGTGGAATTCCTCATCGCGAATCATCTCGCGATGTCGCAGGTGGCCTTCCGGCGCGACACGGAAGATCCGGAGATCGTCAAGAAGTTCGCGGAGCTCTTCGGGGTCGAAGAGCGGCTGAAGATGCTGTGTCTGATGACACTGGCCGATGTCGAGGCCGTCAGCACGGAAACGCTGACGCCGTGGCGTGCGGAGCTGCTGTGGCGCCTCTACGTCGACACCTACAACCAGCTCACGATGGGATACGGCGACGAGCGGATTGAAGCCAATCAGCCCGGTCACGCCGAACTGCTCGCCAACCGGCCGTCGGATCTGTCCGAGAGCGACATCAGCAACTTCCTCGAAGGTTTTCCGCGGCGCTACTTGAGGCTCTTCGACAGCGAGGCCATCTATCGTCACGTGCGGCTGGCTCGCGACATTCATCCGGACGAAGTGCATCTGTGGATGGAGCGGAAGGGCGAGGCCTGGGAGCTCACGGTCGTGACCCTCGACAAGCCGTTTCTTTTCTCGAACATCTCCGGGGTGCTCTCGTCGTTTGGCATGGACATCCTGCGCGGCCATGCAATGACCAGCCCGAACGGCCTCGTGCTCGATGTCTTCGTGTTCACTGACTCCGAACGCTTCCTCGAACTGAACGCCAGCGCCAAAGAGCAGATGTTCACGGTCTTGAACGAGGTCGTGTCGGGGAAGGAGCGGGTCACCGATCGTCTGCGTGGACGCGAGCACAGCCTCTTCAACCGCCGGCCGATGCGCGTGACGCCGGTGGTGCACGCCGACAATACGTCTTCCAAGCGCTACACGATCATCGATATCATTGCGGACGACGAGCTGGGACTGCTCTATCGCATCAGCCGGGTCATGTCGCAGAACGGCTGCGACGTCGACCTGGTGCTGATTACCACTGAAGGACGACGGGCGATCGACGTCTTCCACATCACCAAAGGCGGCCGCAAGTTGTCGGCCGCAGAACAGGCCGAGCTGTCGGCTCACTTACAGCGCATGTTGGAGGGCGGGTATGAAGCTACTTAAGGCCATCGTTCGTCCAAACAAGGTCGACGAGGTCAAGGACGCGCTCACGAGAATCGGCATTGCGGGAATGACCGTCACCGAAGTCCGCGGCCACGGCAAGCAGAAGGGCCACACGGCCATTTATCGCGGCAAGGAATACAACGTCAGCCTGCTGCCGAAAATGCAGATCGAAGTCGTCGTCAACGACTCAATCACCGACGAGGCGATCAAGGCCATCATCCAGTCGGCGCGGACAGGCGAGATCGGCGACGGCCGTGTCTTCGTGCTGCCGGTCGGCGAGACCTACAAGATCAGGACCGGCGAAAAGGACTCGGTGTAGTTCGGCGAAGGATGTCGTCGATCGCGGTCGTCCGCGATTGTTGCGCGTGGTGATCGAGGAACTCGAGCACGCGCCGGCGGCATGCGTAGTAATCCGGATGCGCGAGAACGGCCGCACGACTGCGCGGCCGCGCGAACGGCACCTCCAGGACCTCTCCCACCCCAGCCTCGGGACCGTCAGTCATCAGGATGAGCCGATCGGCGAGGTACAGCGCCTCGTCGATGTCGTGCGTCACCATCACGACGGTACGGCGATGCTTCTCCCACACGTCGAGGAGGGTGTCCTGCAGCTCGAAGCGCGTCAGCGAATCGAGCATCGAGAACGGCTCGTCGAGTAGCAGAAAGCGCGGTTCGACGGATAGCGCTCGCGCCAGCGAAACGCACTGCTGTGTGCCGAGCGACAGCTCTGACGGCAGCCGATCGGCATCGTCGCCGATCCCAACCAGATCGAGATACACGTTCGCATCGACTTTTTTCGGGCGGCCTGGCCGCGCTTCGGCGCGGTCGGCCGCGAGCTGTACGTTCTGCCGTGCCGTGAGCCAGGGCAGCAGACACGGCGACTGAAATACGAGCGAACGTTCCGGCCCGGGTTCGAGCACCTGTTTGCCGTCGATGACGACGCCGCCGTACGTCGCCGTGTCGAGTCCCGCGACAATCGACAAGACGGTGGATTTTCCACAGCCGGAATGTCCGAGGATGCAGACGAACTCGCTTTGCTGGATCGTCGCGTTCACATCCTTCACGGCCACGAACGGTCCAGACGGTGTGTCGAAGACCTTCGTGAGCCCGGTGATTTCGAGTGGGGCAGTCATGCGACCTGCCGCTTGGTCGACGGCTTGAGATCGCGCGTCAGCGACGACACGACATGTGCGCGGACATGCGCCGCATGATCGTCGTGCATCAGCTCACCCGCGGTCCGCGGACGACGCAGTTCCACGCGAACAGGGTGCCCGAGCGGGTGCGCTCCCTTCGTCATCGGCACGATGCGATCAGAGAGCAGCAACGCTTCCTCGACGCTGTTCGTGATCATCAGCGTCGTGACGGGACGCTCGGCCGCCGAGGACAGCCGGGCCAATTCCTGCTGCAGCGATTCACGCGTCAGGGCGTCGAGCGCGCCGAATGGCTCGTCGAGAAACAGAATCTCGGGCTCGGTCGCGAAAGCACGCGCAATCGCGACACGCTGACGCATGCCTCCCGACAGCTGGCTGGGCCGGCGCTGCAGTGCCTTGCCGAGGCCGACGGCTTCGAGGTGCCGCGCCGCCTGCTCGCGCTGGCGGTCTTTGTTCCAATCGGGAAACGCCGCGCCGACCGCCAGCCTCACGTTTTCGAGCGCCGAAAACCATGGAAGCAGCGAATAGTTCTGAAACACGATGGCCGCGTTTGGCTGGACGCCGCGGACTTGAACTCCGTTGACCTCCACGCGTCCGCGATCCGGCGAGACGAGACCGCCCGCGATCTTCAGAAACGTGGACTTGCCGCACCCCATCATGCCGACGATCGAGACGAACTCGCCGCGTTCAATGGAGAGCGAGGCGTCGATCAACACATCACGCCTGTCGGCTCCGGAGCCGAAGCTTTTGCAGATGCCTGACACCTCGATGAGCGCCATCGGTCAGATTGCCCGGAGCCGCGCTTCTGCCATGCCCATGAGCCGGTCGAGGACGAATCCGACGACGCCAATCGTGAGGATGGCGAGGAGGATATGCGCGTAGATGAGGCTGTTGTATTCCTGCCAGAGAAAACCGCCGACGCCTGGCGTCCCCGTCAGCATTTCGCTCGCGACGATAACGAGCCACGCGATGCCGAGGCTGAGCCGGAAGCCGGTAAACATGTACGGCAAGGTCGCCGGCACGACGATCTTCGCAAATGTCGTGAACCGGGACAGCCGCAGCACCTTCGCGACGTTCCAGTAGTCCTGCGGTATCGCCCGGACGCCGGCCATTGTGTTGATCACCGTCGGCCACATCGAGCACACCGCGATCGCGAACAGCGCGGCCGGCTCCGATTTCTGAAAAAGGATCAGCCCGAGCGGCAGCCAGGCGAGCGGCGAGATCGGCCGCAACACCTGCATGATCGGATCGAAGATTCGAGTCGCCGTCTTCGACATCCCCAACAAGAATCCCAGTGGCGTCGCCATCGCGATGCCGAGCAGGAAGCCGCGCGCCACACGCATCAGGCTGTAGTACGCGAGCAGCGCGATCCCCTGATCCATCTCGCCGCGCTTCTCGAGCGGCTTGAGGATGTAGAGCTTGCTCTCTTGCCACGTCTTCACTGGCGACGGCAGGTCCGGTACGAGCGTGCTGGCCCCGGCCCAAACGACGAGCGCCAGCGCGATTCCAATGAGCGGCAGCAGCAGATTGACGGCGCGCTTCATGCGAGGTTGTGAATCGGAAAGGACGTCGCGTACTTCTCTGGATCCGCGGCGTCGAGTGTGCTGTCGAACAACGTCACTTTCTGTTCTTCGGCGATCTTCGTGTTGGCGCCGAGCTCTTTCATCGCCTCCATATAGATGTCGGACCGCATGACCCGTTTGACGATGCCCTTATAGTCAGGCGCCCCTTTCACCATGCCCCATCGTCTGAACTGCGTCAGCCACCATGTGCCATAGATGGCGTGCGGATAGTTGCAGTTTCGCTCGGAGAAGATCATGTAGTTGGGGTCTTGCTCGGACCGGCCGTCGCCGTAGTTGTACTTGCCGAGGAGGCGCTCGAGGATGATCTCCGGCGGGCAGTTGATGTACGTCGGCCGCGAGACGATGTCGGCGGCGGCTTTCCGATTGTCCAGCTTGTCCAGGTGCTCGCTCGCGAGATTGAGGGCTTTCAACACGGCCTTGACGGTCTTGGGGTTCTTCGCGGCGAACTCCTCGGTGAATGCGCAGACCTTTTCGGGATGGTCCTTCCACATCTTCTGCGTCGTCGTCACGGTGTAGCCGATGCCATCGACAATCGCGCGGTTGTTCCAGGGTTCGCCGACGCAATAGCCGTCCATCTTGTCGACCTTCATGTTCGCCACCATCTGCGCGGGTGGAATCGTGATGAGCGATACGTCCTTGTCCGGATGAATCCCGCCTGACGCGAGCCAATAGCGAATCCACATCGCGTGCGTGCCTGGTGGGAACGTCATCGCGAACGTCAGCGGATCTCCGCTTCCTTTCGCGCGGTCGGCGAGCGGCTTGACGTCTTTGGCCGTCTTCACACCGGCCTTCTTCATCCGGTTGTTCAAGGTGATGGCCTGGCCGTTTCGATTGAGCAGCCACGGAATCACCATCGGCTTCACAGGCGAGCCGACGAGGCCCATCGTCGAGGCGAACGGCATGCCGATCAGCATGTGCGTCGCCTGGTTTTCGCCGAGCGACAGCTTGTCGCGAATCACCGCCCACGATGCTTCTTTCGAAACCACCGAGTTGATGCCGAATTTCTTGAAGAAGCCGAGCTCGTGCGCCATCACGATCGGCGAGCAGTCGGTGAGCGCGATCATCCCGAAGCGCATGTTCGGCGTCTCCGGCGAGTCGTCTGCGTAGACGCCGCCAACCCAGCCGCCGGGCACGCCTTTCATGAGCGTCGCTGCTCCACCGGCGGCGACGGCGGTCTTCAGAAACTTACGTCGTGTCGTTTTTGTCATCGTCTACACCTTCAGCACACTGACGTAGTGCAGACCTTTAGGCCTGCGCGGGCCACGGCCCCGCACTACATCGCCGGGTTAGAACTTCAAATTCAGTTCGAAGAATCCGAGGTGGACGGCGTTCCCGCCGCCGTAGATCGCCTGCGTCACCAAACCTCCGGCCGCGTAGCCGAAGTAGCCGCCGACGCCGATGTGCGGAGTGAGCGTCACGTCGGCGCTGATGTCGTAGAGCGTTCCGAGCGTGCTCTGGCCGTTGGCCGGCCGGCCGGTATAACCGAACGTCGCGGCCTGAAACGCGCCGCCGCCCGAGTACCAGAGGTCGCTCGCGTCGGCGAGCCGCAGCACGTGGATGTCCGAACGAATCGTGACCCGCTTGGGGCGAAGCACCAGTTCGCCGAACGCGTCTTTGCTGTTCATCATGTTGAAGAACGGCGTGCGCGCGTAAATGCGCGGCGTCGGCAGCACCTGAAAAAACGTGCCGTGTTTGCCGTCCGCGGCGTTGTCATCCCCCGATCCGACGTCGTAGCCCGCGCGAATCCAGGGTTTGATGTTCGTCAGCACAGCCGGCTGCCATCCGGCTTCGGCAGCAAACGCGCCTGCACGATGCGACTGCGTGCCCCAGGATCCGTTCTGAAGCGCGCCCCAAAAGAGAAGATCGACAGGCCCGGCCGCGGTCGGAACGATCTGCAGGACATGGCCGCCGTACGTGCCGACGTTGATCGCGTCGAAGTCCGTATTTCGAATCGCGGCCGCACGGTTGTCGGTCTTCACGACGCCGCTGCGATAGTCGCGGTAGTTGAGCGCGAACACTCGCCAGTCGGTCGCGGCGTATTTGCCGTGCTCTCCGGTAACCGCGCCATAGAAGACATTGATCTTCAATTCGTTCCAGCCGTCGACCTGGAAGACGCCTTCGGTCGGGCGGGCGGCGACGGCGGTGACGTTCAACTTTGGCGTGTCGAACACATAGTGCGCGCCATCGAGACTCCGCTGCACATCAGTGAAGCCGAAGTTCGCCAGTAGCCGCTGCGCGATGCGATCGCGCTTCAGCGCGGCAAGCGTGCTGTGTCCAGGCGCCAGCTCGGAACCGTCGATGAATTCCATGCGGCCGACCTTCAACGACTGGCCCGCGAAACCGCCGATGCCCTTCACTCTAAATGCGCCCTGTTTCAGGAAGATGCTCGACGTGCTCGAGGAGCCGGCGTTGGCCGCGGCATAGCTCGCGCCGAGACCGAGCTGACCGAGCGGCGCTGGCATCACGGCGGTACTCGGCATGTTCACGAGCGCGGGCACGGCGAACTCGACTTGCCAGTCAAATTTCGGTTTCGACTCCGTCACCCCGAATCGCAGCAGCGACCCGGAATACGTGTATTCGCCGTTTGGCGTGTCGCCGAACCAGTCCCACGAATACATCCGGCTTCGCAGTGAGCTCGTGACGACGGCGTCGCCGATTTTGATCGGGGGTTGCGCGAGCGCCAGCGACGGCGACAGCAACGACGCGAGCGTCAGGCACAGAAGCTTTCGCATGTGAAATCTCTCCGCTGTCAGTTTCAGCAAGCAGCGCACCAGCCGCACCAGACTGTGCGACGTCTTGTCAGCATGGGTTTTCTCCGACACTTCGCGTACTAAACGTCAGCGCGCGCGACGATCTTGTCCGTCAAAAACCCTTCGGGACAATTTTGTGGCGCTGCCTTTGTTATCGTCCGGTCAGATCGAAGTAATCAGAGAGGGCCAGCAACATCGGCCCCATCTTTGGATGGGAAGGCTGCACGTGCGGAATGACTCCGTACGACCGCAATGCGGCTGCACAGACTGGGCCGACCGCCGCGACGATCGTCTTGCGGTTGAGCGCGTCGACCAGCGCGGATCGTTTGGCAAGTTTGTCGGCGATTTCGAAAAGGTGACGAATCTGAATCTGGCTCGTCACGGCAAGCGCGTCGATCTTGCCGTCGAGGATCTCGTCGACGAGCTGCTGGAGCGGCGCCACATCGTCGGGAAGCCGCCACTCGTAGAGACAGATTTCCGTCAGCGCAGCGCCTCGGCCTTTCAGCGCCTCGGCCGAGTGCTGGTTCCGCTCGCCGTAATGCACGAGCGCAATAGATTTGCTCTTCAGCTCGAGAGGTTCGAGGGCCTGAAGCAATTCCGTCGTGGTGTGTGGCTCGGCGGCGGTGACGCTGACCTGCACGTCGTGACGGCGAAGAACCGAGACCGGCTTGGGACCTCGACAGACGGTGGTCGCCCCACGCAGCGCCATGAGCGCCGCATCGAGCTGCCCGCGCTTCTCTGCTTCCTTCAGAAGCGCCGTCGCGCCGACGCCGGTCATGAAGATCACGACGTTGAAGCGCCCGGCGCAGAGCGCGTCGACAAACGCCGTCGTCTCTTCGGGCTGCTCGAGCGGCGTTTCGCGTACCGCAGGGACCGAATACGCGATGCCGCCAAATCGCTCGACCATCGATGCGATCTCGGCGCTCATGCGCGCTTCGAGCAGCGCAACGCGTTTGCCGGTGAGCGAGGCCATCGCCTCGATTCTATTACGCCATGTCTCGCGTCGTCCCGACGGCGGGACTGCGATAGCCGAACACACCGGCCTGCTTGATGGCTCGTTCTGTCCACCGCGTCGTCCAGCGCATGCCGAGTTCGAGCAGCACGATCGTCCCCCCTGCGAACACAACGGCCACCAGCATCAAACCCGCGCCGTACGTTCCTGTGGCGTCCCGCACGGCACCGAGCATCGAGGGCAGAAAGAATCCGCCGAGCCCACCGGCGGCGCCAACCACGCCAGTGATGATCCCCATTCGGCCGGCGAATCGCTGCGGAACGAGTTGAAACACGGCGCCGTTGCCCATACCGAGACACCCGACTGCGACAAAGAGCATCGGAACTGCCAGCGCAAGCGGCGGCAGTGTCGATACGAGAGCGAGGCAGATCGCGACGGCGCCCAGCAGCAACAGCAACAATCGGTATCCGCCGATCCGATCCGAAAGCCAGCCGCCAAGCGGGCGCATCAAGCTGCCCGACACCACGACCGCCGTCGTGAAGTCGCCGGCGCTCACCCGCGACACGTGATACTGCTCGTGGAAGAACGTGGTCAGAAAGCTCGTGAAGCCGACGAATCCGCCAAAGGTCAGGCTGTACAACAGAGAAAACCAAAGCGTGTCGGGCTCGCGGAGAATCTCCACGTAGTCGGCCCATCCGAGCTTTTTGGCCTTCGTTGGGCTCTCTTTGGCGAGCAACGCGAAGACGATCGTCACGCACGCAACCGGAATGAGCGCGAGGCCAAAGGTGGCGGCCCAACCAAGCCGCTCCGCCAGACGCGGCGCAAACAAAGTCGCCATGAGCGAACCGGAGTTGCCCGCGCCGACGATGCCCATCGCGAGACCTTGGTACTCGGCTGGATACCAGCGGCTCGCGAGCGGCAGAGCCACAGCGAAGCTCGCGCCTGCGATGCCGAGGAAGAAGCCGAGCACGAACAGATGCCAGGGAGCGCTGGCAATCGTCCAGCCGATGAGAAGCGCGGCCACAGTCAACGCCAGCCCGAGCAGCCCCGCCCGCCTGCCGCCGATGCGATCGGCCAGCACTCCGAGAACCGGACGGAAGAGCGATCCGCCAAGCAACGGCACGGCGACGAGCAGCCCCTGCGCCGTGGCGCTCAAACCGAACTGCTCGCGGAGAAACGGCGCGAGCGGGCCGAGAATCACCCAGACCATGAAGCTGACATCGAAGTAGAGCAAGGCCGAAATCAGCGTTGGCGTATGGCCCGACTTGAGAAACGTCGTCTTGTGCATCACGCCTCAATGGAGATGACGCCGTCTTCCACGCGCGTCGCGTACGTCTTCACACAGTCGTGTCGATCGGCGGGCCGTGCGACCGCGCCGGTTTCGAGGTTGACCTTCCACGCGTGCAGCGGACACACGACCGCATCGCCCGCGACGATGCCGTCGCACAGTGGACCGCTTTGATGAGGACACTCGTTGTCGACGGCGAGAAACCGATCGCCCAGATTGAAGATGGCGATCTGCCGGCCGCCAATCAGCGCCGCGCGGCCTTCGCGCGGTGGGATGCTGTCGCACGTCGCAATGCGAATCCAATTCATGACAGCACGCTCTCGATGGGACGAAGGGGAATGAACTGAGTCGGATTGACCGGCGCCTGTCCCTCGAGCCACGCGTCGCGAGAGGCAGCCTTCGACTTGCGAAGCCGCTCGAGCAGCGCCTGCCTTGCCGCCTCAGGGGCGTAGACCGTTTCCTTGCGGACCTTGTCGATGCCGACGCGCTCGACGAAGTCGTACGTGCGTTCGAGGTAGTTCGCCTGCTCGCGGTAATACTGGAAGAACAGCTCGGCGGCCTCCAAG
>Ga0068871_100000060_pt1 | contig 59245 bp, 60 predicted proteins | sample KBSMisM72_FD_72750 | JGI IMG/M metagenome (GOLD analysis project Ga0068871, IMG submission 72750) | Miscanthus rhizosphere microbial communities from Kellogg Biological Station, Michigan, USA - KBS Miscanthus M7-2 | ecosystem: Host-associated > Plants > Roots > Rhizosphere > Soil ...
CCCTCAATCAGAATTTAGTGATGAGAGGGCAGAAAACTAAAGGCGTGGGAAAAGTTTTTTGTAGGGTCGCGGGGAGTGACCCGAAAATGTGACAGGTTTAGGGGAGCTAAAGCCAATGAACCTCCTCTACAGAAGAATCAAGACGTTTTTTTACCGACCTGGGGAGCCTGGAGCCAAATTCAGGGTGCGTAGCTCCGCCAGAGATGGGTGCGTACCCATACACTAAGCTCAATACATTGCCTATTCTTATTTCTTTCCGTTTATGGCAATCTCGTCTCTCGAGACCCTTTGCTTTCCGGCCTGGTAATCGGATACCATTTTTTTACCCGCGGCGGCAGCAGGGGCCTTTTTTACATTTTTACTGCCTTTGTCTTTACTCATGTTGGTTTGTTTTTTAGTTAATATGCTTTTCTTAAAGTAATTATGCGCATCCAGTGCATCAACTTCATCACGGGGTAAACCGGGTCGATCTCGAACCATCGTTCGCCAAAATTGGCACTATTCGGGTGTTTATGATGATTATTCTGGAACAATTCGCCCAGCATCAAAAAGTCAAACGGCGTGGTGTTTTTTGATTTATCATTGTTATCGAAATTCCTGTAGCCATATTTGTGACCGCACCAGTTGACGATCGCGCCGTGTATGGGTCCCATCATAAAGTGTACCGGTAACAGCAGGAACAACCACCAGTGCGCGGCGAAAAAGATGTAAAAGGCGGTGTAAGCAGCGCCAAATAGCAAGCGGGATGCAACCGAGGAGCCCATACGATCAATTAAAGGCCATTCAGGATAATGACCGGGGAACTTCGCTTCGGGATCTTTGATGCGTTTTACGTAATCGCCAAAAGTGATGAGCGTTGCTTTCATCATCTGATAGACATCGACGAAAAAATGCGGTGAGTGCGGATCCTGCGCGGTATCGCTGTAGGCATGATGGGCGCGGTGCATCAGGGCATAGGCACGCGGGTTTAAGAAAGATGTGCCTTCAAAAAGATAGGCCATCAGGTAAAAGATACGTTCCCAGGCCTTACTGGTTGTGAACATCCGGTGTGCGGCATAACGATGCTGGAAGAAGGTTTGAAAAAACAGCGATAAAAACCAGTGCGCCGTAAAGAAAATTAAAATGATCATAATTAAAATAATTACTGTGTGTTAACACAGGGTAAGAATCGATAAGAAGCGGGGAAAGGTTTTATATTCCTGTCGGCCTGAACTGCGCGAGCGTAGACGCAACATGAGGGTTGAGATGCGCCTTAAAATCAGCAAATAAGCTGCTTTAACTAAATGCAGGTGCTTTTTATGAAGATATGTTTGTATGTACAACGACGGCGAACAGCATTTGTTTTACGTCTCTGCGACAAACCACGAGAATAAAAAAAGAATCGGGAAATTAGTAGTGCAGAAGAAAAGTATAATTAAAAGGATTCGCCTAAATTCAGAACTATGGTATGATAGCCCTGACTTAAAGCATAGTCCAAGCCGATATTGGTATTGGAGCCTTTATTAAATTTAACTCTCAGACCACTGCCGGCAGCCGGATGCCAGGCAGAAAAAAAGGTTCCTGAACCGCTAACGGTATTGACATTGGTAAATATCACAAATCCCACTAAACCATTGGCAGTAATATCACGCCGGTACTCGCCTTCCAGGTAAAATAAACTCCTGCCCCGATACCTGCTCTGATCGATACCTTCGCCTGAGCGGTTATAGGGATCCCAGCCAATGGCAGGAAGGTCAAGATACGGCGCCGGACTGCTAAAAACCGTCCAGAAATAGCTCCAAAATGCTAATGTATTCTGCTGATTAGGTTTTTCATGATTCATAGAAATATATTTCCGGACATCGATATACAATGAATTCCAGTTGTTATTACTTCCCATAAAAACGGGGTTTACCCGGTAAACGACATTAACATAGGAGCCGGGCAGTGGGTTGATGGAATTGTTGCGGGTATCATATATCATGTTCAGGCTAATTCCGGAAGAAACAGAGTTTCCCTGAAGCCCGCCACGATAGTCCACAAATTGGGCCAGATTAATAGCGGGATCATCGCTGTGAATATTGCTCCGGTAGTCAAGATTATAGCCCAACCCCGCAAAAAAGTAGGAGGTGATCCGCTTAAGAACACTCTGGTAAAAACGTGTATAGTTTTCATCAACAAGAGCTTTATCGGTATAATTATGACTATTCCCCAGGCCCCAGGTATACTGGGGATAGACTAAGAAGCGCATATCGCCTTGTATGGTCCAGGTATTATTGGGAAGCCAGATACTGGTTCTCAGGGGTAAGCCGAAACGTCCCTTGAAATTCCAGTATGGCGCAAATACAGCACTGGAAAGATTGGTTGTATTTTGTGGGCCAAGATAAATACCCGCGGTTGTACTTGTGATCAGCGCCCTGCCGCTTCCACCCGGAACTGCACTACTGACGGGGAGAATTGAAAAATAAACCTTTTTTTCACGCTGCTCCCTGGCATGTTGAGGGGCTATGTGAAATAAGCCCTTTGCAACATCGATCAGGTCGGTCTGGCGGCTTGTATCCTTGATTTGTTTGTTGACCGGGACGACATCCCCGGCATTCTGGGCGAACAAGGCCGCCGGGAAAGTGAAGCAGTAAATGACGATAATGAATATTTTATAAAGAATAATGCGTGTTTTCATGGATGCTGATGGACAAACGGTTGAGAGACCCGCGCTGGAAATAAACCTCGCTCAATGGGTCAAACGTCTGATAAACATCAATACACCAAGCATCTCTTTTATATCAACCACTAACCGGGCGTTTTGTTAGACTCATATGATGGATTTGACACAGGCGGGACCGAAACGATATTGGGAAGATTAAAAAACCCAATCGATATTGATGAATTAGCTCTCCGTGAGAGATTCTGCGGGGCTGGCAGTAAATAAAAAAATCCCCTGGACCAAAGCCAAAAGGGATCCATGCAAAAAGTTGAGGTCTCGTTTACGAATAATGGATTCTTATCCCATTAATAAGCTGTTTCAGTATATCTGCGCTCAGCCTGTAATGTTCAAGCGCAGTATTAAAGTGCTTTTCAAAATCAAACTTACCAAGTACGGTACCCTGGTCGAGTATCAAAAATTGTCCCTTTTTATCGGGCAAAACAGTTATGCTGCGTTCATCATCTTCAAAATTAATAAGCAAATGAAACTGTTGCTGACGGGAATAATTTGATTTTTTAAACATGGCGATTAATTTTATAAGCGTAAGTTGTATTTATTGTGATTTAGCTGGCAGCTGGGCATAAATAGCTTTTCGTATCACATCAAGGACAGTATTGCTGTACATAGCAGTCGGTTAATAAATGTCATGATTTTTCTTTAAGTAGAAGTGCAGTACGCGAAAAGGCTTAGTGCCATATATCGCTCAAGGAATTATGTAAAGATACACAATTAAAAATAGGGTTTGTCATCCCTAACACATAATGAGTTAATTTATCGCTTATTAAACCTGGCGGTGGAGTTTATTTATCAGAAACAGGCGAATAACAGTTTTTAATGTGTACATTTAAAAAAATCCCACAAAGAGGATACTCCACTTAGACATTGCTTAATTCTGATAGGTAATATTTAAGCTTCACGCTACTAAAAACTACCAATCATGAGAAAGTACAATTACATTAAGTTTTACCGCGTTTTCAAGAATGAAACAGCGGTTGACGAAATCTCAGTAAATAACTTCATCCCGGTTGCTCCAAAAAAGCTTAATAAAAATTTGACTGGAAAAGGAGCAATTGACACAAACTGTTCATTCCCGTACGTACAGTATTCTCTGCCATCCGATGAAAAAATGTACTATGGGTATATAGATAGAGCCACGGCGATGGAGAAAGCTAAATCAGGAGCTTTATCTCATATTAACCAAATGATCGGTGAGCTTGACCGGGGAATACAAAAGCTGGTAAAATACCGGAATGATCATTATGATGACTTAAATATAAACCTGCTGGACTCCAATATCCAGCGGCTTAAGAGGGAGATTTACAGTAAATAGAAATTGTAAATGCACGCTAATAAAAAGAACCATGACATATAAAGAGATAAAATTATTTGCAGGCCAAAACCTGCGCTATTTAGGCAAGGGTTTCCCCGGGTTTGTTAAAGGGTTACCTTATATGACTTTCATAAGCCATCATAATACTACCCAGTACCTCGTTAATTACAGTGGTATACCTATTATCGTTAATAAACGTTTCGCGATACCTTTTTGATAATAACCTGTTCCAATTCGCTGCTGGAAATCTGTAATTTCGGGCATAATCGTGCAGGTAGTTTGAGTGAATGGTGGGGTTAGTTCGGTGGGAATAATAAATAAGTGAAGGGGGGAACTTACTGTCAAAATGAGATCGGCTAACGCAGGTAAACTGTAACGATAACATTGGGGCAGCAAAAGAATCAATCATGTATAAACTGGAACTCGTCTGTTCTACGACGGTTATTAATATGACTGAGTACGTGAAGTATCAGGCTATCCGCCAAAATATCACCATTGTAATTTACCCTTCCTCTGGGAGATATGCAGTGAAAACTTATATGGTTGCCAACAATTTTATAAGTGCCCTTACTGATTTTTTTGTTCGTATCAACAAACCATTTTTTTAATTCTTCGGGTGTGTTTGGACTGCTAACTGAAATAACATTCCCATTAGAAAAGAAACGCAAGTAATTATAGAAATAAGGTGAATGCTTGTTGCCGGTTTGAACTGGCTTAGATTGATAAACGCCATTAGTATGAACATTATCCTGTTGAATAAGAGATAAGGCGGGTATAGAAATAAACAATAATGCGAAGAATGGTAAGATATTTTTGAGTGTCAAGTGCATGCTTTTAAATTACATAAAAATCTGGATTCTCAAATAGTTATAGATCTGCAACAGTAAAAAAATTTGTCTTTGAATAGGTGAGGTAAGCCACTCACCCAATCAGCCCAATCTGACTCAATCAACTATCCTAACAAACCCCTTGACAATTAAACAAATTACCGTATCTTTGCAGTCCCGATTTTTACGGGGTATAATAAACGTTTAATAAATTTAATTTTAAGCAAGTGAATACGTTAAGTTACAAAACTGTCTCAGCCAATAAAAAGACCGTTAACAAAGAATGGGTTGTTGTTGACGCTCAAGGCGAGATTTTGGGGCGCTTGTCTTCTAAGATCGCAATGATCATTAGAGGAAAACACAAGCCAGGGTACACCCCACACGTAGACTGCGGCGATAATGTAATAGTTATTAATGCAGACAAGGTAAAACTGACCGGAAACAAATTCAGCGCTAAGCAATATGTTTCTTACACTGGTTACCCAGGTGGTCAGCGTTTCATTTCTCCTAAGGAGTTAATGGCAAAACATCCTGAGCGTGTGGTAGAAAAAGCCGTACGCGGTATGTTACCTAAAAATCGTTTGGGCCGTGCCTTATTTGGTAATCTGCATGTATATGCAGGTGCCGAGCATCCTCATGCAGCACAAAGCCCTAAAGCCATTTAATTTATCAATTTAAAGGAGAAAAGAAATGCCAACAACTAACACTTCAGGCAGAAGAAAAACCGCTGTTGCACGCATCTACTTGAGCGAGGGCAATGGAAACATTACCGTTAACGGTAAAGATTACAAAGAATACTTCCCTACTTTACCTTTACAATACATCGTTACCCAGTCAACCGAAGTATCGGGTTCTGCAGGTAAATATGATGTACTGGTAAACGTAGCAGGTGGTGGTGTAAAAGGACAGGCAGAAGCCGTTCGTTTAGCTATTGCTAAAGCTATTGTTGAACTTGATGCTGAAAAGAAACCAGCATTGCGCGCTAAAGGTTTAATGACCCGCGACGACCGTATGGTTGAGCGTAAAAAACCAGGACGCAAGAAAGCACGCAAGAGATTCCAATTCAGTAAACGTTAATCATCAAGGAGGACAACAAAATGGCAAGAACAACATATCAGGATTTACTGGATGCAGGTGTACACTTTGGTCACCTTACCCGCAAATGGGATCCGAAAATGTCACAGTACATTTTCATGGAGCGCAACGGTATCCACATTATCGATCTTAATAAAACTTTAACTAAAGTTGAAGAAGCTGCTGCAGCTATAAAACAAATTGTAAAATCAGGTCGTAAGGTATTATTCGTAGCTACAAAGAAACAAGCGAAAGATATCGTAGCTGATTACGCAAAAACAGTAAATATGCCTTTCGTAACCGAACGCTGGTTAGGTGGTATGTTAACTAACTTCGCTACCGTGCGCAAGTCGATCAAAAAGATGTCAAACATCGATAAATTGACTAAAGACGGTACTTACAGCAATCTTTCTAAAAAGGAAAGACTGATGATCCAGCGTGAGCGTATCAAATTAGAAACATTGTTAGGTGGTATTGCGGACCTGAACCGTTTACCGGCTGCACTGTTCCTGATCGACGTTAAAAAAGAGCACATCGCAGTTTCAGAAGCTTTAAAGTTGAATATCCCAACCTTTGCAATGGTGGATACCAACTCTGATCCTTCAAACATCGATTTCCCTATCCCGGCTAACGATGACGCTACCAAATCAATCTCATTGATCACCGGTATCATCATCAAAGCTATCGAAGAAGGTTTAGATGAGCGAAAACGCGAGAAAGAAGACGAAGCTGAAAAAGAAGCTGCTGCTGCAAAAGCAAAAGCTGATAGCCCTAAGGCTGAAGCTCCGGCTGCCGCTGCACCTGCAGAAGGTGGTAAAAGAAAAAGAGTAGCTGCTGAAGCAGAAGCTGAAGCTCCGGCTGCACCTGCTGCTGAAAAAACAGAAGAGTAATATATTGGTTGTAAGGGTTGTAGAGGTTATAAAGTTTATAACCCCTGCAACCTTTGCAACTTCTACAACATTTAAAACATATCAAAATGTCTACATTACAAATTAGCGCATCTGATGTTAATAAACTGCGCCAGCAAACCGGTGCAGGTATGATGGATTGCAAAAAAGCTTTGACCGAAACCAACGGTGACTTTGAAGCTGCAATTGACTACTTAAGAAAAAAAGGTGCTAAAGTGGCTGCAAGCCGCCAGGACCGTGAGTCGAACGAGGGCGTGGTTATTGCGCGTACTTCTGAAGATGGCAAACGTGGTGTGATCATCGAACTGAACTGCGAAACTGACTTCGTAGCTAAAAATGCTGAATTCATTGCTTTTGCTAACCAAATCGCAAATGCTGCTGTTGAGAACAAGCCAGCTGACTTAGCTGCTTTAACTCAATTACAAGTTGATACTGATGTTGACCGTGTAACTATCGCTGAAGCTGTTACCGAAAAAACTGGTAAGATCGGCGAGAAGATCGGTGTATCTAAATACGAAATAGTAGAAGGCGAAAAAGTGATCGCTTACATCCACGGTAATTTCCGTTTAGGTGTATTGGTTGGCTTAAGCGTTGATGTTGCTGGTGCTGAAGAAGCAGGTAGGGACGTAGCTATGCAGATTGCTGCTATGAACCCTGTTGCTATCGATAAAGACGGTGTTGATGCTACTACCATTCAGCGTGAATTGGAAATTGCTAAAGAGCAGATTCGCGCTGAAGGCAAACCGGAAGAAATGGTTGAAAAGATCGCTGCCGGCAAGCTGAACAAATTCTACAAAGACTCAACCCTGTTGAACCAGGAGTTTGTAAAAGATTCTTCCAAGAACGTTGCCCAGTTCCTGAGCAGCGTAGATAAAGGACTAACCGTTACCGCATTTAAACGGGTAGCCTTAGGAGCTTAATTATTAAATCCCCCTCGTACTAACGAGGGGGATTTTTTTTGCAATAATATTTTTTCACTGTAAAGGCGCAATGCAATGCGTCTCTCTACGTAATATTGTGGCCATGACAACAGCACTTCACAACCTGCAGATCATCTCAGATGGTCAGATCACCAAAGGCAAAGCAATTTTAATTTCAGGCGGAAAAATTACCGGCATCGTCGCAGACAACGCTATCCCGCAAGATGCTGAAAAGAAAGACATGAATGGAGCTTATGCAGCACCCGGTTTGATCGATCTGCAATTGTATGGCAGTGGTGGTAGACTGTTGAGTATAGATACGGACGAAGCTACTTTGCTTCAGATGGAAACTGATTTACTGGCGCAAGGTACTACAGGCTTTTTCCCAACTATTTCAACCAATACGGATGAGGTCATCGAAGAAACAATTCGTGTCGGTAGGTCTTACCGTGAAAAGGCAAAAGGGAATTTCTTAGGTATACACCTGGAAGGCCCGTTTCTGAATGCTGTTCGCCGTGGAGCGCATAATAAAGATTTTATTAAAAAGGCTTCGCTCGGCCTTGTAAAAAAATGGCTGGATATGGCTGACGGGGTAATAACGATGATGACCATTGCACCAGAATTGCAGGATCAGGAAGTGATCGATTACCTGCACAATAGCGGTGTGATCTTATCATCCGGGCATAGCAACGCTACTTATACTGAAGGTAAGCGTTTCTTAAATAAACCGATTCCTGCGGTAACCCACATTTACAATGCAATGCCGCAAATGCATCATCGTGATCCGGGATATATCCCTGCTATTTTCGAAGAAAGGCCATATACCAGTATCGTACCCGATGGCATCCACGTAGATTTTGTGATGGCAAGGTTAGCCAAGCGCGAACTGGGTGATAAACTTTTCTTTATTACCGATTCTGTTACAGAAACCAATCATGGCCCGTATCAGCACAAGTTTACGGGTGATCGATATGTATTGCCTGATGGTACATTATCGGGCTCATGCCTTACTATGCTAAAATGTATCGAGAACGGAGTGAAGCATTTTGGTGTTAGTTTGCCGGAATCGGTTAACATGGCAACCCTGTATCCTGCTCAGCTGGCTAAGCTGAACAAAGGCAAAATCGAAGCAGGTTACGATGCTGATCTGACCTTCTTTGATAATAATTATTCGCTGAAAGGAACGTACCTGGCTGGTAAACAGGTGAATTAAGACACAGTATTTTAACACTCAATTTAAATTGATACTTTTGACAAACTACCCTCTATGAAATATAAACGCATTCTTCTCAAATTAAGCGGCGAGTCGTTAATGGGCGACAGACAATACGGCATCGATAATAACCAGGTTTTACAATATGCAAAGGATATCAAGGCCGTTTATGATAAAGGAATAGAGATAGCCATTGTAGTGGGCGGAGGCAACATATTCAGAGGGTTGAGCGCTGAAAAATCGGGCATGGACCGTGCGCAGGCCGACTACATGGGAATGCTGGCAACTGTGATCAACTGTATGGCGCTGCAAAACGCGTTGGAAAGCATCGGGGTGGAAACGCGCTTACAGTCAGCCATCAAAATGGAGCAAATATGCGAGCCGTATATCCGTCGCCGTGCCATGCATCACCTCGAATTAAATAAGATCGTAATATTCGGTGCCGGAACAGGTAACCCATATTTTACAACCGATACTGCTGCCTCATTACGTGCTATCGAGATTAAAGCTGATGTGGTGCTAAAAGGTACACGTGTGGATGGTATTTATACAGCCGACCCGGAGAAAGACCCTACTGCAACCCGTTATGATGAGATCACTTTCCAGGAAGTATTCGATAAAGGTTTGAATGTAATGGACATGACTGCCTTTACATTGTGTCATGAAAATAAATTGCCGATAATCGTATTCGACATGAATAAACCCGGCAACTTTATGAAGATAGCTGAAGGTGAACATATTGGTACATTGGTAAGATAAAGAAAGAATCAAGAGTCAAGAATTTTAAATTTCACAGTCCTGATTCTTGACTCTGTACTAAATTTATATTTTTGTACACAAACAAATAAAAGCGATGAGCGAACTCATTAAAAAACAAGTTTCTGACGCAAGGGCTTTGATGGATAAAGCCATTGAACACTGCGAGGGTGAATTACAAAAAATACGTGCTGGCAAAGCTAGTCCGAGCATGCTGGATGATATAATGGTTGAATACTATGGTACGCCAACACCTCTGAGCCAGGTGGGTAGTGTCAACACACCTGACGCCCGTACCATCGTGGTACAACCCTGGGAGAAATCATTATTAGGTGCAATCGAAAAAGCCATTATGGAGGCGAATCTAGGTGTTAACCCTCAAAATGATGGTGTGATCATCCGTATCAATGTTCCGCCGCTGACAGAAGAGCGCCGCCGCGATTTGGTTAAAAAAGCAAAAGCTGAAGCCGAAAATGGGAAAGTCGCTATCCGTAATATCCGTAAGGATGCCAACGAAAAAATCAGGAAGCTAAAATCGGAAGGTGTTTCTGAGGATGAAATGAAGACCGGGGAGGGTGAAATTCAGAAGTTAACCGACGTGCACATCGTTAAAGTTGACCAACTGTCTGAAGCGAAAGAAAAAGATATCATGACAGTATAACGACCAGAATATTGTCAAATTAAAGGGAATGAGCTATTTATAGCCGTTCCCTTTTTTTATTTTTACCGGGTATGAACGTATTAATTTCGTATCTCAAAAAACATAGATGGGTAGTGGGCACCGCCCTGCTTCTGGCAGCAATCAACATCGGATTTTCTTTACTCGATCCGTATATTACCGGTAGGATAGTAGACCGAGTGATCGAACAAAGGGATAAACTTGAATATAATGAATATATAAGCACTGTGCTTAAACTGATTGGCCTGGCCATTGGTGTGGCGATGGTATCGCGTATAGCAAAAAACTTCCAGGACTATTATACCAATATTATCACCCAAAAAGTCGGTGCCGAAATGTATGCCGACGGTCTAAGACATTCATTAGAGCTCCCTTATCAGGTTTTTGAAGATCAGCGCAGCGGGGAAACCTTGGGTATTTTGCAGAAGGTACGCCAGGATTGCGAAAAGTTCGTTACCTCTTTTATCGGAATACTGTTTGTGAGCCTGGTGGGTATGACGTTCGTTATCATTTACTCAGTGTCGGTTAGCTATAAGGTAACGCTGGTTTATTTTGCGTCTATCCCCGTGATCGCTTTGGTGAGTACACTTATGAGCCGGAAGATCAAACGTATCCAAAAAACTATCGTTGCAGAAACCACTTCATTAGCCGGATCAACGACAGAGTCGTTAAGAAATATAGAGCTGGTTAAAAGCTTGGGGCTTGCCAAGCAAGAGATCGAACGTCTAAATAAAACCACTTATAAAATACTTGACCTGGAATTACGTAAAGTGAAATATGTGCGCAGCATGAGCTTTGTGCAAGGCACCACAGTGAATTTTGTACGTAGTGTGATGGTGGTGGTATTGCTCATCCTCATCTTTCATCAAACTATTTCGCCTGGACAATATTTTAGCTTTTTATTCTATTCATTCTTCCTGTTCAACCCTTTACAGGAATTGGGTAACGTGATTCTTGCATGGCGTGAGGCGGAGGTCTCCTTAGGTAATTTCAAACGTATCTTAAGTATCCCAATCGATGCCAAGCCCGAAAAGCCTGCTCTTTTAGAAGACGTGCGAAAATTGTCCTTCAACAATGTAAGCTTTAAGCATTTAACTGCTAATCGTAATGCATTGAATAATATCAGTTTCGAAACCAAAGCGGGCGAGACTATTGCTTTTGTGGGTCCATCCGGTTCAGGCAAAACAACATTGGTAAAACTACTTGTAGGCTTGTATCAGCCTTTGGAAGGCGATATTTTATATAATGATATACCAAGCAAAGAGATCGATCTGGATGAACTTCGCGAGAAAGTGGGTTTCGTGACGCAGGACACGCAGCTGTTTTCGGGAACCATTCGTGAGAACCTGTTATTCGTTCGTCCGGATGCCACAGATGAAGAATGTATGGAAGCTTTACAAAGGGCTGCTTGTCAGACTTTGTTATCACGTGCGCCACAAGGGCTGAGCACCGTAATTGGTGAAGGCGGGGTAAAAGTATCCGGTGGTGAGAAGCAACGTTTATCTATAGCCCGTGCTTTATTACGAAGGCCTGATCTGTTGGTATTTGATGAAGCTACTTCGTCGCTCGACTCTATAACTGAAGAAGAAATTACTGAAACTATCAGGGATGTGTCAGTGTTAAAAGATCATGTAACTATTTTGATCGCCCACCGTTTATCTACTATCATGCATGCCGATACCATTTATGTTCTGGAGAAAGGACATATCGTTGAGTTGGGAAGGCATGAGGAGCTATTACTTCAAAAGGGTCTGTATTATGCTATGTGGCGTCAGCAGATCGGTGAGAAAGTAACTGCTGAATATTGATTTAAACATTTCTGTTATGTATCTGATAACATCCACCATCGGGGGAACGTTCGGTTTGTTATTCCTTTTTACCTGGGTTTTGTTGGGTATTTATGCCTTTTTTGCCATCCTCAGGAATAAGGATATTAATGGTGGGGCCAAGTTGTTGTGGATCATAATCATTGCAGTAGTACCCATTTTGGGTTCAATCACCTATTTATTTTTGAGAAGTTTAAAGACGCTTTAAGCAGTTGCCGGTTTTTCTTCCGTTACTTCAACCGTATGGATATCGCTTACACCTAACGGCAGGAGACTCGTGGTTTTGAAATAAGTAATGGTGACGATCAACAAGGTTATACTACCGCCTATCAGAACAGCGGGTACTGTGCCGACTAAGCTTGCCATGATCCCGGATTCAAAATCCCCGATCTCGTTGGATGAACCAATAAACATGGAATTTACGGCTGATACGCGACCACGCATATGATCTGGGGTCAACAGTTGCACCAGCGTACCGCGTATGATCACACTTATACTATCAAATGCACCCTGGCCAAATAAGAATAAGATCGTCAGCAAAAAGCTTCGGGATAAGCCAAACCCGATAATGCAAAGGCCAAAGCCTGTTACCGCAATCAGCAGGTTCCGCCATGGTTTATTTAATGGCGAATAGCGAACCATAATTACCATAGTCAATGCTGCACCCAATGATGACGCCATCTTCATTACGCCGAATCCTTCTGCACCAACGTGTAAAATATCTTGGGCGAACACAGGCAATAAAGCTACAGAGCCACCAAAAAAGACAGAGAACAGATCCAGGCTCATGGCTGCCACCATCATTTTGGTTTTGAATACAAAGTTTATGCCTTCTGAAAGGCTCTTCCATATACTTTCTTTTGGTACAAAAACAGCAGGATATTTTCTAAGCGTAAATACCAGTGCAAGTGTCACCAATAAGAAACTTAATATAATGACGAAGTTCCCGGTAATGCCTCCGCCAAATGCATAAATAAATCCAACGCCAAGAGGCCCTAAAATAGATGCAATCTGCCAGCTTGTGCTGCTCCAGGTGCTGGCATTAGGATAAAGTTCGCGGGGGATGCTATGGGCATAAACCGTAAATATCGCCGGTCCGAAAAATGCACGGGCAATACCGTTGCAAAATATCATGCTGTAAAGTATCGGCAATATCCAGCTGGTATGAACATAACCGCTCATGCCTTTAAATGTGGTAAGGAACATGACGAATGAAGAAATGAAAACGCCGCTGAAAATGAGTAAAAGCATTTTGCGCTTTTCATACTTATCGGCGATGTAACCACCGTAAAGAGCAAGCCCAACTGCCGGTATGGCTTCACTTAAACCGATCCAGGCAAGGGCGAGTTTACTGTGCGTAATATCATAAATGTAGTAGCCCAATGCCGCGGTCTGCATTTGGTAAGCAAAGGTGAAGAAAAACCGTTGAGCCAGGTAAATGCGAAAATCCTTGTATCGCAATGCTGCGAAAGAATCTTTTTTGGGCTGACTATGACCTTCGTCGGACACTATTGAGATGCTTATAGGTTAATGCTCCGCAATTTACAATTAAGCATCAAAATTCTGATTGACGATTTACATAATTATGTAATAATGTAGGGATAATGAATAGAGATGCGATGCATCGCGTCTCGAACCGAATATTTCAATTGAACCCGTGCTGATCGATCAGGTAGATCAATGAAGCCATTGATGCTGAACCTAATTCCAGCTCACGTTTGTTTACATTCTCAAACACATCATTCGGCGTGTGATGCACGTCAAAATAACGTTGTGAGTCCGGGTCAAAGCCTATCAGCACAACCCCTTTTGTTTTTTCCCTTAGCGGACCGATATCACTACCGCCGCCGCCCGCAACAAACCGGCTTGAACCATAAGGTTCAAAAAGCTGTTTCCATGATGCCAGGTTTTTGAATTGATCAGTTGTTAGACCGGTGAAACCAAACCCACGAGGCGTAAATCCACCCAGGTCAGATTCAATTGCTGCGATATGTTCTTCCTTATTTTGAGTAGCCAGTTCAGCATACTTGATGCCGCCTTTATCGCCGTTCTCCTCATTCATAAAGAATACCACCCGAATTGTATTTTTAGGTTGATAGCCTAATGCTTTTAAAACGCGGACTGCCTCCAATGAACCCGTTACGCCAGTGCCATCATCATGTGCACCTTCAGCCAGATCCCACGAATCAAGATGACCACCTACGGTAATAAATTTATTGGGGTTTTCAGAGCCTTTCAATTCACCTACTACATTATAAGATATGGTATCAGGTCTCATTTCGCAGTTCTGCTTAAAATAGAATTTGATTTGTGATGATTTCTTTTCTTTTAACAATGCACTCAATTGATTAGCGCCTTTGGTCGATATCGCCGCCGCCGGAATGTTCAGGCCACCTGGTGTATAGAGTGTCGCACCAGTATGCGGAAAATCGTCTAGGCTTTCTGTTAGTGAACGTACGATTACCCCAATAGCTCCATATTTGGCTGCGGCTGCCGGGCCTGCGAAGCGTTGATCACCGGCAGAGCCATAAGCGCGTATGGTCTCAATAAAACGCGGGTCAAATGGACGATTAAAAAATACGATCTTCCCTTTAATAACTTTCGCGCCCAGGGTATCTAGTTCTTTTAGACTATGTACTTCGATAACATCGGCAGTGATGCCCTCTTTTGGTGTAGAGACAGACATGCCTAAAGCCGCGATTGGTACAGATATCTTATTATTACCATCTATGATTGTTCCTGCTTCTTTAGCTCCACGTACCCAATGCGGTACCATTACTTCCTGCAGGAAAACATGGTCAAAGCCATAACTTTCCATCAGTTTTTTACTCCATTCTACTGCTTTTTGTGCGTTGGGCGAACCGCTCAAGCGTGCACCAATATTTTTACATAAATCATGCAGGTTGCTGTAACATTGTCCGCTCACCAGTGCTTCATCATAAATTTTGCGGATCATTAATGAGTCCTGGGCTTTAAGTAACGTAGCCGACAATAGAAGTGACAGAATGGTAAAAAATTTCAGTTTCATGATTGAGAGAAGTGCTTTTTAACAAATGTAATATTTTGAACGAATATTGCCCGGTCAGGAAATTTTATCCCAACTTAAGCCTGCATTTTTTGCCTGGAATGCCAATTGGAGGATCTGATTTTCAGGGTGAGCAAGTGCAGGATCCTTTGCAAATATTTCTTCCACGCATTTACGGGCCTGTAATAGCAAAGCCTGATCGGTAGTTAGGTCGGCTACCTTCAGGTCGACCACACCGCTTTGTTGTGTGCCCTCTATGTTGCCCGGGCCACGCAATTGCAGGTCGATCTCCGATATTTCAAAGCCGTTATTGGTTCTCACCATGGTGTCCAGCCTGATCTTGCCATCGTAGCTGAGCTTATGGCTGCTCATCAGGATGCAGAAAGATTGCTCAGCACCACGGCCTACGCGTCCGCGTAACTGGTGCAATTGCGAAAGACCAAATCTTTCAGCGTTTTCGATGATCATTACGGACGCATTTGGAATATTCACGCCAACTTCAATAACGGTAGTCGCCACCATGATTTGCGTCTCGTGCTTCACAAAGCGTTGCATCTCAAAATCCTTATCCTTTGCCGGCATTTTACCATGCACAATACTAATCTGGTATTGCGGCATTGGAAATTCGTGACGCATGGTTTCAATGCCATCCTCCAGGTTTTTCAGGTCCAGCTTTTCGCTTTCCTGTATCAGCGGATACACCACATAGATCTGTCGTCCTTTGGCGATTTCCTGCTTCATAAGACCAAACATCCGTAGGCGCTGATTTTCATAAAAATGAAGCGTTTGGATAGGCTTCCTACCTGCTGGTAATTCATCAATTACAGAGACGTCCAGATCGCCATAAAGGGTCATAGCAAGCGTTCTGGGGATAGGAGTTGCGGTCATTACCAAGACGTGCGGTGGTACGGTGTTCTTTCGCCAAAGCTTGGCACGTTGCTCAACACCAAAACGGTGCTGCTCATCGATCACTACAAAACCCAGGTTATGGAACTGAACTTTATCTTCTATCAGGGCATGGGTACCGATCAGTATTTTTAGCTCACCGTTCTCCAGTCGCTCATGTAGTATATTTCTTTCCTTCTTTTTGGTTGAACCCGTTAATAGAGCTACTTCAAGAAATCCATCACCCACCAGGCTTTTTATAGTTTGATAATGCTGATTGGCCAGGATCTCAGTAGGTGCCATGATGCAGGTTTGAAACCCGTTGTCAATAGCGATCAACATGCTCATCAGGGCAACTACAGTCTTACCGCTGCCTACATCGCCTTGTAATAAGCGATTCATTTGCACGCCCTTTTGTGTATCTAGCCGTATTTCTTTTAAAACTTTTTTCTGTGAGTTGGTTAGTTCAAACGGCAGTTTATGGTGATAGAACTCATTAAAATAATCACCAACGGTATCAAATATATGCCCCTTGAATTTTTGTATCCTGAGCAGTTTATTTTTGAGAAGCTTGAGTTGGATGAGGAATAGCTCTTCAAACTTTAAACGGCGGATAGCCTCATTCAGCATATTCGCATCTTCCGGGAAATGCATATTGCGATAAGCGTCCGCGCGGCCCATCAATTTGAATTGGTTCAGAACATTTAAAGGCAGGTTCTCATGAATATCTTTAGCGTGCTGATCCAATAAGGGTTCTGTTAGCTTTTGGATACCTTTGCTGTCTAATCCAAACTGCTTTAGTTTTTCTGTAGAACTATATGCCGGTTGCAGGGTCATATTACCCTTTTGCTTTATTGTTGCTGGTGAGTACAATTCCGTTTCAGGGTGGGCCATTTGGGGCTTGCCGTTAAATGACCCTGGCTTTCCAAACAGTATATAAACCTTTCCGGGTTGCAGGTATTTTTCTATCCATCGCACTCCCTGGAACCATACCAGCTCCATTATGCCGGTATCGTCCTGCACTTGTGCTACGAGTCGTTTAGTATGTTTCTCGCCAAGAATTTCTTTTTGTGTTAGCCGGGCTAATACCTGGACATAAGGCAGGTCAGGATTGATTTCCCTGATCTTGTAGAACCGGGTACGGTCGATGTGTTTATAAGGGAAATGACGGAGCAGGTCCTCAAACGTAAATATTCCCAATTCCTTTTTAAGGACATCGCCCCGCGAAGTACCGACGCCCTTTAAATATTCAATAGGAGTTTGAAATATCTGCCTGTTCAATTTTGTCTATCAGGAATTTATTGCGATAACTGAGATCTCGACATTTACACTTTTAGGTAAAGCGGCGACCTGTACGGTTTCCCTGGCCGGAAACTGGTCGGTAAAATAAGTGCCATACACTTCATTTACCTGTGCAAAGTTTCCCATATCCGTCAGGAAAATGCTTGTCTTAACAATGTTGCTAAAGGTAAGGCCGGCTTCGGTTAGTATGGCTTGAATGTTTTCCATTACCTGTTTCGCTTCAGCTTTGATATCGCCCGAAACTACTTCTCCGTTAGCAGGATTGCTGGGTATTTGTCCTGATACAAACAGGAAGCCATTTGCCGCAACAGCCTGACTGTAGGGGCCGATTGGAGCGGGGGCATTATTGGTATTGATGACTTTTTTCATAGGTTGACTAATAGCTGTAAGGGTAGTAGAGGTTGTAATTATTGAAGTGGTAAAAAGTAACCTTTATAACTTTTTCTAACCTCTACAACACTTTCAACCTTAATTAATCATTTCTTCAAAATAAACCAATCGATCAATTTCCAGATAATACCCGCCAGGAACATAATGATGGCAATAGCATTAATAGTATGCATCACCTTCAGGTTAAAACTGGTGGGTCGGTTTGGATCTTTCTTTCTGAAAAAATACATGAACAAATCTAATAAAAAAAAGAAGGCTCTCCGAAACCGGAGAGCCTTCTGCTATTATTACAATGAATAATTATTTTTTGAATTCAACACGACGGTTCAGGATACGACCGTCTTCTGTTGAGTTATCAGCGATCGGTTTAGTCTCACCGAATCCTTTTACTTTAACACGTTTTGCATCAACACCAGAGTTAACTAAGTAAGTTTTTACTGAGTTAGCGCGGTCTTTAGATAGACGCATGTTGTGAGCAGCAGTACCTTCTGATGAAGCGAAACCGTCTAATTCGATTTTAGAACCTGCGTTTGAACGCAGATCAGCTGAAGTAGCGTCAAGTACTGGGTAAGAAGAAGTTCTCAATACTGAACTATCGAATTCGAACTGGATGTTAGAGTAAGCTTTTGCTTCACCTGGTTTTGGTTTCATTACGAATAATGAAGTGTCAATTTTAGGGAATACAATTGGACAACCAGAGCCGTCAACAACAGTACCAGCAGGAGTGTTTGGACATTTGTCGAATTGGTCAGCAACACCGTCACCGTCAGAATCTTTCTTCAGGTCGTTAACTGCATTTTCAACATTGCCGACACGGCCTTTCAAAGCTTCTACTTCCTGACGAAGAGCTGCATCATACAACTCGTCATACATCATAGCCACTGGGTTTACCCAATCCAGGTTTGGTTTTGATTTTGGACCGAAAGTATACTCTAGACCGGCATAGCCGTAAGAGTATTTGTTTGAAGCTGGGTAGTCTTTGTGAACACCGGTGAAGTTGAATCCATCGATAAAGTTTTCTGTGTAGCCCAAGTTTAAGCCTAATTGATCAGATAGTTTGAATTTTACACCAAGACCTACTGGTATTACCAATTCTTTAGCATAATTTCCGTTGTGGTCTTTTCCGGCTTGGCCTTTGTAATCAAGGATCAAATTTGACTGGCTGTCATCAGAATAAACCTTAGGCTGATACCAGGCTAAACCAGCACCTGCATTACCATAAAAGTTAACAGCATTTGAACGGTGAAGGAAACTTAATGATCCAATGTTAATAATGCCGCTTAAAGTAGCTTGATAAAACTGAGTTTTGAAACTTCCTGCAGTAAGGCCGGTTTCAGAATCAGTTACCTGAGTGCCACTGCCAAATTTGTCTTCTTGTTTGCCTTTAACATTACCACCTCTAACGTCTAATTGCAAGCCGATAGTGTGTGATAGTTGGTCTCTTAAGCTAATACCGTAGCCTAAGCTTGGTTGATTGTGGTTAAACACGTTTACGCCACCTGTTGCAACTGAAGGAGCAGTTACTCCAACATTTACACCAATACTAAAGGTGTTGTACTGTTTTGTTCCGCCAAATACCTTTGCAGTACCTGTTGCTGCGGATGCCTTCGTCGAATCTGTTTTGGCTGCTGCAGCATCAGTTTGGGCATTAACCACACTGACAGCCAACAGAGACGCGAATGAAAGGGCGACTGTTTTTTTTAATGTAGAATAGTTCATAGTTTTAAGATTAAACAATTTAATTGTGATTTTTTTTTCAAAATTAGTAATTATGTTTGACTTCATTACCAAACATTGTTCCAAAATTTGTCTTTTGGTAATACAAATAAATAAAAATAATTGTTTGCAAAAAATTAATAATACCGAGAATAATGAAATATCTACCAATAGATAAAAAATTATTTACTTCTAATAGAAAAAATTTCGTTAAAAGAATAAAAGGTAATTCGCTAGCTGTATTTCATTCCAATGATGAGTTCCCGAGAAGCGGTGATCAGACTTTTATGTTTAAGCAAAATGCAGACTTTTTTTACTTAACAGGTATAGACCAGGAACAAAGTATACTGGTTTTATATCCTGATTGTCCTAATCCCTTGTACAAAGAAGTACTTTTTTTAAGACAAACCAACGAGCACATCGCCGTATGGGAAGGCCATAAATATACCAAAGAGGAGGCACGCGCTGCATCAGGTATAGAAAACGTACAATGGCTTACTGAATATGATACCATACTGCACAGTATCATAAATTACGCCAATAACATCTACATTAACAATAACGATAACGATCGGTATAGTTATTCAGTTCCATACCGGGACATAAGAATGTACGAGCAATTAAGGCAGAAGTATCCCTTACATAATTATGAGCGCTCGTCGGTTATCTTACGTGATCTAAGATCGGTGAAGTCGGATATTGAAGTTCAATTAACTAAAAAGGCCTGCGAAATTACAAGGGATGCGTTTGTGCGTGTACTGAAATTTACAAAGCCCGGTGTTACAGAATATGAAATAGAGGCTGAGACTACCCATGAGTTTTTGCGTCAACGGGCTACGGGTCATGGCTATAGCCCAATCATTGCTTCGGGTCCAAATGCAAATGTGTTGCATTACATAGATAATAACCAGGTCTGCAAAGACGGAGATGTTATATTACTTGATTTCGGTGCTGAATATGCAAACTATAATGCCGATATGACCCGCTCTATACCTGTAAACGGTCGTTTTACCAAGCGCCAGCGGGATGTGTATGATGCGGTGCTGCGGGTAATGAAGAGTGCGATTGGTATGATAAAAGCCGGAGCAATATTGACCGAATATCAGGAAGAAGTTGGTAGAATAATGACCAGCGAACTGATTGGTTTAAAATTGTTGGATGAGCGCGATGTAGCAAAGCAGGATCCGAAGATGCCATTGTATAAAAAATACTTTATGCACGGTACGTCACACCATTTAGGTTTGGATGTGCACGATTTTGCCAACCGGTATAATCCTTTTCAAATTGGGAACATCTTGACGTGCGAACCCGGCATTTATATTCCGGCAGAAGGATTAGGGATACGCCTGGAAAATGATATCCTGATTACTAAGGATGGTAATATCGACCTAATGGCAGATATTCCACTGGAGGCGGAGCATATCGAAGAGATAATGAATGGTTAGGAAGTCAGGGGCCAGCGAATTTTTCTGCGAATGAATAAATATTGAATCCTGACTCCTTAGAAGCCTCTGAAACCGTTTGGTATAATTCAATTTTACTAATATTAACCATCCGCTTTTGCTGGATGAGCTTGTAGGCTTTTTCGGCCAGAAGATATTCTTTGCGGTTGTTCTTTTTATCAGAGCTATTGGAAATGAAATCAGCAATTTCATCTATGCCAGTATTTTCAGAGGCTATTGTTTTAAAAACAGGTATTTCCGATCCTTTTTGCTGAACCATCTTTTTTAGGTTATTAGCAAATATATCGGCTCCTTCCCGATCTGCCTTGTTAACTATAAAAGCGTCCGCTATTTCCATCAATCCCGATTTGATGCTTTGTATTTCATCGCCGCTTTCAGGAATCAGCATGACAAAAGTAACGTCCGCCAACCCAGCTATTTCCACTTCCGACTGTCCAACGCCGACAGTCTCCACCAATACGTAATCAAAACCTGCTGCCTTTAATACGTCTGTCATTTCAATGGTCTTCGCAGACAATCCGCCTAATGACCCCCGCGTAGCTAATGAGCGGATGAATACATTGGGGTGGTTAAAATGCGATGCCATACGTATCCTATCACCTAACAATGAACCGAGATTAAATGGCGAAGTTGGATCAATTGCCAATACAGCTATTTTTTTATCCTGATTGGCAAGTTTGGTAATCAGGGCATTGACCAATGTACTTTTGCCTGCTCCCGGCGGGCCGGTTATACCTATAAGAGGTATGTTTTTGGAAAATGCCAGGTTTTTAAGAAGCTGGTCAGCCCCGGCAAGGTCATTCTCCACAACAGTCAATGCCCGGGCAACCGACTTGAAATTGCCGGCATGAAGTGGTAGTGGTGCTTGATGCATTAGCGTATCCCGGATAGTTTATACAAATGAATGAAAATATTAACAACAAAAAAACCGCGTGAGGAGATCACGCGGTTTTTGTTCCAGTTTATAACTCGCTTAGAAAGAGCCAGGGTGGTTACTTTTATTACCACCACCGCCTGTACCAGTATTTCCTAAGAAACCATATTTTCCATTAGTAGCTGGAAACTCTTCAACTATATTACCATCAGATTGAAAGTATAAACGGGGTGTAGGCGCAGGAGAACAAGCCAGAACATCTTGTGCTGCCCAATATTGCGCTAATCCTCCGGTGGTCAGCCTATCTTTTAATACAAGATTACCATCGCCTTGCAGGATTAGGTAATTATTTATGTTCGTATTAGCACCTCCGGTTGCAGTTCTCGAATCCCACAAAGAAGTTGTAGGGTGACCAAAGGGAACATTTAAATACAAAACTAAGTTACCATCGCCTTGTAACGTAAGTATATATTTTTGATAATTAGGATAAATGCCTCCGCCAACTACTGGGCCAAAGACGATACTTGATGGTATGGGTGCCTCCCCAGCAGGCTGATTAACAGCTAAAATGGTTCCAGGCCCATAGGAAAGAGTTCCCCCCGATGGAGCAGGGAGCGTACCATTGCCGCAATTTACCTGGTTTGCAGAAACAAGCAACGCATCCTTCATGTTAGATGTGCTGATTGCAGCAGCAGGTGAATCTGATTTTTTTGAATCTTTGGTACAACCTGCAAGCAGGACAACAGAAAGAGCCATAGCAATGGCCTGTTTAGATTTGAATTTCATAAATAAAAGTTTAAGTAAAAAGTAAATAATTTGTTTACGTAAATATATGGCATAGTTTTTTTATTTTAAAAGAAATAAAAATAAAAGTATTAGTTAAATGTGGATAACTTTCGATTAGTTTGATAGAAAAGTATACGAAAGAAATTACTAGATAAGTTATTCTTACTTTTGCATTTTCAAATGCAACGCTGAATAATGTCGGGAATAAAATGTTCTTTAATAATCTCAACCTATAATTGGCCGGCAGCACTCGAACTGGTTTTAAAAAGCGTTTCGGCCCAGGCTTGTCTTCCGGATGAGGTGATAGTGGCAGATGACGGTTCTGGAAATGATACAAGGCATTTGATTGATGAGCTTAGGTCAGCGTTTCCGGTGCCCCTGATCCACGTTTGGCACAAGGATAATGGCTTCAGGAAAACAATTATTTTAAATAAAGCCATCCATAAAAGCTCCGGCAATTATATCATACAGGTAGACGGCGACGTTATATTGGAAAAACATTTTATCCGCGACCATTTAGCTTCTGCTGAACCGGCAACATTTTTAAGGGGTACAAGGGCTCTGCTTACGGAAGATAATACCAAGGGAGTTTTTCAGTCAAAAAATATTTATCTTTCTCCTTTTTCAAGTGGCGTACAGAATCGGAATAACGCATTACGGCTGTTTGCGCTCAGGGCGATCGGTTCAAGAAAAGTGTGGTCATCCAATAGCGTTCGCGGAAGTAACCTTTCATTTTGGAAAACCGACTTTGTTAAAGTAAACGGTTATAATAACGATATTTCAGGCTGGGGTCATGAGGATGAGGAGTTGGCTGCAAGGTTTATAAATTCAGGCGTCATAAAGAAAATTATTAAACTTTGTGCCGTGCAATATCACCTGTATCACCCAATATTAAGTAAAAAAGACGAGCCATGGCAGCGGGCACTGGTTGACAGAATTAAGATAGAAAAAGTGCAATTTTGCAAAAACGGATATCAACAATCAGGTATTTAATGCAAAACAAAAAAATAACCACTTCCCTCAATATATCAACATATAACTGGCCAGAGGCGCTTAACCTTTGCCTGCTCAGTGTTAAGGCTTTAAAAGTACTTCCTGATGAGGTTATTATAGCCGATGATGGATCAAAAGATAATACACGTCAGCTTGTAGAAAAATTTCAGGCTGATTTTCCGGTGCCAATAAAACACGTCTGGCAGCCTGATGAAGGGTTTCAGTTGGCAAAGATTAGAAACAAAGGCATAGCAGCATCGTCTGGTGATTATATAATACAGATAGACGGCGATTTGATATTACATCCCATGTTTGTTGCTGATCACATAGCATTTAGTAAAAAAGGCTCATTTGCAAGCGGTAGCAGAGTAATGGTCGATCTGGATTATTCGCAACGACTTTTGCGTTCGGAGAAACCGATAGTAAATATTTTCGACAAGGATGTCCGGAACAAAACCAATGGGATCAGGTTGCGCTTTATGAGCAATTATTTGGCGGAACGTTATAGGATAAATGATATGCTCTACATGAGAGGTTGCAATATGGCATTTTGGCGGGAGGACTTACTAAAAGTAAACGGGTATAACGAAGAGTTTTCCGGATGGGGTCGGGAGGATAATGAAGTAGCAGTACGATTGATGAATAGCGGCATAAGTAAACGTATTATTAAATTTGGCGGTGTGGTTTTTCATATTTACCATCCGGAAAAATCAAGATCGGGTTTAGACAGAAATGATGATATTCTGCAGGATGCTATCGTTAATAAAAAGAAATTTAGCAAAATTGGTCTTAACCAGTACTTATAACCTACAAAATGCAACAACCGCTAATTTCTATCGCCCTTTGTACTTATAATGGTGAAAAATATCTTGTTAAACAGCTAGATAGTATTGTCGCGCAAACCTATAAAAACCTGGAGATTATAATAGTTGACGATTGCTCTACGGATTCAACAGAATCAATTGTTGAACGATATGCTCAGGCAGATAGTCGTATAAAATTTTATAAAAACGAACATAACCTGGGCTATAATAAAAACTTTGGACGCGCGATTAGCTTAACTACTGGGGATTATATATCCATAAGTGATCAGGACGATATATGGGAGTTGAATAAGATAGAGGTATTGTTTGAGAATATTAAAGATAACTGGCTGGTATTTTCTAATTCTCAGTTCATAGATGAGGATGGTAAAACAGCCCATAATCTGTTAAATAACTTTTCCATAGAAGACAAGGACTACAGAATAATACTTTTTACTAACTACGCTGCTGGTCATGCCATGCTTTTCACAAGGGAGTTTCTCGGTAAATTTTTACCGTTCCCGGAAAAAGGGTTTTATGACTGGTGGATGGCGTTCATTGCCTTTTATCATCATAAAATTGCTTACATCGACGAGGTACTTACAAAATATCGTAAACATTCGGGTTCAGTTATTCAGAAAATACTAAAGAACGGCAAAGAGAAACTGAAATATGTGCTGGTAAAGGGTAATATAGATCAGTTGACTGCTTTTGAAAGTTATAGCGAATTAAAAAGCGAGGACAAGAAATTTATATCCAGTTTAAAAAACGCATTTCAGTTGCGCTTAAAGTACCCTTATTCGATTCCAATGGTAAAAATAATTTATAAAAACTATGATATCCTATTTTCTGAATCAAAACCAAGACGTGGCTTATCAAAGTTAAATTTTGCCATGAAGAACGCCAGAAAAGTGGGGTCAGGTGATTAAAAGGACATGCCCTTGTTCTAATTCAATTAAAATAAATAATTAAAATTAATTTTGTCTTTCAAATGAAGACTTATTTCAGGCTGCTATCGTTTGCCAAACCAATTGAAAAATTTGCAATACCTTATATACTATGTACACTGCTTTATGTAATATTTAGCTCTACCGTATTTGCATTGTTAACCCCGCTTCTGAATACCCTGTTTGCAAATAATAATGGTACAGCTTCAGTAATCTCCAATATGAAGCAACCAGGTTTTTTAGACTTGACAGGATGGTTCAAATACTATATGCAATATTTTGTAAAGCATTATGGCACATGGGGAGCCCTTCAATTTATATGTGCTACCATTATTGTGACAATATTTTTAGGAAACTTGTTCCGGTACCTTTCTGCCCGAACCATGGAAAACCTGCGTGTACATACATTGTTAAACTTGCGTAAAAGCGTTTTTAATAATGTAATGGACCTGCAACTTGGCTATTTTAATAATGAACGCAAAGGAGATATTATTTCAAAGATTGCCTCGGATGTGCAGGTAGTTCAATTTTCTGTCACCGCTACCCTGCAGGTGATTTTTAAGGAACCTATGCAGCTGATCGTATTCCTGGTGTTACTTTTTGTGTACTCCGTGAAACTGACCTTGTTTTCATTGCTGGTTGTACCGATATCGGCATTCGTTATTTCGAAGATAGTTAAACGTTTAAAGGCCCAGGCTGCGTCCGCTCAACAATCTTACGGTAATATGATCAGTTACCTTGATGAATCATTACAGGGGGTCAAGATTATAAAGGCATTTAATGCGACCGAATTTATTAAAGAACGTTTTAACGCTGAGAACAAGCGCTATTCAAAAATATTACGATCCATGGCCAAACGGCAGCAATCGGCATCCCCGGTGTCGGAAACGCTTGCGGTTACCATGATTTCCTTTATCGTGTTGTATGGCGGATATTTGATACTCAATAAGCGGTCTGACCTTGATCCGGGACAATTTATCGCATACATCGCTATCTTTTCACAGCTTATGCGTCCTGCAAAGGCAATAACCGACTCATTTAGCAATATTCACTCTGGCTTAGCTGCCGGCGAGCGGGTTCTGGCGTTAATTGACGAGAAACCAGCCATTATTGATTCACCCAATGCTATTGAAATAAAGGAATTTAACGAGGGTGTGCATTTTAATAATGTAACCTTTTCGTACCCTGGCAGAGAAGTATTGAAAGGTATTAACCTCAAAGTTCCAAAGGGAAAAACGGTGGCTTTGGTTGGCCCCTCAGGTGGTGGCAAGTCAACGTTAATGGATCTGATCCCGCGGTTTATTGAGCCACAATCAGGCGAAATACTGATCGATGACCATAATATTCAATCCGTTACTATGAATTCCTTGCGGTCGTTAATGGGCATTGTGAACCAGGAGTCTATTTTGTTTAATGATAGCATTTTCAACAACATTGCGTTTGGGAAAACTGGCGTCACAATGGAACAGGTAGAGGCTGCTGCACGCATAGCTAACGCACATAGTTTTATTATGGAAACTGAAAACGGATACAATACCAATATTGGCGACCGGGGGACAAAGCTTTCCGGTGGTCAACGGCAGCGTATTTGTATCGCCAGGGCTGTATTGGCCAATCCGCCCATTATGCTGCTGGACGAGGCAACCTCGGCTTTGGATACAGAGTCTGAAAAATTAGTACAGGATGCGCTAAACAACCTGATGAAGAGCCGCACCTCGCTTGTGATCGCACACCGTTTAAGTACCATCCAGAATGCTGATATTATTATAGTGCTTGAGGCCGGTTGTATAGTGGAGCAAGGCACGCATGCCGAACTGATCAAGCAAGATGGTTTATATAAACGGCTGATTGATATGCAACAGTTTAGCGCCTAGGCTATTCGATTTTTATGGAGAGGAAGTTAAAAATAAATATAGTGCTGCCTTTTCTGAACCAGAGTCCGGGCGGTGGACTTAAAGTGATGTATCAATACGCCAATCAATTGACCCGGAATGGTCATGATGTGGTTATTTATCATTCCATGTACACTTCATGGACTCACTCGGGACGTCGTATCCGCAAACTAAAACATGTTTTTCTTCAAAAATATTTAGGGTTAAAAAGATCAAGGCGCCCCTCATGGTTCCCATTGGACGAATCCATTAAGAGTTTTGAAATAGTGGAAGTTACTACTGCTTACATCAGGGATGCGGATATAATTTTCTGTACTTGGTGGGCAACTGCGATTGAAGTAAGCTCGCTAAGCGATTCTAAAGGGAGGAAATTCAATCTTATACAGGATTATGAAGCGATCATGACCCCACATAAAGATATTGTACACAAATCTTATCAATTAAACTTAGTCAATATAGCGGTATCCAATTACCTGGCTGATAAGGTAGCTTCTTTTTCGGGAAACAGGCCGCAGGTAATTCCTAATGCAGTAGAAACGGATAGTTTCTTTGTTCAAGCAGCAATTGATGAACGTAACTCCAAAAGTATCTGTATGCTGTATGCCGATGCAGAAAGAAAAGGGAGCGTGTACGGTATTGAAGCCTTAAAAATTGTTGCTCAAAAATATCCTGATATCCAGGTGAATTTTTTTGGTGTATATGAACATCCAAAATACCGGTTCCCTGAAAGTTTTATTTATCATTATCTACCTGACAACCTTAGGGCCATTTATAATAATTCGGCCATTTTTATTTCGCCCAGTATTCACGAGGGGTGGGGGTTACCGCCCATGGAGGCTATGGCTTGCGGTTGTGCCTGCGTATGTACCAACATAGAAGGCCACCTCGATTTTATGACTGACGGAAGGAATTCATTATTAGTTGAGCCTGCGAATCCGGAACAAATGGCGGAAAAAATATTGACTTTAATAGAAGATCAAACTGCGCGTATTCAATTAGCTTGCGCGGGCAATCAAGATGTTCAACACTTTTCATGGGATAGCTCTTATAATGGTTTGATTAAATTATTTCTGACCCCTAATACATGATTAATACTGAAACCTTATAGCGATTTTTTTAAGGGTAAGAAAAATCAAAGCCCTCAGGTAACTATGCGCTCCGGAGATATTTGGAATTATGGTTATTGAAGCAGATCGGAACCCGCAAGTTCGTAGTCTGCCGTCTTTCTGAAGATGCCAGGGTTATTTTTTGAAATCATTTTATCAATCGATTTCAGCGAACACCGAACAGTAAATAAATAAGGAATGCCGCTTAACCAAGCGGCATTCCTTATTTATTTAGGGCCACGATTCTTACTGAAACTTAATACCGATACCAAACTGCCAAACCTGGTTACGATAATCAGGGATCGGTGAGTTTTGATCGTAGGTATTTGATGAAAGATCAATCAGGTAACGGGCATGTATGTCGACGTTCTGGTTAAGATCGATACTTATACCAAATGCACCTGATATATAGCTTTTGTTGGTGGCATCGTCGTAATAACTTTCGCGGCTTGTAGTAAAGCCATTGTCAAAAGTCGTGGTACTGGTTAAAGGAATGTTGATTTGAGGCCCCACCAGGAAATTAAAACCACGTACAATACGGAATTTGGCCAGCAAAGGAATATCGATGTAATTATTGCGCTGAGTTAAAGTACCATCAGTAGTATAGGCCTGGTATCCTTTTTGCGAAAACAGTACTTCTGGTTCAAAAGAAAATGGATATGCAATTGGAACATTGGCAACCAGGCCGGCATTGAAACCTACTATACCGCTTGTGCTGTAACCTGTATTATACGAAGATACTGTATTGGCCAGGCTAACGCCACCTTCAATGCCAACACTTGGACGGTTAAAATCATCTTGCTGGCGCTGCACCGGGCGATGATGAATACGACGCGGGCCATAATAATAAGTTTGAGCGCTTACAGATCCTGCTACCAGCAGGCATATAGCTAAAATAAAAATGTGTTTCATTAGAGTAAGTATTTATAGTTTGTTGACTTTTTAGAGTGAAACAAATGGGATAGGTTTAGTTGTTTGCGGAAATTTTTTTAATTAGAGTTTAATTGTGGCTAAAGAAGCTACATTTGAAATAGCTATGAACCAATTGAAAAAAGCATTAAAACTTTGCTTTCTGTGTGTATTGCTGGTGAGCTACTTTTCAGCCTTCGCGCAGCAAAAAACCAGTTATATCAGCCTGTTGAACCGTCAAAATCATTGGGTGGATTCAGTTTATAAAAAGCTCAGCAAGAAACAGCGTGTAGCGCAATTGTTCTTTGTGAGAGCGCATACTAACCGGGGGCAGGCCTATGAAGATTCTGTAGGCGGTGTGATCAAAGATCAGCAAATAGGCGGACTGGTATTTTTCCAGGGCGGGCCGGTCAGACAGTTGAATTTGATTAATACCTATCAAAAATTGGCCAAAGTGCCGTTGCTTGTCGCAATGGATGGGGAATGGGGTGTAGGTATGCGACTGGATTCGACAATATCCTATCCGTATCAAATGACTTTGGGTGCCATACAGGATAATACCCTCATTTACAAAATGGGTCAGTTTATAGCTTATGATTTTAAACGATTGGGTATGCAAATCAATCTTGCGCCTGATATGGATGTGAATAATAATCCCAACAATCCAGTGATCAATTACCGCTCGTTCGGAGATAATAAATACAATGTTGCTGCCAAAGGCATTGCCTATATGAAGGGTATGCAGGATGTTGGCTTGCTCACTACAGCAAAACATTTTCCCGGCCATGGTGACACTAACGTAGATTCGCATCTTGATTTGCCTTTGTTGCCCTTCACCCGGGAACGACTGGATACACTGGAAGAATACCCTTTCCGCCAGGCAATAAAAGCGGGCATAAGCGGGGTAATGATCGCTCATATGGATATCCCGGCATTGGATACAACAAAAAATTTTCCCTCTACTTTATCTCGCCCTATAGTAACCGGAGCATTAAAAGACTCACTTGGATTTAAAGGATTAGTAGTGTCAGACGCGATGGAAATGAAAGCCGTAGTAAAGTATTTCCCTGAAGGTGAAGCGGACTTACGGGCTTTTATAGCAGGGAATGACATTATTGAATTATCAGAAGACTCCAAAAGAGCAATCGACATTATAAAGAAAGCGGTTCGCCAGAAAAAAATAACCAAACAGGAGTTTGAAGGCAAAGTGAAAAAAGTACTCACTGCTAAATATTGGGCCGGACTGAATCATTATCGCGAGGCATCACCTGAAAATTTGATTGAAGACCTGAATCGGGAAAGTGCAAAAGCACTAGTTCAGCAATTAACTGATGCATCGGTTAGTTTATTAAAAGGTGACGGATCAACAGTACAGTTAAATCCGATAGCAAAAACAGCCATTGTAAGCATTGGCGTTTCCCAGCCTACCTTGTTTCAGAATGAAATGGCCCAATGGTACCTGAATAATGATACGTTTATTGTAGGCAAGGCGACGCCGGCAGATGATCTGCTTACTTTACTGGATAAGCTACGTGGTTACGACCAGGTGATCGTGAGCATTAATGATACCCGAACCCGGCCTGCCAGCAAACTGGATTATAGCAACGGGGTGAAGATATTTATAGCGCAAGTAGCTGCGCATCCGCACTCGGTGGTTTGCGTGTTTGCCAATCCTTACACCATGGCTGGTTTGCCTGGAATTGAAAACAGTAGTGCATTGATTGCAGGTTACCAGATGAGTGATGAAATGCAGCGCTCAGCAGTAAAAGTGATCAACCGTATCATCAACCCGAAAGGGAAACTGCCTGTGCGGGTGAGTACTGTTTTCCCTTATGGAACGGGTGTGGTTTTAAAATAAGTTCGACAACATGGAAACAAAGATCAGGGCGATTGTTACCGGCGCTACCGGGATGGTAGGTGAGGGTGTATTGAATGAATGCTTATCGCATCCGCAGGTGGAGACGGTATTGATAGTAAACCGAAAACCGTCCGGCTTTAGTCACCCTAAACTAAAAGAGATCATCCATGCTGACTTTTTTGATATTTCGTTAATTGCAGATCAACTGAAAGGATACAACGCCTGCTATTTCTGCCTGGGTGTAACGTCTATTGGTAAGAAGGAGCCGGAGTATTATAAACTTACCTATACTTTAACGATGCATGTGGCGGAAACTTTAAGCGGCCTTAATCCGGATATGTCTTTTTGCTACGTATCAGGTGCTAGTACCGACAGCAGCGAAAAAGGCAGCCAGATGTGGGCGAGAGTAAAAGGCAAAACGGAGAATGATCTTGCCAAACTACCTTTTAAGCAGGAATTTAATTTCCGTCCAGGGTTGATGAAAGCCGCCAAAGGGGCTAAGAATGTGCCATCAATTTATAAATATCTGAGCTGGCTGTACCCTGTTCTTCACGCACTTTTCCCATCCAAATCATGTGATCTGGCACAGGTTGGACAGGCAATGATCAATGTTACTTTGCATGGTTATCCAACGAGAATTTTAGAGGTGAGGGATATTTTGGAGGCGGCGAAGAGGGCAGGCTAATTTTCGAAATCGATATCATCAAAATGACAGTGTACAGCTTCGCGGATATTGGCTTTTAATTCGTTCATATTTTCGGCCTCGGTAAATATAGATTCATCTATCGCCTTAGCAGTGTAACCGCCGTCTAAGGCTTCTTCGACCAGGAAAAACACTTCATTCATATATCAAATTTACGGTTAATTTTTGGTTTTAATATAAATCTGTTTTGTAATTGAATGCTCCGATAATTTGTAGTTTTGTTAAACATGCAAAATTCATCTCCCAATAAATATAACGAGAAATTTCAGGAAGCTTTAGCCAGGTTGAATCCGGAGCAGTTGTCTGCCGTGGAGCAGATTGAGGGCCCGGTGCTGGTGGTTGCTGGTCCCGGAACGGGTAAAACGCAGATATTGGCCGCGCGTATCGGTAAGATATTGCTGGAGACTGATGCCAGTGCTCACGAGATACTTTGCTTAACCTATACCGATGCAGGTGCCGTAGCTATGCGTAAGCGTTTGTTTGAATTTATAGGGCCGGATGCTTATCGGGTGAATATTTATACTTTTCACGCTTTTTGTAATGAAGTGATCCAGGAAAACCTGGACTATTTTGGCAAGCTGAACCTGGAGCCACTATCTGATTTGGATTCAGTAGCGCTCTTCCAGGAATTGGTGGATGATTTCCCAAATGAGCATTTATTAAAGCGCTTCACCGGCGATATTTATTACGATGTACCCCGTCTAAAAAGCCTGTTCTCAGTAATGAAACGGGAGAATTGGGATGAAGATATGATCCGGATGGCGGTAACTGAATATTTAGAAGACCTGCCAAACCGTGAGGAATATATTTATAAACGAGCCAACGCCGTAAAGGGCATCAAAGTTGGCGATCCCAAACAAAAAGATATTGATGCAGCGAAAGATGTTATGGCCAAACTTTTGGCAGCGGTGAGCGAGTACCAGCGTTACGATGTCAAGATGAAAACGGGCGGCTATTATGATTATGACGACATGATCATCTGGGTGTTGAAGGCTTTTCGTGAGAATGAAGAAATGCTGCGTAAATACCAGGAACGTTATCAGTATATTTTGGTGGACGAGTTTCAGGATACCAGCGGTTCGCAAAGTGAGTTGTTGAAACTGCTATTGAATTACTGGGATACGCCAAACGTATTTGTCGTAGGTGATGACGACCAGTCGATCTTCAAGTTCCAGGGTGCCAACATGAAGAACATCCTGGATTTTGCGGGCGACTATGTTAATACACTGAAAACGGTCGTACTAAAACACAATTATCGCTCCAATCAACATATATTGGATATCTCAAAAGCACTGATCGGTAATAACCGCGAAAGGCTAACAGGGCAATTGCAACTGGATAAGAACCTGATGGCAGCGGGAGCACGGTTTAAAGAACTGGCGCATGAGCCCACCATAAGGGAATACGAAAACCCGGCTCAGGAAATGGTGCATACTGCCCGGCAGATCAAACAATTGATAGATGGCGAAACTGCCCCGGGCGAAATAGCTGTGATTTATCGTAACCATAGCCAGGTAGAGGAGTTATTGAAATACCTCGATTCGAAAAAGATCGCCGTAAATACCCGGCGCAAGATCGATATCCTGACTCTGCCTTTTGGTGAAAAGATCATCAATATACTGCGCTACCTCGCTATGGAAATGGATTCGCCCTATAGTGGCGATGAACTGCTATTCGAGATCATGCACTATGATTTTTTTGAGATCCCGCCCATCGAGATCGCAAAAGCAAGTATCGCGGTATCCAGTCAAAACTACAAAACGTCGAATAACGGCGATCCAAAATCGTCCATCAGAAGATACATCAGCGAGTTAAAAATGCCTGCCCAGCAAGCATTATTTGATGCTCCTGCAAACCGGGAGATGAAATACCTGATGACCTATATTGATGATCTATTAAAGGCATCGGTCAGCGTAACTTTACAGCAGCTTTTCCAGGACCTGATATCGAAGATGGGTATTCTGCGGTACATCATGAAACAGCCGGATAAAGGCTGGTACATACAAGTGCTTACCAACTTCTTTGATTTTCTGAAAGATGAGAGCCGCAAAAACCCGGATATCCACGCCGTAGACCTGGTTAAAACCATCGACCTGATGCGCGATAATAATATCAGGCTGCCATTAACACAGGTGATCTACTCAGAAAACGGCGTCAACTTCCTGACGGCACACGGTTCCAAAGGACTTGAATTTGAGCATGTGTTCCTGATCGGTTGTGATAAAAAGACCTGGGATAGTAAAGGGCGAAATAATGGTTTTAGCCTGCCCGATACCTTAACTCAGGCTCCTGATGACGAGATAGGCCAGCGGGAAGAATCACGCCGCTTATTTTATGTGGCATTGACCCGAGCTAAACAGCATCTCAGCGTCTCGTATGCAGCAAGGGATAAGAATGGAAAAGACCAGGAGGCGTCACAATTTGTAGGGGAGATACTAGCGACAACCAATTTACGGGTCGATTATCCCAAACCAGCTGAAGAAGATATGCTGGATTTTTATGCCACCCAGTTTAGCGAGGATGATAAGCCGAAAGTGGACCTGATCGACAAGAATTATATTAATCAGTTGCTGCAAAATTACACGCTGTCGGTTACACATTTAAGCAATTATTTGGATTGTCCGCTGCGGTTCTATTTCCAGTGCCTGATACGGGTGCCTTCGGGAAAAAGTCCGTCGGCAACATTTGGTTCGGCAGCGCATGATGCCTTGAAACGCGCTTTCCGTAGTCTCAAAGAAAATGATGATGAGTTCCCTCCGACAGAGTTGTTTATGAAGGATTTCCGCACCTACATGTTCCGCAACCGGGATTCATTTACCAAGGATGAATTTAAACTGCGATTGGATTACGGTGATAAAATATTGCCACCTTATTACGAGTTGAATACGCTCAGTTGGAATAAAGTAGCTTTGGTGGAGCTATCGATAAAAAACATTGAGGTAGACGGCGTACCGGTAAAAGGTAGTTTGGATAAGGTGGAATTTACCGGAAAGCAAGTTACTGTGGTAGACTACAAGACCGGTAAATTCCGCAATGCAAAGGAGAAGTTACAGCGACCAACCAATGATAAACCAAATGGCGGCGATTACTGGCGGCAGGCAGTGTTTTATAAATTGCTGATCGAGAATGACCGCTCTAAAGACTGGCAAGTACTAAGCACCCAATTTGATTTTATAGAGCCGGTAAGCGAAGGTGAATATGTTACCGAAAAGATATTGATCAGTCCAGAAGATGTGGAGACGGTGAAGGAACAGATCAGGACGGTTTATGCTAAAATACAGGCGCATGATTTTAACACCGGTTGCGGAAAAGAAGAATGCGACTGGTGCCATTTTGTGCGCAGTAATTTTAAGTACACCGGGAATATTATGGAAGAAGCGGAGGAAGCGGATGCGAATTAGAAACCTGTAGAGACGCGATGTATCGCTCTCCAAATGACCCAATATTATCATGAAGTACCTGAAATTTATTTTGCCGTTATTTTTTTGCGTTCCTGCTGTGGCCCAAACCACCATCAAACAGGATGTCACGATCAAACAAATGGTGGATGAGGTGTCGTCAAACAATATCGAGACGATCATCCGCAAACTGGTGAGTTTTAAATCACGTCATACCCTCAGCGATACCACCAGCAAAATCACCGGCATAGGTGCCGCACGGAACTGGATAAAATCCGAATATGAACGCTATGCAGCAGACTCTCATGGCCGGTTGACTGTTAAATTTGATACTTCTACCCAGCCTAAAGGCGAGCGGGTTAATGCGCCTGTTAAGCTGAAAAATGTATTGGCCATTCTGAAAGGCACAGATCCGAAGGACAATCGTGTGTACATCATTTCAGGGCATTATGATTCGCGAATGTCTGATATAATGGACCCAAATGGCGATGAGCCGGGCGCGAATGACGATGCGTCAGGCACGGCGGTTTCGATGGAGTTGGCGAGGGTGATGTCCAAACGTTCATTCCCGGTAACCATCATTTTTATGGCTGTAGCAGGTGAGGAACAGGGGCTATTAGGCTCAGCGCATGTGGCCAAACGCGCTAAAGCGGAAAGCTGGAACATCGATGCTATGTTGAATAACGATATCGTAGGAAACAGCCACGGTATGGAAACAGATCTGAAAGATAACCGCAGCGTACGAATATTCAGTGAGGGAGTGCCGACGATTGATAGCCGCAATGAAAAGAATATTGCAAGCCTGATAGCATTGGGAGGCGAAAATGATAGTCCGTCGCGTGAGCTGTCACGATATATTAAAGAAACAGGTGAGCGCTATGTTGACCAACTGGATGTAAAACTGATCTACCGCCGCGACCGTTACTTGCGCGGAGGGGATCATACACCTTTCCAACAAGAAGGATTTACCGCAGTCCGTATCACCGAAATGAATGAGGACTTTACGCGCCAACACCAAACCATCCGCACTGAAAATAGCGTAAGCTACGGTGATCTACCCGACTACGTAGATTTCAATTACGTGCAAAAGGTCGCCCGGATGAATCTTTCGGTATTAGCCAATCTTGCATCAGCCCCAGCTGAACCGCAAAACGTAGGTATAGTGACGAGCGGTTTAACCAATCGTACGCAATTAAAATGGGATGCCCCTGCAAATGGTAAAAAGCCTGTTGGCTATTATGTACTGATGCGCGAAACTACCAGTCCGTATTGGGAGAAGAAATTTTATGTGACCGATACTAAAGCTGACCTGGCTTATTCAAAGGATAATTACTTTTTCGCAGTGCAATCCGTAGATGCAGAAGGGCATGAGAGTTTGCCGGTATATCCGAAACCGGTGAAGTGACCTAGAGAGGCGATACATCGCCTCTCTACAAGCGTAAATCCACTTACTTCACACTCTTTTTCAACACAATAAAATACCCCAAAATAAATACCGCTACCGCAACAGCCAGACTCACAAATATATCTTTAGTAAATATATCCACCGTGATCTGCGGCATGGCAGGGCCGTTATCCATGCGACTGTTCACTAATCCTTTTATAGTCAGCATGGGGTGACTATACGGATACAGGTAAGCATATTGCCAGTTTACATTGGCGAAGATTACTCCCGCAATAGTCGCCACGAAGCCTATGCCCATCGGCTTTAAAAAATCGCGGAAAAGCAGGCTCAATAAAAATTGTATAGATAATATACCTAATGAGGCTAAGAATAACTTGAAGTAAATTTGTGCAAGTAGCTTTTCAATATGATATTCATTGAACTTAAGTGCAGGTTTCAAAACACTCAGAAAATTACCGAAACCGATGGTGAAAAGGACGAACAAGGCAAGGCAAATAAAAACCAAAAAAAGCGCATAGAAATACTTGGCAGAGTAGATTGACCATTTGGCAATAGGCAGGCTGAATAACGATTTCCAGGTATCGGCTTTATGTTCGATGCTGTTAACGGAATAGGCAATAAAAACGATCAGCATCGGCAGCAGCAGGGAACCCATCACGGCCAGAATAGCACCTGCAAATTGCAGCCATGCCATAAAGCCCGGCATATTTGCTAAATGATCACTTTTATTAAAGAAGCCGATGAACAGCAGCAGACATATGGCGAGCGGCAATAAAACTGCGCTCCAGAAGCCCATGGTTTTGCGCGTTTTATAAAACTCAGACCGGAACGATAGTAAAAATCCCTTCATCTGCTCAGGCGTTTTGGGTGATATCTAAAAATAATTTCTCCAGGTCTTTATTCACCTTGCGGATGCTATAGACGGTATAGCCATTCTGGTTCAGCAAGGTGTTTATCTCTCCCATCTGTGTTTTTGAGGTGAACGGAACGGACACATGCTCGTCATTCACTTCATTTACAGCAAGGCCCTGTTTTTTCAGGAAATTCGCGGCATCAACGGTCTCATTCACTTCAACCTGTATTTGCGGCTGACTGATTGCTTCCAGATCTTTTATACTTCCCTGGAAAAGCATTTCGCCCTTATGAATAATACCCACATGGGTAGCCATGCGCTCTACTTCGGCTAATAAATGGCTCGATACAAAAACCGTTTTCTTATGTTGGGTCACTAATCGGATCAATAGTTCCCTTACTTCGATGATGCCATTTGGGTCGAGGCCGTTGGTAGGCTCGTCCAGTATCAAAAGTTTTGGATCGGATAGCAAAGCAAGCGCAATGCCTAACCGTTGCTTCATCCCCAAAGAATATTTGCCTGCTTTTTTATTCGCTGCGTCAGTCAGATGAACCAGATCGAGCATTTCATCTACACGCTTTTCGGGTACCTGTAAAACCAATGCCCGGTTTACCAGGTTTTCCCTGCCTGAAAGATGAAGATAAATAGCGGGTTGCTCTATCAGCGAGCCAATTTGCGAAAGTATAGAGATGCGGTTACTTTGCAGCTCCTGGTTAAAAACATGAATGCTGCCCTGATCTGTTTTTAGCAGATTGAGCAGCAATTTTATCGTGGTGGTTTTTCCGGCACCGTTTGGGCCAAGGAAACCGTAAATACTGCCTTCGGGCACCTGGAGGGATAGCGATCTGACAACCTGCTGGTTGCCAAAATTAAAGCTCAACCCCTCGGTGCTGATTACCATAGTTTTTCTTTGGCAACAGAGCAAACAGTTTTAACTAAGGTTACACCTTTATAAAATAGCGAAGTTGCATGTACTGCAGCAGAAGCGCCTTCAGTATTAACCTTTTTTTGTTGAAATTGATAACTTATCCCCATCACCAAAGCAAATACTACAGGTAACAGCAGTAAGATAAATGGATTCGAATTAGAGAATAGCTTTTTCATTGTGTGATTGATTATGATACAAATAAACAGCGAAAGTTTAACCTGCTAAAAAGTATTAGACCAACAGACGGGAATTGTAGATGAACGGACATTTTTAGGTTTTCAGGCGTTCATCGGAGATTTTGCCGGGTTTATCGGTAAAAACGGGGTCTATATATAAATATATAGCTGATAAAGCACTGAATATATTACATTAGATGCAATGAAGCGTAACTGGCAAATATTCTGGCATGTTGTTTTTTGGGTAAGCATTGTCTCTTATTTCGTGTTCCTGGCCCATAGCAACAGCAAAATGACGGCTGCGCAATTGGCAGTCATATTTGGCCTTTTCAGTGTAGTGAATATTGGTCTTTTTTACCTCAATTACCTTTACCTGATGCCAAAATTTTTGGACAAAAAGCAATACAGGAATTATACCATAGCACTTGTCGTCGTAATCATCGTTTTTGCTTTGGGTAAGTATGGGTTGGCTAACATCTTCAAAAGCTATATCCTGGTTGAGGGCCACAAGCAAACATCCTTCGGTACATACATGATCAGTTCATGTTTAACCAATATATTTTTCCTTTTCCTGAGTACGGCGCTTAAGTTTAGTGTCGATTGGTTCCTGAACGAACGTGTGCAGCGCGACCTGGAAAACCAACGCTTGACCGCCGAGTTGGCTTTCCTGAAATCTCAGATCAACCCCCATTTTTTGTTCAATTCCCTTAATAGTATTTATTCGCTGGCTTATCAGAAGTCAGATACAGCGCCGGAGGCGATTCTGAAGCTTTCGGAGATCATGCGATATATGCTTTATGAGAGTAATGATAACAAGGTGGACCTGGCAAAAGAGTTGCAATACCTGCAAAATTATATCGATCTGCAGAAGATCAGGTTTGGCAATAAAGCCTTTGTCGACTTTAAAATAACGGGTGAGGTTGGTAACCAAAAGATTGTACCTTTGCTGCTGATCGCATTTATAGAGAATGCCTTTAAACACGGGGTAGCCAATGACCCGTCTTCGCCCATATGTTTGCGGATAAACCTGGATGGTACCCATCTTCATTTTTTTATGGAGAACAAAAAGCATATGATGAACCGGGATACTGAAGGCGGCATTGGGTTAAATAATGTTAAAAGAAGGCTCGATCTGCTTTATTCCGGAAATTATAGCTTAACAATACGGGACGAATCCAATATCTATACTTGCGAATTATCATTAGTTTTATAATATGATCAGATGCCTTGTAGTAGATGATGAGCCTTTGGCGCTCCATATATTGGAAGATTACATCTCCAAGATGCCTTTTTTGCAGCTGGTGAAGGTAACTACCAATCCTATCGAGGCGCTGCAACTGGTACAGGAAGGAAATATCGACCTGGTATTTCTGGATGTGCAGATGCCTGAACTGACCGGTATCCAGTTCCTGCGTATTGCTAATGGCAAATCAAAAGTGATATTAACTACTGCCTATCCGCAATATGCTTTAGAAGGATATGAACTGGATGTGATCGACTACCTGTTGAAGCCAATTGCGTTCGACCGTTTCTTTAAATCAGTGCAAAAAGCGCAAGCCATCATCCGGCCATCTGCTAAACCGGAAATAAAGATAGAGTCAACGCCTCAAAATGATTTTTTGAGCGATTTTATCTTCGTAAAAACAGAGCACAAGATTCAGAAGGTATACTTGAATGACATTTTGTTTATTGAAGGCTTGAAGGACTATATCTCCATTTTTACCCCTGCCGAGCGCATCATCACCCTGCAGAACATGAAAAAGATGGAGGATGCTTTACCTGAAAAGCATTTCATTCGCGTACATAAATCCTACATCGTCTCCATCAATAAAATTGACAGTATTGAACGTAGTCGCATTTTTATGGGGGACAAGATTATTCCCGTAGGCGATACCTATCGCGAGGATTTCTTTAAAATAATTGACGGCAAAAACATATAGTTTACAGTGGGCAGTTTGCAGAAATTGGTTTAAAAATTTGCCAACTGCAAACCGGGACTGCCAACTGATTACTGTCCAAGAGATTTTCGGATAGCCACCTCCGCTTCGGTAACTACCTCATCAACCGGTCTTTTTTCAGGTTCTATAGGGGGCAACACCTCCCATGTCATGCGGATAAAAGTATTTCGCGGATAAACGCCGTAACGAACCATTTTCCATGAGTTGTTGATTGCGATTGGAACGATCAATGCTTCGGGACATTTCTTTAACAGGGTAGCAATCCCGCCTACCTGGAAAGTTCTTACGATTCCATCGGCTGAGCGGGTACCTTCCGGAAATATCACTGCCGACCATTTGTTTTCTTTCATCCGCGTACCTAGCCTGGATATTTCGGTAATGGATTGACGGGCATCTTTCCGGTCGATATTAGCGGCGCCACCGTGACGCAGGTTGTAGGATACAGATGGAATACCTTTTGTTAGTTCGATCTTCGAGATAAATTTAGCGTGGTATTTATGCAGATGCCATATTAGCACAGGAATGTCATAAAGACTTTGATGGTTAGCCACGAAGATCATCGGGCGACCAACAGGCAGATTTTGCTTGTTGATAAAAGTGACGGTATCACCCAAAGCATAATAGGAGCTTTCCAGGCAAAAATTTAATACATCAACCGCCCATTTATGTGCTTTGTAACCAAACCAGTTAAAGCATATCCACTGTATGGGATGAAATATTACCAGCGATAAACTAAACAGCAGATAATGAATAGGGGTTAAAATGTAGCCTAAAAATTTCCTCATAGAGAGGCAAAGGTAGTGTTTGGTTGATTAAGTTGGAATAAGTTGATTGAGTTTGATTAAGCAATAAACACTTTACTTAATCAAACTCAATCAACTATAAAACTACTCCGACTTCAAACTCTTAACCGGATTAACCAAAGCTGCCTTTATTGCCTGGAAGCTAACGGTTGCCAAAGCAATCAGTATGGACATTATTCCAGATATCGCAAACATCCACCAGCTGATATTTACTTTATAGACGAAGGCCTCCAGCCATTTGTGCATAGCCAGCCACGCAATTGGGGTGGCGATGATAAATGAAATGGTCACCAGTTTAATAAACTCTTTGGAAAGCAGCGCCACAACTCCGGTAACGCTTGCACCAAGTACCTTACGTATGCCGATCTCTTTCTGACGCTGTTCAGCGCTAAAGGCTGCTAATCCAAACAATCCCAGGCAAGAGATCAGGATAGCCATAATGGTGAACGAGTTGATGATCTTTGATAAAGTGATCTCAGCGTCGTATTGTTTCTGTACTTCCTGGTCAAGGAAAGAGTATTCAAATGGTGTTCCGGACAGGCTCTTTTGCCAGATGTTTTGCATTTTACTTAATACCGATTTATAATTATCGCTGCTTACCGAAACTGTCATATAAGAAAATGCACTGGGATCGCCGTTGTAAAACAGCATAAACGGTCGCACTTCACCATGAAGTGAATTATAGTTGAAGTCCTTCATTACGCCAACCACATCAACATAGTTCACCGGACCGTTGAGGTACTGACTGTAAAGTCTTGTTCCCGGTGCTTTCATTGGGTCGAGGCCAAGCCTTTTACACAAAGTTTCATTGATAAGTGTTTTCAGGGAATCTTTAACATGAAAATCGCGACCACTGATGATTTTGATACCATTGGTTTTAATAAATTTATCGTCGGTATCCATGTTTTGTGCGTCGATAGCTGCATTAGCGCTGCCACCACCCAGGAAAACCCCATGGTCGCGACCCACAAAATGGCTCAGGTAATTGTTAGCCATGCTAACATTTTTTATTTCAGATAGCTGCTGGAAATCAGCGGCCAAAGCTGTCATCTTTTTCTGCTGATCATCTGTATAAAACTTGAATACAAGCTTTTGATTCTTATCGAAGCCCAGGTCCTTATTTTTAATAAAGTTCAGCTGGCTGTAAATGATGACAATCCCGGTTATCAGTATAATTGAAAGTACGAATTGGAAAATTACCAGTGAGCGGCGTATACCCGAAGCGGATATTTGATTGGTGAAATTACCCTTCATTACTTTAATAGCTTCAAAAGCTGACAGATAGAAAGCAGGGTAACTGCCTGCAAGAACGCCCGTTATAGTAATGATCGCTACCAACATTAGCCAAACACTACCGTTGCCCAGGAATGAAGCCGGTATATTAGTTTGTGTGATCTGATTAAGGAATGGCAATAACAGGTATAAAAATGGCAGCGCCAGCAACACGCCGATAAGCGTAAGCAAGAACGATTCACCCAGGAATTGTTTTACCAGATCGCGTCGACCCGCACCAACAACTTTGCGCACGCCAACTTCTTTAGCCCGTTTAGATGCCCGTGCGGTGCTCAGATTCATGAAGTTGATACAGGCTATCAATTGTATCATGATAGCGATACCAGCTAATATGTACAATAACATAGGGCTAACGGTCTTGCCCGGCTCATTTTCATAGCCAGTTGTGGTATGAATAGATGCAACCGGCTGTAGGTGTAATTGCTTGGTCATGCCCAATTGTTTTAGCTGCTGCGCGCCATATTTGTTCAGGAAATCAGGGAACTTCTTCTCTAAAGCAGTAACATCCGCACCGGGACGTAATTTGACAAACGAATCGGTAAAATTATAACCAGCCCAGGCGGTGTTGTCCATCACAAATTGCCCGGTACCTCCGCTGCGCATGGTTACGAATATATGGTCTTCAAGAACTGACTTGCCCATGCTGTTATCAACCACTCCAGCAACCCTGAAATCGTGCTTGCCATCCTGGTTGCTGATGGTGATCACTTTGTTTATCGGGTTGTCATTGCCAAACAACTTATCAGACACAGATTTTAAAAGCACAATGGAATAGGGCTGAGCGATCAGTCCGGGTGTATTATTCCCAGCTACGAAATGATAGCTGAACACATCGAAAAAAGTGGAATCGACATAAGCAAGGTTTTCCTCGTAAAATGATTGCTCCTTGTATTTAAGCAGATTTTTACCACCTATACCCACATGGCGGGTAAACTGCAGTACTTCAGGAAAGTCGCGCTTGATTGCGGGAGCTATTGGAGGCGATGTACTGGCATTGTGATGCTTATCACCAGGAAGACTCAAGTCGGTGTTGACGCGATAGATATCTTTCGGGTTTTTATGATGTTTATCATAACCGAACTGGTCCTGTACGTAAAGTAATATGTAAAGGCAGCACAAAGTGCCTACCGCAAGACCGAAAACATTGATAAAGCTGAATGTCTTGTTCTTGAGCAAAAAGCGAAAAGCAGTTTTAAGATAACTCTTGATCATAACCGATTGGGTTTTGTTGTACAACTATCTGACTGGGTTCTGAGACTACACCAGAACTCAGCAGGTTGCGATAAACAGCACCAAGACGATGCCAAAGAGTTATTTAACTGTATGCCAATTGAATACGATATTTTTTAACAAAAAATTCGTTCGCTTTCGATACATGAAGCGTACGGTTGTGGGCTAGTTGATTAGTTAATTAAATATTAGAGATTAGGAAAGCAGCAGTACACTATTTTTGATCAACTATTACAACTTCCCTTCCAGTTGCATCAACCTTATCTTTAATATTGCAGCAACGCTAATTGAGTCAGTTATTTTTCCCTCACAAACCATCTCGTAAACCTCAGTAAAAGGTACTTTTTTGATGATTAGCTGTTCGGTATCCTCAGGTTCAGCTTCAAATTGCTGAAGACCCTGCGCCAGGTAAATAATAGATAACTCATCACTTACTGAATTGGATAAATGCATACGTTGTATTTCAGTCCATCGGGATGCTTTCAACCCGGTTTCTTCCAATAATTCGCGTTTAGCCGATTCAAGCGGGTCGGTGCCCAATGGGCCACCGCCTTCAGGTATTTCCCAACTGTATTGACCTAAAGCAAAGCGAAATTGTCCTACAAGGTAAGTATTCATTTCAGCATCGAGAGGTATTACACCAATAGCAAAATTCTTAAACCGGACCTTGCCATAAATGCCCGGATTACCTGAAGGATTGATCACCTGGTATTCGGTCAATCCAATCCATGGATTGTCGTAGATGATCTTTTCAGCAGTTATCAGCCATGGGTTTTCCTCGGGGTGTTGCATAGGATAATATTATTTTGTAAAAATAGAAATAGCATTGTAACTTAATGCCACACTAACCGTCTTATTGGTACTGTGCGTTACTTCCTTTGCATATTATTTCCACCTGCTGCGGTTTTAACAACCGGGCGAATAGGCGCATTTATATTGAGCTGCCTGCTTACGCTTTGCTTTTGGATACCGGGCGTGATTCATGCTGTACTGGTTACCAATGATTTTTATGAAGCCCGGAGACATCGCCAACTAATGCGTGCTGTTAGGAGAAGCAGGTATTAGGTCAGACTGTTGAGCCGGGGTGATAATAGAAACCATCAGCAGTCCAATTAATAGCCCCGAAATTTCACTCATAATCACATCACCATAATTATATAATTGCAGACCATCTGCAAATTTGTAGAGGATAATTAATAATAGTCCGATAGGCAAATCAAACCAAAGCATACCAAGCGAGGTGTGGCTATAAATAGAAACCACCCTCATTCTTATAAAATATTCAAAATCGGGAGTGAGACTGCCAATTACTAGTGCTGTAAGTGATATCCATTTTTGATTAAGCCGATTTAGTGGCAAAACGATAGCCGGATGTGAAAAGGTAAAGGGCATTAATTTCTTTCTGCTTAATTTTTCTAAATTTAGAAAATGAAAAAGATAATCTCCCTGGTTATTTTAACTGTTGTTTCAGTAACCTTCGCCTTCGCACAAACTACCTGGATAAATCACAAAGCCGACAACCGGATTTCATTAAAATTCCCTGTTGAGCCAAAAGAAATTGTCGCCGGTACTTTGGCTGCGCATGACAAAGATAGTTTAACTTATGTTTTTACCGTTGTTGATTTTGTTGCTGTCGCCGGTATCGACTCAACTGCCCTGGCGCCTATGAAGGATTCTCCTGAATTTGCTGCTCAGATAAAACAGGGTATGAGCTCAACCCTGCATGATGTAACCCTGGATGACTTTAAGATAGGGAAATGGAAGGGACATACAAGTTATACTTCTGCCGGTATAAATGATAAGGATAAATCTCAATTATATACCTTTATGGTGCTTGTTGGTAATAAATTGTATAGTTTATCAACTCTTATTCCTGCGGGTAAGCCAGCAGGTGGGCGTGATGAGTTCTTTTCCTCGCTAACTCTAACCAATTAAAAAGTGAGTGGTTGATTGAGTTAGAATAAGTTGATTTAGCTAAAAAAACTTAATCAACAGCTCACTCAATCAACCTAAGCAACTATATTCCGAACGCCGCTTTTACCTTATCTACGTAATCTAATTTTTCCCAGGTAAACAGCTCAACTTCAACCTTCAATTCTTCGCCGTTAGGGCTGTAGAAGCTTTTTGTCACTTTTTCGCTTGGTTTGCCGAAGTGACCATAAGCCGCAGTTTCGCTGTATATCGGGTGACGCAGCTTGAAGCGTGTTTCGATAGCATAAGGGGTCATATCGAAAATGCTTTCGACTTTTTTGGCAATCTCACCATCACTTAAGCCTACTCTGCCGCTGCCGTAGGTGTTTACATAAATACCCATTGGCTGTGCTACACCGATAGCATAGGATACCTGTACCAATACCTCGTCGCATACACCGGCAGCGACCAGGTTTTTTGCGATATGACGTGTTGCATAAGCTGCAGAACGGTCAACTTTTGATGGGTCTTTTCCTGAGAAAGCGCCACCGCCATGTGCACCTTTACCGCCATAAGTATCTACAATGATCTTACGGCCGGTTAAACCGGTATCGCCATGCGGACCACCGATCACAAACTTACCTGTAGGATTAATGTGATATTTAATATCGTCATTAAACAAATGAGCATATTTTGGATATTTGGCCTTAACGCGCGGGATCAGGATATTGATGATATCATCGTTGATCTTCTTCAACATCACTTTTTCTTCATCAAAGTCATCATGCTGGGTAGAAATAACGATCGAATCGATGCGTGTAGGTTGGCTATTATCATTATATTCCAAAGTAACCTGCGATTTTGCATCAGGACGAAGATATTTGATCTCCTGATTCTCGCGACGGATTGCTGCAAGTTCAATCAATAAAGCGTGCGCAATATCCAAAGCCAATGGCATGTAGTTGGCAGTTTCAACAGTAGCGTAGCCAAACATCATTCCCTGGTCGCCTGCACCTTGTTCCTGTTTTTCCTTACGGTCAACACCTTGATTAATATCCGGAGATTGTTCGTGAATAGCCGATAGCACCCCGCAAGAGTTGCCATCAAACATATATTCGCTCTTGTTATAACCGATCTTGTTGATCACATCGCGCGCGATTTTCTGCACATCAAGGTATGCTTTTGATTTTACCTCACCCGCCAAAAACACCTGACCTGTTGTAACGAGCGTTTCACAGGCAACTTTCGATTCAGGGTCAAAAGCTAAAAAATTGTCGATTAATGCATCCGATATCTGGTCTGCAACTTTGTCCGGGTGTCCCTCTGATACGGATTCTGAAGTGAATAAATAGGGCATAAATTTTTTTTGTTAAGCAAGTAATTAAAAGCAGGAAATCTAACGGGATCGCGATTTAAAAAAGGAAACTGGGTTTAGCACTTTTTTACGTGGTTGCAATCCAGTTCTGTACGTTATCATTACGGTACAAGAACAACAAATCAGTCCACTTTCGAAGGGCAAAAATAAAACAATTTTTCACAAAGCGGAAAATCCGGTTACTTTTGACGGTCAAATTATAATTAGTTGAAAAGGAAAGCCTTATTTATTATAAACCCGATATCGGGAGGGAAAAAGAAAGACCAGGTTCCCCCACTGATAAAGAAGATACTGGATCACACGCAGTTTGAAGCTACCATTGTATATACAGAACGGGCAATGCATGGCAGCGATTTAGCAAAAGATGCGGTTGGTGTTTATGATTATGTGATTGCAGTTGGCGGAGACGGTACCGTGAATGAAATAGCCTCAGCCATAGTAGGAACCAACATAGCTTTAGGCATAATTCCTTTTGGTTCAGGCAACGGCCTTGCACGTTTCCTGAATATACCCATGGATACCGCAAAATCTATTGAAACCGTTAATGGCGAACAGGTAGAAGCTATTGATTCGGCAGTATTGAACGGGCAAAGGTTCTTCAATTTGGCCGGTATGGGGTTTGACGCGCATATCGCTGAAGTTTTCTCTCATGATAAGAATCGTGGGTTTTGGGCTTATGTGAAATCATCATTGCGGGAAATTGCCAACTATAAGGCTGAAACTTATCACATAAATATTGATGGAGTTGAGTATGTGCGCGATGCTTTTATGCTCAGCATAGCTAATTCATCGCAATTTGGTAATAATGCGCATGTTTCCCCATGCGCATCGGTGCAGGATGGGTTGCTGGACATATGCGTTATCAAACAATTTCCACTTTGGCGTTTTATTGAAATGGGTGTCCGTATGTTTGCAAAAACAGCTGACAAATCGAAATATGTAGAGATCATCCGCGGGAAAAACGTTACGATCAGGCGATTAACTGATGGTCCAATCCATCTGGATGGCGAACCACAGATGATGGGAAAGGAAGTGAGCATACAGATGGTACCGGCATCATTAAGAATAATAACAGGAAAGGGGTTTAAATAAACTCTAACATCTAATTTTTAAACTCTAAATTATTTTCATTGATGACTGTAGAAACTTAGGATTAGAATTTTAATCAACAATCATGTCAAAGAAATTCAAAGACTTTTCGAGCATCGTTTATTCTACCGATCCCGAATATCAATACAATGGCGATACCGGGTTTGCGTCATCAACACTGCCACCACAGCAGCAGGACCTTAGGATTCACCTTGATCGTAAAGGAGGAGGCAAGGTCGTTACGCGCATTGTTGGCTTTGTGGGCAAGGAAGCCGACCTGGAGGCTATAGGTAAACAATTAAAGTCGAAATGCGGGGTAGGTGGTGCCGTAAAAAATGGTGAAATATTGATTCAGGGCGATTTCAGAGACAGGGCGCTGACTTTATTACAAGCCGATGGATATAAGGCAAAAAAGGCAGGTGGTTAGTGTATTGATATTTTTTAAAGCTTAATTGTAAGTATTTATAAATCAATAATTTACATAAGTGTAAAATTACATAATGTAAATAAATCTTTAATTTTTCTTGGTTTTTACTTTTTAAAAGCGGTATTTTTGCATAAACCAATTATACCTATTTTAATGAGAAATGCTTCTAAAAACCTACCTGACCTGGGGTATTTAAACCTGGGTCGGGCGACTACCGTTTTATACCAGTTAACACCGGCAGAACTTGTTGAAGCCGCTTTGTTAAGGCATGAGGGTGTGCTGTCAAACACGGGTGCACTAGCCATAGATACGGGCGAGTTTACCGGTCGTTCGCCTAAAGACAGATTTATAGTTGAGGATGACATAACCCGGGATACTGTTTGGTGGGGCGAGGTGAATATCAAATTCGATAGCAAAAAATTTGATGCGCTTTATAAAAAAGTAACTGATTACCTGACTGAACGCGAAATATTTGTCCGTGATTCGTCAGCTTGTGCTAATGAAAAATACCATATAGATATAAGAGTAATCACAGAGACCGCCTATCAGAACCTGTTTGTACATCACCTATTCCGCCGCCCCGATGTGGCAAACCCTACATCAACACCTGAATGGACCGTAATTGCAGCTCCGGGTTTTAAAGCTGACCCGGCAGTGGACGGCACGCGCCAGCATAACTTTTCTATCCTGAATTTTAGTAAAAAAATTGTTCTGATAGGCGGAACAGGCTATACCGGAGAAATTAAAAAAGGTATATTCTCTGTGCTGAACTTTGTTTTGCCGCACGAAAAGAAAGTGCTTTCTATGCATTGTTCAGCAAATACTGGGGCTAAAGGTGATACTGCTATATTCTTCGGCTTGTCGGGAACAGGGAAAACCACCCTTTCAGCGGATCCTGATCGCAGCCTGATAGGTGATGATGAGCACGGCTGGAGCGATTACACCATTTTTAACTTCGAAGGCGGCTGTTACGCCAAATGTGCCGATTTGACCCCCGAAAAAGAACCACAGATATTTAGCGCCATTAAGTTTGGGGCATTGCTGGAAAATATCAACTTTACAGACGGTACACGCGAAGTTAATTTTTCGAATATTGATAAGACAGAAAATACGAGGGTAGCTTATCCAATGTATTATGTAAACAATGCGGTTATTCCGTCATTGGGTTCATCTCCTCAAAATATTTTCTTTTTAACAGCTGATGCTTTTGGCGTGCTGCCCCCAATATCAAAACTGACCGACGAGCAGGCTATGTACTACTTTATATCGGGCTATACGGCTAAAGTAGCAGGAACAGAAGCAGGTATAAATGAGCCTAAAACTACCTTTTCAGCATGCTTTGGCCAGGCCTTTTTACCGTTAAACCCTGTTGAGTATGCAAGGCTGCTTGGCAAAAAATTAAAGAAACACCAGGTAAATGTATGGCTGGTAAATACAGGCTGGACAGGTGGCCCTTATGGCATAGGAAAAAGAATGAAGCTAGATTACACCCGCTCAATGATAACGGCCGCTATAAATGGGCAGCTGGAGCATGTGAATTATAAAAAACACCCGATATTTAATTTAAATATGCCTGTAAACTGCCCGAATGTGCCCGATAATATATTAAACCCGCGTAATACCTGGACTGATAAAGACAGTTACGACGAAAAAGCAAATAATTTGGCTATGGCATTTATTAAAAACTTTGAACAATATGTAAATCACAGTAATTCAGATATAATAAGTGCCGGTCCACGGGTAACTATCGCAGTATAGTTACATATTTTTATAGGTGATCGCTTGCTATTAACAAAAAAAATAGTTTTCATTGCAAAAAGATTGTCTGTGAGAAAGACAATTTTTTTGTTTGGTGGCGTTATGTAAATCAGTGTTTGCACATGAAACTCACCAATGACATTAAATAATTATAAAGATTAGCAGAAAAAGTTTTTTTATTTCATTAAAATTCTAATTTTGTTATCCGCTTTTGACACAGCACATTAATTAACTTTATTATAAACAAAAACTAAAACTAAAATCTAAAAGTAATGGCAACCGCACCAACAAAACCAACAACTCCTGTAAAAAAAGAGAGCTCAAGTGCAACAGGAATGTTTGCAGTATTAGCAATACCTATTTGTATCATCGTCGGAATCCTGATTTTCATTTTTATATTAGGTAACTCGAGCCATTATGCAGGTGGTGACGTAGAACATGGTTTACCGCAGGATATCTTCGGTACAATCCACAAAGGAGGGCCGATCGTACCGGTGATTATGTCATTCGTATTGATGGTAATTGTTTTTTCAATCGAAAGAGCTATTGTTATCGGTAAAGCAGCAGGTACAGGCAGCATGGATTCTTTTGTAAGAAAGATCGTTTCTTTACTTAATGCAGGTAATATCGACGCTGCTAGTGCAGAATGCGACAAACAAAAAGGCTCTGTAGCTAACGTTATCAAATCGGGTTTGAAAAAATACCGTGAAATGGAAGCTGATGATTCATTGACCATCGATCAGAAAACTTTGGCAATTCAGAAAGACATCGAAGAAGCAACTTCATTGGAAATGCCAATGCTGGAGCAAAACCTGACTATCATTGCTACATTGGTATCTATCGGAACATTGAGCGGTCTGTTAGGTACGGTTGTGGGTATGATCGGTGCATTCGCGACTCTGTCTGCGTCTGGTGCTCCTGATACTTCTCAACTTTCAGCTAACATCTCTGAAGCGTTGATCAACACAGCATTAGGTATTACTACTTCTGCTTCATCAATCGTATTGTATAACTATTTTACATCAAAAATTGATAAGCTGACTTACGCGATTGACGAAACTGGTTTTAGCATCGTGCAAACATTTGCTGCATCACACGCTGCTAAGAGATAATAAAATATTTTAGTGATAGTTTTTCCCGTTTCGCAATGCCGGAACGGGTGTTTAATAACCTGATATACACTATTATATTTTAAACGAAATTAGTTATGGCGAGGATAAAGATTCCAAGAAAAAGTACAGCAATTGACATGACGGCCATGTGCGACGTGGCTTTCCTTTTGCTTACCTTTTTCATATTAACAGCAAAATTAAAACAGGAAGACCCTCTGCGCGTAGACGTTCCCGCATCTACTGTTAAAGTAAACGTACCCGATGTGGATATGGCTACAATAACTGTAGGTCACGGTAAAGTGTTCTTCGGTTTAGAAGGTACTGACCTGCGCAAGTCATTGCTCGAAGAGATAGGGAAAAAATATAGTACGAGCTTTACTCCGGAGGAGATACAAAAGTTCTCATTGATCCCAACCTTTGGTGTGCCTGTAAATACTTTAAAGCAATACTTAGCTTTAAGCACAGACGACAAAAAGAAATATACACAGCCTGGCATTCCCGTTGACACCACCACCAACAGTGAGTTATTTAACTGGATATACGAAGCGCGTGTGGTAACTAAGAATCTCCACAATAAAGAACTGCGTTTTGCTATCAAAGGCGATTCACGCGAACAGTATCCGGAGATTGGAAAAATAATTGACGTGTTGCAAAAACAGGCAGTTAACAAGTTTAGTTTAATAACTTCACTAAATCAAGGTAAGTAAGAAATGGCAGAATTAGATACCTCCGGGGGCGGAGGGAAAAAAGGCGGGAAGGTAAGAAGTAAGAAAGCGTCTACGCGTATCGACCTTACAGCAATGGTTGATCTTGCATTCTTACTGATCACATTCTTCATCATGGCCACTACCCTTGCCAAACCCAAGGCAATGGATACAATTTGGCCTGATAAAACAAAAAAAGACGTACAATTGCCGGTACCTGAGTCAAGGACAATGACCGTGCTATTAGGTGCCAATCATTCAATAGCATGGTACGTAGGGCCACCAGGAAAAACACCACCAACAGTAGACAATTTCGGTAAGAACGGGATTCGTAAAACCCTTGTTGAAAAGAATAAGGAAATCGAAGCGTCGCATCCCGGACCGAACAATTACATGATCGTGTTGGTCAAAGCAAGTGATAAATCTACTTACAAAGATTTTGTAAGTATTCTTGATGAGCTTAATATTACCGGTATACAAAGCCACGCGGTAGTGGCTATTACCCCTCCGGAAATAGGCATGTTAAAGGATAATAATTTGTACTAAAAGGTAACAAAAAAACGTTAAAAATTAAAAGCCAACAAGATGTTAGGATCTAAGTTAGACATACTGAAACCGGAATGGCTTGATGTCGTTTTTACCGACAGAAATAAAGCATATGGGGCTTATGACCTGAGAAAGCAGAACCCTAAGAATACTAGTAAGGCCCTTGTTATAGGCATTATTGTATTTGTGTTTTTAATATCATTCCAAACTATCGTCAACTTTATCAGCGGCTTTATTCCAAAAGCTACAGAAAAGGTGAAGATAACCAACGTGGTGCTACAACCACCGCCACCACTGGACAAAACAAAACCACCACCGCCACCACCGGAACCACCGAAGCCGAAGGTTGACCAGGTGAAATTCCCTCCTCCGGTAGTAAAACCGGATAATGAGGTGAAGGAACAACCACCAACTGTAAAGGAACTTGAAGTTGCTGACCCTGGTCAGAAAACTGTTAAGGGTGACCCGAATGCTGAAATCAAGATCGATGAACCTGTGGGTAACTCGGACGTGAAACAAGTAACGGAGGAAGACCCTAATAAGATCTTTACCGCGGTAGAACAAGAGCCATCTTTTGCTGGCGGTATTGATAAATTCTACAAATACCTTCAAAACAACATTCGTTATCCTGCCGTTGCAAAGGAGAACAATGTTCAGGGTAAAGTATTTGTGACCTTTGTGGTTGAGAAAGACGGATCACTTACCGATATCAAAGTCGCCCGTGGTATTGGCAGCGGTTGCGATGAGGAAGCGATGCGCGTTTTAAGAAACTCACCAAAATGGAAACCTGGTATTCAAAACGGCCGTCCGGTTCGTGTTCAATACACCATGCCGATCAGCTTTACATTACAAACTGAAGATCAATAATCAGGCAGATGCCTTATAAATTTAATCTTAAGCAAAAATCGCTCAAAAGGCGGTTTTTGCTTATTTTGGGCGTTGCCACCCTCATTGCCTGCGTCAGCTTCGGACTCATGATCATGTTTTATGAGCCACTTATCGATAAACTGGATATGCCCAAAACAGAGCGCCTGGCGTTTGGGGCTTTATTATTGGCATATAGTGTATTAAGATTTTCCCGGTTGTTTAAAAAAGACCCTTTGGATGAAGAATAAGATCATAATATTGGTTTTGAGTGTGTTTATTTTGTTTGCTTTTCAAACCTGCAAACAAACCCAGCCAAATAATTATAATGATACAAAGGATTCAGGAGAAGCCCTTTTTGTGTCAGATGATTCCTTTGCACCCATTTTAGAACAGGAGTTATATATCTTCAAAAACGATAACCCGAAGGCTAAACCAACAATGGTTTACAAATCAGAAAACGATGTAGTCAGAATGTTGGTAAGCGATAGCGCCAGATTTGGCTTTTTGTCCAGGGACTTAACAAATGATGAACGTAAAGCTTTAAATGCACATAACTTACCCGTTTTAGTAAAGAAGTTTGCTGTTGATGCGGTAGCTATTATTGTCAATGAAGCGTCCGCCGATACTGTAATAACAGTTGGAGACATAAAAAAGATGCTTGCCGGACAGACTAAAACGGACAGGAGCATCGTTTTTGATAATCCGAACTCAAGTTTGGTAAGGTACCTGAAGGAATTTAGCGGACAAACAGATTTTAAGCAAAAAAATATTTATGCATTAAAATCAAATAAAGAGGTGATTGAATATGTTAGTAAACACCCCGATGCCATTGGAATTACCGGCTTTAGCTGGATAAATGATCCCGATGCTGACTATGCTGATGCAGCAAAAAAGGTTAAAATTTTGGCTATAAAGGACGAAAATAGCAAAGCCACATCAAATACATATTTCAGGCCATCGCAAGAAACACTTTATTTGAAACAATACCCCCTGTTAAGATATTTATATATTGTGAATTGCACAGGAAGAGACGGACTGGGACATGGATTTGAACACTTTATTGAAAGTGATAAAGGCCAGCGAATCATCTTACGCTCGGGCTTGTTGCCGATTAATATTCCTGAAAGAAATATTAAGATTCATAGTAATAAACTTTAATATTGCATTAATGTTATAAAAAGTTAATAAACCTTAATTTATATATTAGGTCAAATACAAAAAATGCAAATTTATATAAGGCATTGAGAAACAATAAATAAATTATAATATCCATAATGAGTTGTCGTTATTTACGATAGCATTGACACACACCACATTACCATTAAAACTAACTAAACAAGATGAAGATTATCAGTAAAATAGCTGCAGCCGGACTGGGCCTGGTATTCGCGGGGACATCGGTTTTCGGACAAAGCCTTGCCGATGCAAAAAAAGCTATTGATGCGGAGCAATTCCAAAAAGCCAAATCAATGCTTAAAAATTTGGTTGTTACACAATCAACCAAGGATGAAAATTACTTTTACCTGGGTTGGGTATATATAAAACAGGATTACCCGGATTCAGCAAAAGCGGTATTCCAAAAAGGATTGGGTGTAAACGCAAACTCAGCATTGAACCATGTTGGCTTAGGTATAGTTGCACGTTTGGATAAAGACAAGGCTGGAGCGGCGGCTCAATTTGCCCAGGCTACCACTTTGGCGGGTAAAGACAGCAAACCTTATGTATATATGGCAAAAGGTTATCTGTTGCCGGATGCGAATGGCAAAGTTGCCCCTGCTGATGCGACAGCTGCACTTGATATATTAAATAAGGGTAACACTGCCAGTGCGGTAAAAGGAAAAGATAAAAACGCTGTAGTGCAGTCAAACGACCCCGAGTTATTTATTACAATGGGCGAAGCTGACCGCGTATTGCTGAAAAGTAATGATGCTTATACTAATTTGTCAACTGCTCAAACTCTTGACCCAAGATCAGCAGCAGCTAACGTAGGTTTAGGTGTGTTATGGAAATATGCTGACAACTTTGAAGATGCTGAAAAACAATTCCAGGCAGCTTTAGCCATCGACCCTAACTATGGCCCTGCTTATCGCGAATGGGCTGAAACAGATTTGCGCTGGGCACAAAGCAATCCAAGCAAGGCGTCTGAAAAAGTAAAGCAAGCCGCAGAGCAATACAAAAAATATATCAGCTTAACTGACTACTCTCCGGAGTCACAGATGCGTTATGCTGACTTCCTGATCAACGCAGGTGATTTTAAGACTTTACAGCAGGTGGCGGGTGATATTGCTAAAAATGCAAATTCTAATTTAAGAGCAAACAGATATGTGTTGTATTCAGCAGTAGAAAATAAAGATTATCCCGCTGCTATAACCGCAGGAAACACCTGGGTATCTAAAGCTGACCCTAAACGTATCATCCCGCGTGACTATATGTATCTGGGCCGCGCACAAATAGCCAGTGGGCAGGACTCCGTGGGTATATTATCTTTGCAAAAAGCTTTGCAATTGGATAGCAGCTTTGTAGATGTGTATCTTGATATAGCAAAATCTGATTTCGCTAAAAAGAAATTCAAAGAGGCCGGCGAGGCCTATGATATATACGCTTCAAAATCGCGTAATGCGAAATTGACCGATCATTTTTATGCCGGTATGGGTTATTATTTTGGATTTGTTGTTCAAGGTGCGAAAGGTATAAAAGACCCGAAGGCTCCAAGAACTGATAGCGCTTTATTAGTAAAAGCTGATTCAGCATTTAGTTATGTAGCTCAAAAGGCTGGTGCCAATACCCCTGCAATTGCATTTCTGTATCGCGCTCGTATAGCTGACTTGCATGAAACTGATAGAAACAATATCAAAGGTCTTGGAAAACCAATGTATGAAAAGTTTATAGCCGCGGCCACAGCTAAAGGTGCGCCGGCCACACAGCAAGATAAAGATCAGTTAACAGAGGCTTATGATTATCTGGGGACTTATTACGAGTTTAAAGAGAAGGACGACGCTAAAGCAGCTGAAAACTTTAATAAAGCGAAAGATATAGATCCGGCCAATAAACAAGCGGCTGATTACTTCAAACGTAAAGGCGGCGGCAAAAGCAAGTAATTATAAGAAAGAAAATACAGGCCTTCCGGATTCCGGGAGGCTTTTTTGTTTATAATTATTTATGCATTACTATATTTGCACCATGGAAGTACAAAGTTTGCCTGTAAATTATCTGCCTATCATTTTCCAAATGATAGTGGCAGTCGGTTTCGTGGTTACCACCATGTTTGTAACGCATAAAATTGGCCCTAAGCGTGTTACCAGCGATAAGCTGACTCCATTTGAGTCGGGTATCGAGGTAATTGGTAATGCCCGCACGCCGATGTCCATCAAATACTTTCTGGTAGCTATACTGTTCGTATTGTTCGACGTGGAAGTAATATTTATGTATCCCTGGGCGGTTAACTTCAGAGACCTGGGCAAAGATGGTATGATCGAAATGTTCATCTTTATGGGTACGCTGTTACTGGGCTTTATATACGTTATCAAAAAGGGTGCATTGGATTGGGATTGATTGGTCAATGCTGATAGTGAGTAGTGAATGAAATAGTTTGACAAGGAGATACTCACCGTTGACTATTGACAATTCACACAATTATTACTTTAGATTTGTTCTAAATAAAATACCCTATCGTTTTGGTGTACATTTTACAGCGTTATTATTATTAAATTTGCAGTCGTTACCGATCAACGGTAATGTTTATTCTATTTATATAGATCATGAGTGAAATTCAAATTGTTGAAGCTCCTCCAGGCGTAGAAGGCGCAGGCTTTTTTGCCACGTCGCTTGATAAAGCTATCGGCTTAGCGCGTTCCTACTCATTATGGCCACTTCCTTTTGCCACCTCTTGTTGTGGTATCGAATTTATGGCTACAATGGCTTCTACTTACGATTTGTCGAGATTTGGTGCAGAGCGATTAAGTTTTTCCCCACGCCAGGCAGACCTGCTGATGGTGATGGGTACAATTTCTAAAAAGATGGGTCCTGTTTTAAGGCAGGTGTATTTGCAAATGGCCGAACCACGTTGGGTGATGGCTGTTGGCGCATGCGCTTCGAGCGGTGGCATATTCGATACCTATTCGGTATTGCAGGGTATTGACGAGGTGATTCCGGTTGACGTTTATGTTCCCGGTTGTCCTCCGCGCCCGGAAGCCATTATTGATGGTTTTATAGGAATCCAGAAACTGGTGCAGACGGAATCGTTGCGTAGGAGAAATACACCTGAATATCAAAAATTATTAGCTTCATACGGTATTCAATAATGAGCAAGATAACCAACGAAGAGTTGCTGAACAGCATCAAAGCAAAGTTTGACAGCGATGTAACTAATATCAGCGAGCCTTTCGGACTATTGACCCTTGAAACCGGCCGCGAAAAGGTCCTCGATCTGTTGACCTTTTTAAAGACTGATGCTGCGTTGCAGTTTATATTCCTGACGGATATTACAGCTATTCATTATCCGGAGGCTGAAAAACAAATTGGCGTTATTTATCATGTGCATAGCCTGGTAAACAATATCCGTATCCGCATAAAAGTATTTGTTGCCGATGGCGATGTGAAAATGCCTACCGCAACCGAGCTGTGGAACGGTGCAAACTGGATGGAACGCGAAACTTACGATTTATTCGGTGTTGTGTTCGAAGGTCACCCTGACTTGCGCAGGATATTGAATGTGGATGATATGACGGTGTTCCCGATGAGAAAGGAATATCCGCTGGAAGATCCGAACCGTGTTGATAAACGAGATTACTTTTTTGGAAGATAATAGAAGATGAGAACTCATCCTGTATATACTGATAACGATCCGCAAACCGAGTACTCGACCCTGAATTTAGGGCCTACGCACCCGGCAACACATGGTGTGTTCCAAAATGTGCTGACCCTGGATGGCGAGCGCATTGTAAGCGGCATATCAACCATAGGCTATATTCACCGTGCTTTTGAAAAAATAGCCGAACACAGGCCTTTTTACCAGATCACCCCATTAACCGACCGCCTGAACTATTGTTCATCGCCAATCAACAACATGGGGTGGCATATGACGGTTGAAAAGATGTTGGGTATCAAAACCCCAAAGCGTGTCGATTACCTCCGTATAATCATCATGGAGCTTGCCCGTATCACTGACCATATTATTTGCAATGGCGTATTGGGCGTTGATACTGGTGCCTTCACCGGATTTCTCTATATGATGAAATACCGGGAGGATGTGTATGAAATTTATGAGGAGATTTGCGGTTCGCGTCTGACAACCAATATCGGCCGTATAGGTGGTTTCGAGCGCAATTTTAACCATATCGCTTTTGAAAAGATCCGTAAGTTCTTAAAGGAATTTCCCCCTGCCCTGAAAGAATTCGAAGCGCTATTTAACCGCAACCGTATTTTCGTAGATCGCACGAGAGATGTAGCTGCTGTTACTGCTGAAGACGCATTAAACTACAGCTGGAGTGGCCCGTTATTGCGTGCTGCAGGTGTAGATTACGACGTTAGAGCCATGGAACCATA